>ENA-OWPI01003485-OWPI01003485.1-marine-metagenome-genome-assembly--contig:-NODE-3485-length-13394-cov-7.688894_pt1 | contig 13394 bp, 9 predicted proteins | sample MGYA00238138_ERZ651775 | MGnify/ENA primary metagenome ERZ651775 (study PRJEB26906, sample SAMN06265043) | marine metagenome | isolation source: Helgoland LTER site | place: Germany:Helgoland, sampling...
TCATTTGCACTTGATCCGATGTTGATTGGTTGTCTAGCCATGTTTTATAATTCCTTTTGTTACGGGTATTTATTGTTAATTCTATAAACCTAATGTAATTATTATATGTCTATTGCTATACGTTGGAATTTGAATACAATGCTATTGTCGGTAATGTTCGTGACCTTAAGTTGTACATTGTCACCACTTATTCCAACTGTGTAGGTCCCTAGACCTGTTGTGTAGTCACTTACTGACCCAAACGTTGATAGGTATGCTGTTGTGCCGTCGTGTATCACGTTGGCTTCTAGCAATTCAAATCTGCTGTTTGTGGCGTCTGTGGCAGATATAAAGTATTTTGCACTTCTGTAAACTGTTTTATCGAACGTGTTAAGCACACTGGTTGCCGAGCTGGAGATAGTTGTGGTAGCGTCTGCCAAATCTGAATGACTCAATGACACACCCGCCGTTGCAAATGAAAGCACTCCAAGTCCATTCGTTGTTAAAAACTTGCCCGCAGTGTCGTCCGAGGTTGGAAAAGTGAAACCACTTATCCTCACACCACCTGATCCGCTACCGCTCAACTCTAGGGTAGAATTTGATGCATTGGTCGATATTGTGTTGTCTGATATGGTTATCCCGTCAATGGTTAAACTTTCCGTTGTGCTCAATGTAGTGAACGTTCCCGCCGCCGGTGTTGATCCACCTATCACTGTGTTGTTGATTGTACCACCAATTATGTCTGGGCTGGTCATAATGACTTTTCCACTTCCATTGGCCGATATCTCTAGATTGGCGTTGGAGGCGTTTGTTGTAATCGTGTTGTCTTTAATCCTGACAGCATCAACGTCTAGTTGACCTGTGATTGTTTCTGTGCCTGTAACGTCAACGTTTCCAACTGTAGTGACGGCCGCCGTTACAAGTCCTGGGATAATTTCAACTATGCCTGAACCACTACCACCAGATAATTGCAAGTTAGAGTTTGATACTGTTGTTTTGATTGTGTTGTCGGTGATGTTGATGTTTGAATCAACAGTCAAGTTTGACATCTTAACAATACCTGTTCCACCTGGAGTTAAATTTATATCTGCGTTTGAACTGGAACTGATTGTGTTATCATTCAGTATCAGATTATCAATGGTGATCCCTCCTCCGCCGAACGTTGTAGCACCCGTCACAGTCAATGCTCCCAATGTGGATAATCCACTGACGTCCAAAGTACCAGTTGTGGTCAAATTCTCATTGCCGAAATCGATCTCACCCGACGAATCTGTTATTGATGCACCTGCCAACGTAAGAGTTCCAGATGTAACAGAGCCTGTTGTTGTCAAATTCTCGTTGCCAAAACTTATTGCTCCACTTGAGTCAGTGATTGATCCATTCCCCAGTGTAAGGTTGCCAATAGTTGATCCTGTGCCACTGTTGATTGTTCCTGTAGACGTTAGATTCTCATTGCCAAAACTTATGGCACCTGATGAATCTGTTATAGAACCACTTGCAAGTGTGACATTGCCAACATCCAGTGTACCTGTCGTAGACAAGTTCTCATTGCCAAAACTTATTGCTCCACTTGAGTCTGTTATTGATCCATTTCCCAGTGTAAGGTTACCAATAGTTGATCCTGTGCCACTGTTGATTGTGCCCGTTGATGTTAGGTTTTCATTTCCAAAACTTATGGCACCTGACGAATCCACAATGGAGCCACTTGACATGGTTACATTACCAACGGCCAGTGTACCTGTCGTGGACAAGTTTTCGTTTCCAAAACTAATTGCTCCACTTGAGTCTGTTATTGATCCATTTCCCAGTGTTAGATTGCCTATCGTGGATCCTGTTGCTCCTGCTATGGTACCTGTAGTGCTTAGATTCTCATCGTTGAAAGTTATGGCACCAGATGAATCTGTTATTGACCCATTGGCCAGTGTTAGATTGCCCAGGGTTGAACCTGTGGCCGCCGTTATTGTGCCCGTGGTTGTTAGGTTCTCGTTGCCGAAAGTTATGGCACCACTAGAGTCTGTAATAGATCCGTCTGCAAGTGTTAGGTTACCGATCGTGGTTCCTGAACCTGCTGAAACGGTACCTGCAAATGTTGTTGCCCCGGACACTGACAGTGTTCCGTCTACTATAAGTCCTTCGTTGATGTTGATAGTAGCCGAGTCTGATGAACTCAACGTCGTTCCTGATATTGACATGGCACCAAACACCACCGAACCTGTCCCGCTAGGTAGCAGGTTGATGTCCTCGTTTGATCTTGTGCCCTCGATGTTGTTATCGTTGATCATGATGGCAGGGAATAAAACTGCACCAGTGCCCGCTGGTTTGAAAACAATGTCATCATTCGACCTCACAGCAGTTATTTCGTTACCGGCGAATGTAAGTGTATCCGTGCTTATTCCAGGAGCACTATACAAGTCAGTGAAATTTTCATTCACTTTTTGCATCGCGGATCGTAGATTATCTCCTGTTCCGTCGTTTGCGTTTGTTCCTATGTTTAGTGTCTGTTTTGCCATGTTTATATGTCGATAACCCTTCTAACTACTTTGACCACGTGATCGTTAGTGTTATTTATTGTGCCCCTGAGTCGCAAATTGCCGCTGTCGATATCTGCTGTCATGGTGATCAACCCAGTTGAAGTTCCTATTGCTCCGAATATGCTCATGTAGGCTGTGGAACCATCGTGCATCACATTGGCCTCAAAGGATTCAAAGTTTCCACCCGCCGTATCCACCACTTGCACATTATATTTGGCAGATCTGAACGCTGTTGCACTCACTGAATCAATTGTTGCCGTGGCAGAGGACGTGCCCGGACCCCTTGTTAAGTTTACCCTGTATGCGTTTACTTTTGTAGAACCACCTGATGTTGAAGTCGCCGACAATGTCGTGGTGCTTCCTGCATGGCCGACTGATAATATGATCTGATCTGTGCCTTTCGTTGACGTGAGTCCGTACTGTTGCACGAATGCGTTTGTGCCATCACTGACCACCGCCGCCTCACAGATCGCTGAGTGACCTTCTGAAGCATTGTGGGAAACTATCACGTAGTGTGCCGCTTGGTATGTGCCAGTGCTGAAAGTGTCCAGAGTCGTTGTCGAACTTGAAACTGTGACATCTCCTATCACGTTGATGTTTGTTGAACTCCTGTCTGCCTCGTTGTCCGCCAGTATGATCCTGTATGCGTGTACTCTTAGATTCGGTTCAAGACCGGCCGCCTTGACCTCAACGTTACTACCGTTTATGGCCGCAGTCAAGGTCACAAGGTCGTTGTTGCCTGTGTTAACTATGTTGTATGTTGATATGAAAGCAGTTGTTCCGTTGTGTACCACGTTACACTCTATGTTACTCAATTCTGTTTTGGATGCGTTGTTCACAGAGATGTAATACTTGGCTCCCCTGAATGATCCGTGTGCCCATGAGTCAATTACTTCACTTGCACTGTCCACGTCTGTGTTGATCACGACGGCCGCTTCGTCCTCACCGGAATATCCTGTGGAGTCATTGTCTCCCAGGCCTATCCTGTAGTAGGAAACACTGTTCTCGGGGGAACTACCTGTGCCTAGCAATCTCACAGACCCACTTGAAATGTCAGCGGTTGACGTGACATGATTGTTTGTCCCTGTCTTTGCATTTATAGTGCTTGTGATGAAAGCATTTGAGTTGTTATGCACCACGGAGTGTTTGGTGACTTCGAACTCATCGCTGGCATCATCTCTGTTGACTGCCAGGTACCATGCACTGTCATATTTTGAGGTCGCAAAACTGTTCTGCACTGCGGTGCCAGATTCTATCCTGTTGTGCGTTCCAACAGCAGTGACATGATCTATTTCCGTAATATCTGTGAATGTGATTGTTTTAGAAGCGTCTTGAATGCTAGACACACCGAACAAGATAGGAGAAGTCACCCATGCTAACTGACCGCTTCCGTCTGTCTGGATAAGTTGTCCTGTGTTTCCATCTGAGTTGGGCAGATTTAGGACGCCGTTGATGTTCACATACCCTGATCCATTGGCGGCAAATTCGAGGTCGTCATTCGATCTATGTGCAGTGATAGTATTATCTGTGATCCTGACACCGGCCGCATCGAACGAAGTATTCGTAAATGATGGAAATGAAGTGAACGTTCCCGCCGCTGGGGTAGTTGCGCCTATCACGATATTGTCTATCGTGGTGTTAGTTATTTCGACTTTGTCAACAACAGGGTTTCCGCTTCCATTGCCTGATAGCTCAAGGTTTGAGTTGGACTCGTCTGTTGATATCTTGTTGTCTTTAATTTGTATTCCTTCAACGTCTAGTTGTCCGGTTATTGTTTTGGCACCTGTGATACCAACGTTGCCTGTTGTGGTTACGGCGGCTGTGGTAAGTCCGGTTATGATCTCCACATTTCCGGAACCATTCCCATTCAACACAAGATTATCATTGGACCTTGTGACCTTGATCACGTTGTCTTTTAGGTCAATGCTGGAGTCTATGGTAAGATTACTCACGTTGACGATCCCTGTTCCACCAGGAGTCAGCACTAGATCCGCATTTGAACTGGTTGAAATTATATTGTCATTGAATGTGAGGTTGTCTACTGTTGTCGAGGCCGCGAAAGATGTCACTCCGGACACTGTTGCCATACTGCCGAGTGTGGTCAACCCACTGACGTCCAAAGTACCGGTTGTGGTTAGATTGTCATTGCCGAAACTGATGGCACCTGTTGTGTCCGTGATAGAACCACTGCCGGCAGACAGTGAGCTACCGATTGCCATGCTTGAGGCCGATGTTGTCAGGTTCTCATTGCCAAAACTTATGGTACCAGACGAATCCGTTATGGATCCATTGGCCAGCGTTAGATTACCTATAGTGGAACCTGTTGCCCTGGCTATTGTGCCTGTCGTGGTTACGTTTTCATTGCCAAAATCTATGGCACCTGATGAATCCGTTATGGATCCATTGGCCACTGTCAATGTATTGTTGATGGCAATTGAGGTTGAAGTAGTTGTCAGGTTCTCATCGCCGAAACTTATGGCACCTGATGAATCCGTTATTGATCCATTGGCCAATGTTAGATTACCAATGGTAGATCCTGTTGCCCTGGCTATTGTACCGGTTGTCGTGACGTTCTCGTTGCCGAAACTGATGGCACCTGATGAATCAGTTATGGATCCGTTGGCTACAGTAAGTGTGCTGTTGATCGCAATGGATGTTGCAGTGGTTGTCAGGTTCTCGTTACCAAAACTTATGGCACCTGATGAATCTGTGATGGAACCATTTGCCAGTGTTAGGTTACCAAAAGTGGAACCAGAGCCGGCTGTTATTGTTCCTGTTGTGGAAAGGTTTTCATTGCCAAATGCTATTGCACCACTTGAATCTGTTATAGAGCCATTTGCGAATGTGATATTGCCAAGGCTTGATCCAGTCCCGGCTGACAGTGTTCCTGTTGTTGTCAGATTCTCATTGCCAAAACTAATGGAACCTGTTGAATCAGTTATGGATCCATCTGCGAATGTAAGTGTTCCGTAACTTGATCCTGAGGCGAATGTTTGGGCACCACTGAATGCGAACGTACCACCAAAGGTACCGGATCCGTCTACTATTAAATTTTCATTTATGTTAACGCTTGTTGAATCTGGCGAACTTATGGTTGTTCCACCGAAAGCAAGTCCGGCTATGGTCACCCTGCCCGTTCCATTGGGTGTAATTTTTAGGTCATCGTTTGATCTGGTCAGTTTAATGTTGTTGTCTTCGAAAGTAAGGGCGGGGAACACCACGTTTCCTGTGCCCGAAGGTGACAGAACGATGTCCGCATTTGAAGATTCCGATGTAATGTTATTTCCTCTGAATTTTATGTCACCAACATGTGCCGGAAGAGCATAAACTTCTGTGAAGTTAGCGTTTATCTTACGACCAGCGTTCCTGATAGTATCACCTGTCCCATCATCAGCCAGTGCGCCTATGTCTATTAGTTCTTGTGCCATATCGACTAATATTTAGCGGTTTTTATGATTTGATAAATCTGCCTACGGAGAGATGTTCTTGAACGGGTGGTCACTGGGTAGATTTCCCGTCAGACCCCACTTATGAGCCAGGTATCCCTCAGCCTTTTGGAACTCCGTTATGTCAGTTCCGCCCGTGCCCGGCAGTGCGCCTACCACGAAGAATTCAGCAACCCTGCCATCCAACCTCTCGTTGGCCCTGTTTCGCATGATCCTCACATCCTGTTTCTGGTTGATGGATCTGTCGTAGTCGTTCACAGGAGTGAATGCGTCTGCGCCGTCCACCCTGGTGGAGATCTGGTTGCCGGTGCTGTTGAATATGGTGCCCACGATGTGGAATGCGTCAAGGGTGACCGCTGAGTCGAATGCTTGGAGGTTACCTATGGTTGATGAGATCCTGTTGGAACTCAATCCGTCCAGGTCCAACTCACCGTTGAACGCACTGGAGTTACCGGCGCTGACCGCGTAGTCCTTCTTGCTCCCTGACGACACTGTGTTGTTCTCGAAACTGTAGAAACTGTCCTGATTGTCATTGATTGTGTCCGCCAGGAACACGCCTATGGCCCAGTGGTTGCCTGAACCATCCGTGACATTCTGTTCGTCCGACGTGGTGAAGTCCTCACTCGAACCGCTGAAGTCCCACACATTGAGGCTGTTGAGGGCACTGGAGACCCTAGTGGGTGTGCCGTTGACAGTGATTGAGAAATTGCCTGCCTTGTCAGTTATAGATGAAACGTTGCTACCACTGAGTGAATAACTTGATGTGTCTGCGGCGTCGATGTGAAAACTTGTGGTGACGCTGTCTGAAGGATCCCAGTTGCCGCCCACTGTGATGATGTGTCTGTGTATACCAAGAGGCATATAGTCCTCCTATGATGACCTGTAGTCCTTGGCAATGTTGCCCAGGAAGTTGGTTCCGTCGTTGATGATTGTGACAACGTCTATGTCAGCGGCACCTGTTGACAGTGTGCTACTGTTGGATGGGAACTTCACGGCCGAAGAACCGTCAGTGCCGAAAGTGGCCGTCCTTGAACCTGTGCCATCCTGTGTGATGATTAACGTGACCGTTCCACCTGTTGGTAGGTTTGCGATGTTGAATTGTGTTGATGTTGCCAGTGTGACCTTGTGTACGCTGGCCGTCGCACAGTTGACCGTGATGGTCGAATTTGATGTGAGTGTGTTGATCTTCTCGATGTACCCTGCGTTGAACGTGAATGGACTTTGTGCTATGACACCACCTGTTCCATTTGCTTCAAGTTCTACGTTTTCATTTGATCTTGTGCCTGTGATCTTGTTGTCAATTATTTTTATTGCATCGTTGGCAAGGAAACTGGAAGCAGTCACACTCACTATGCCTGATATGTTGTCAGCCAAACTTGCAGTCAAGGCAAACGCCGCCGCTTCAATGTTGATCTCGTTGGTTGTTCCTGTGACCTGTAGGCTCTGTGAAGCAAGTGCCACACTGCCTGTGCCTGTGTTACCTGCTGTGTTGAGTGTTCCACTCAACGATGCTCCGCCGACTGTTAGTGTTCCGTCGATGCTGACGTTCTCGTTGATGTTGATCTGTGTTGAATCCGTAGACGAAATGCTTGTGCCTTTTATCTGTATTCCGTCGATGTCAACACTTCCTGTTCCACCCGCGTTTAGTGTAAGGTCTGCGTTTGATGGTGCTGATATTGTTGAACCTGTGAACGTGATGTCACCTGTTGAACCACCACCTGCGTTGTTGTCAACGTAATCTTTTACTGCGGCACTTGTTGGAATTGTTGTGTCATTGTCATTTGATCCAATGCCCTCTGATTCCGTTACAACAACTGCGGCCGTCATGTTGCCTATGTCAATGTTCGAAATATTATTACCTGTTGCATTGGCATCAATGGTCTTGTTTGTGAAAGTTAAGGTGTCACTGGCTATGTTGGCATCCTGTGCATCCACGTAGTCAATAACAGCACCTGCTGTCACGAGTGCTGTGTCTGAATCATTTGATGCCAGCGATTCCGCCACTGTGATTATTGCACTCGCCTTGAAGTTGTCCACTTCCAAGTTTGAAACTGTTGTTGAATCTGCGTCCATTGTGCTTATTGTGAATGTTCCTGTCACGACAAGGTCACCGTCCACTGTCACGTTCTCGTTCAGGTTGATCCTTGAACTGTCTGTGCTTGAAATACTTGTCCCATTGAAACTCAGTGCTTCAATGTTCACGCCACCCGTGCCATTGCCAGTGATGTCCACTGAACCGTTTGTGACTATTGAGGTGATTGAGTCACCATTTATTGATAGTTGGTCTATCTCTATGTTACCTGTTCCGTTGGCCTGTAATTTCAGGTCACCGTTCGTTACGTCGGTGGCTATCAGTCCAGAAGAACCGTCCCTGACCAACGAGTAAACTTCGGTGAAATTGTTGTTGATCTTGATCATGGCCGTACGTAAAGTATCGCCTGTGGCCGGATTGCCCAGTGTTCCTATGTCTATGTTAATTCTCGCCATAATTTAATGGTATTTATGGTTATCCTCGACGTCTGATCCTGGTCCTAGGATAAATTGCGCCAGTTGTGGGCTTGGTGTTCACGTCTTTATTATATGTGTTGAACGCCATGTTGCCTGATGTTGCTCTATGATTCTTCCACAGTGCAATCCTATCAATGTCTGAACCGTCTATGCTCACTCTTGTGTCGGTGGTTGCAGTTATGCCTCCTGCTGTGTCTGCCATTAATCCTGTGACAGCATTGTTTTGTAAATATGTTCTTGCCTGTGACTGTGTGAGCGTAGGATATATTCCTGCCAAACAAGCCAACATACCTGTTACGAACGGCGCACTATAACTTGTTCCTGATCCAGACTGTACTGTGTCCCAGTTTGGTGTATTTGCTTCCTGTCCTGGATACGGAACACCAAAAGCAATGGCACCTGACTCTCCTGCTCCAAAGACACCAACACCTGCGGCATATACATCTACACCAGGACCCCAATTGCTAAAGTCTGCTTTGCCGTTATCTGCTTTAGTGCCTAACGCACCTACACTGATAGCACCGTTGAATGAATAGGTGTCGCCACGATGGTAATAATCTCTGAATGGATAATAACCTCCAAAGAAGTAGTTCCGGTTTGCATAAGCGGCTTCACTAACAATGTAGTTGTCCCAGTTGTCGCCACCAGGCAAATCAATGTATCTGTTGTCGTTGCCGCCTGACGATACCACAATGATACCTTCTGTTATAGCATCTTGCTGATCACTATCAGGTGCTGGAGCATTTACAGTAAAAGTTTGATCGCTGGTCCAGTCTTTGTCACCTGGGCCAATGCCTCTTGCTGTTAGTTCTGCTTCTGATAGATCATTGCCTGTGCCGTTGTCTAAAGTTACACCCTGGAAGTGGATTAAAGCGGCACCGCCACCTATCAAATTTTCTGTCCCCAAACTCACATTCACAATGGTAGGATTCTTCCTGCCTGTTGCTGGATTCACTGCTTTGGTTCTGTGGAACTCTCTGATGTAGGCAAAGGTTCTATCTGTACTGCCACCGCCTGACTTTGAGCGTTCGTAAACTTTGTCAAACATATAGATGTTGGCATCGTTAGCAAGTCCATATAGTGTGCCTGCCGCATAACTTGTGACTGCCGTGGGATGATTATCTTCTGCTGAATAGTTGTCACGAGCGTCTGCGTTGCTGTATGTGTAGTTTGTTCCACCGGTAATTGTGTTGTAGTGTTGACCCCAGTTATAGTCTACTACTCTACTTGAATAATCTGCGTGGTCGCTAAATGTGTCTACTTCAACAATAACAATGTCTACATTTTTACCACTTGCTGAATATGTTACACTATCATCAACATACCTGTCTGTTAGACTTGCGGCTGTTGATGACCAATTGGTTCTATTTGTGGTTTCAATGTGTCTTGGTATACCCCAATTTCTATGGTCAACAGTATACCTGATTCCTGTTGTGCCATTTGCTTTTGTGAATGCCGCCGTGCCGCTTGGGACACCTTTGTCAAATCTACCAGTAAAAGTACTTGCTGGTTTATCTACGATTCTGTCCAAAACACTCTGTGGTACAACTACTTCTACTCTGTCGTCATCGGCTACTTCTTGTGCTTCTTCCATTGTGAGCATATAGCCTGTGGTTCTTGAAGTTGGTCGTCTGTGAGTGCATTCAATCTGTCTATCTGGAATGTGTAAAGCACCACCTGGTGTTTCCATGTCATCGTAGAACGCCTTTGAGTCCTCGCCCTTCTTAAGTGTGACCTGAAACAGTTCCACCTTAAGACTCCAGTTGTACGAGATGTAGTGTGACCGTGATTGATGTGGATGCCGAGTCACCGATCTTGTTGGTGACCTTGATTGGTATGTTGGTGGTCACAGTGGAATCATCATTGTATCCGATGGCGCCAGGTGATATCAACACCGTTTCAGCACCCGTTGTGATCACTTCCGCTATCACGCCTGCGTCAGCGGTTGGGTCAACACCTTCCGCCCTTGAGGCATCTGCGTCCCTGTCCTGGTTACTGGTGTACACTATGACCCTTGCCGCGTGTGATGTCTGTACCTTGTAGAGAGCGTAGCCGATGAATCCCGTGATGTCTATGTCCGTGGTACTGCCATCCTGTATTGATGCGGATCCTGCCTTGGTGGTCCTTGACTGGAGCCCAGATCCACCTGATGCCGTGATCGTGATCGTGCCATCCGAGTTGGCAGAAGTGGTAATGCCCGTGCCGCCTTGTATGTAAAGTTGTCCGCCGTCTGCTATGGCGATGCCAGCGGAATCATCACCTGTGAATGTGATACCTGAGGCTCCACCTGCCGAGGCCTCTAGACCTATTGTCTGTGTGCTGTGATCATAAGTCATCACATAGTTGTCTTGGCCTGATCCCACAGATTGATCTGCATTTAGAGTGAAGTTGCCCAGCACGACATTTCCCGTGCCGTTGGGGGTCAGTGTGATGTCTGCATTAGTATCTAGTGAAGTTATTGCTGTGTTGTTTATTGATAACCTATCGATCTCAATAATACCTGTTCCATTTGCAAATATTTTCACATCACCGTTGGTATCTGCATTTGTAAGGTTCCCATTTGATGATGTTGTGGCGGCTAGATCAGTGTAAAGTTCTGCGAAATTGGTGTTGGCCTTCGTCATGGCCGTACGTAACGTATCGCCTGTTGCTGGATTTCCCAGTGTTCCTGTGTCTATCGTTAATCGTGCCATGGTGTGTTACCCATATTTATTAAATACAGATATGTTCATAGAAACACTCAGGACCATGAGACTGTACGAACGCAAGAGTAAATTGGGGGTTTATCATACCTTCCACAGGAAAAACACCATATATGTATTCAAGTGTGACTCTTGCGGTGTCACCTTCCTTAGGCCCAAGGCACAGGTGGATCCAGACCGGGCATCAAACGATTACAAACATGTTTGTTCCTACTGTGATACCAAGAAGTACGCACAGAAGGTAGGTGTAAAGATGAGGAAGATATACCAGCTGGACGCCAGTTCCACCACGAAGACCTTATAGTCTCATCCATTTTATATCATCACGTTGGCCATCTATCCATCTCTTCAGATCAGCGTATATGCCGGTCCTGATGTTGGGCTGGTCGAAGTACCATCTCAGGAACATGTTGCCCTCGATGTATTCCCTACGGTTGATGAAATGGAAGTTGGTGTTGGGGTGTTTCCTTATGATCTGTCTCAGCTGATACATCCATTCATACTTGAGGTATGCCTTCATGCTCATCCTGTCTGGGTAGTTTATGGTGTTCTTGTAAATGTTGTTCTGTTCTCGGCTGGGGGTTTCCATCTCCCACTGTCGGGCACCCAATATGTCGAACGCCAGCATGACCACATTCTTTATTCCTGATTCGGCGGCCAACAAAACTGCACTCATGCCTGATCCTCTCGACTTTGAGAAGTCCATGGTTCTTATACCTTTGCCTTTCTTGACGTCTCCGCCCCTCCACATTCTGTATATTTTCAATCCGATCGGCACCTCATCCTCAGTGTCCCCCTCACAGACGTAATCCCATGAACTGATGTCATCTATCCCGTGTATTTGTATATCGGCTAGTGTATTCATATTAATACCAGCTTGTATATTAGGAAACTGTGTACTCATCGCTGTGATGGCGTCTTCAAGTTTTTCGTCTGCATGTGGGGTCCATGCTGTTGTGTCGTCTACTGTAGTAACGTGTATAATAACATTATCTACGATAAATTCGATAGTTTTATGATAGTTGCCCAGTGTATCTTTACGATTTCTAAGATCTAACATCTTCTGTTTTCGTCTTCTAAATTCAATGTTGTCTTTTGTATCTTTTACTTCCCATGTCTTTTCTAACATTAAGGATCTTTTTTTGAAGCCTGCTATTAGATCATTAAAAGCAGTTCGTTCTTCACTATTTAAATACCAACCTGCCCACTCAATAAGTTCACCATATTGTTGTCGTCCACCTGCTACTGATTGTATATCAGCAGTTTGTGTATCAGCTATTGCTTTTTGACCTGCAATGTGGTCATCAACTAAATCTTTTGGCAAAACTGGATGTCTTCTTAATTCATCATAACTTTTTTCTGTGTTGTGCCATTTCTTCAGTTCCAGGTACATGGCCGGGTTCACAGCCACAATGTGATCGCACAGTGTAGGATGATCCCTGTATATGGCGTTACACCCGTAGACAATACCTTTACCTTTTAGATGTTCTATGGGGAAAATGTTTCTTGACTCTCCGTTGCCTATAACGAATGCTGTGTCCATTAGACACCAAAGCTCTCACCACATCCACAAGACGCTGTTGAGTTGGGATTGGATATTTCAAACTGTGAACCAAATGTTTCTTCAACGAAGTCAATCTTTGTGCCTGCCACATACATCATCGAAGTCTCGTCCACGACGAATCTACCTGTGTGCCAGTCTTCTACGTGATCACCACCGCCCACAGCTTCTTTCGTGTCTGCGAAACCCCAATCGTATTTGAATCCTGCACATCCTCCACCCAGCACCGCCAGGCTCACTGCGTACTTGCCTGGATTCTTCTCAAGCAATTTTTCTATCTGGTGCTTCGCTTCTTCTGTAATTTCAAACAAGGCCATTTACAATATCTCCATGATGCTACTATTAATTATTCGTTTTGAAGCTTCTTGGTGTGCTTCTTCACCCGGATGCCAAAAGGATGGTTTATCGTTGCCTCCGTATTTTTCATCCTTGTACATTAAAAAATTATTATCTCTACTCCAGGACTGGAATCCCAGATCGTTGTCTCCCCATTCGTGCCATTTGAATGCCTTCATGTAAGACCATAGTTCACTGATGTAGGGATCGTAGTCCTGTAATTTTTCTCCAGATATCCCTGCCACGACTCCGTGTCCTAGATGTTCTGCACTGATGGGATTCTTCTTTTTCTCTAACCAGTTTGCCAGCAAAGATTCCTCACTGTCTCTTG
>ENA-OWPI01003488-OWPI01003488.1-marine-metagenome-genome-assembly--contig:-NODE-3488-length-13387-cov-2.657400_pt1 | contig 13387 bp, 7 predicted proteins | sample MGYA00238138_ERZ651775 | MGnify/ENA primary metagenome ERZ651775 (study PRJEB26906, sample SAMN06265043) | marine metagenome | isolation source: Helgoland LTER site | place: Germany:Helgoland, sampling...
TCGATCCGGATACGGATGTTCTTAAATTCGACCTTGGTGCCCTTACCATGGTCCTGAAAGGCGATCCATCCTTTGGAAGTGGAATACTTTTCATCATGATCCGTAAGCTGGGAAAAGACCACGCCGTTAATCTTCTGAATAACCGTCGGTCCCTTAGCGATGACCACCAAATCATTCCAGTTATCTTCCTTGTAGGCAGACTTCACCTTGTCGGGATCCGCCACTTTCTTGATGCTCTTGGTTCCATCCTTGGCATAGATTGTTTCCTCCCCGGCAAGGGCCAATTTGCTGCGGTATTTCTCAGGTGCCTTGGAATGATGCCACAAGCCCATCTTGGCTTGGGGGGCCACTTCCACCTGGTACCCGCGTGATTGGAAAGGTTCGAACTCAATGGTTCTTACCTGCACACCGGAATTGCCACTGTGGTAACGGAAGGATAGGCGAAGTTCAAAATCGGCCGGTTGCCCTCCCCTCCAGAAAACCCAGTTATTGATCGTGGATTGCTTGGGAGTGATGGCACCGTCCTTTACCATCCACATGCCGGGCATGCCTTCCCAGTCGGTGAGGTCTTTCCCATTGAAGATCGAGGTGAAGCCTTTTTCGACCTTGAAGGCGTGAAGGGATGTGATTGTGGCAAACAACCATGCTGCAATCATAATTTTTGAGAATACTTTCATAGGAGGGTTTGGGTTTAGGTTAGTTGGTTAAAAGATTTTGCTTCATGGCGGCAGTAAGAAAAATACTCTAAGCATTTTAAACAATAAATGTCCTCGATATTCGGATTCTTACAATTCTTTTATCTTTCCTTCATCCAAAAAGATTTACCAGGAATAAGGTTTACTACAGAACCATAATCCACCCATAGCCGTTCAGACCGGTTTTTATTTAATAGGCAGGGGACCGAGCACAAAGCATCCCAGCCATAAGTTTGCTTAAGTTTGGGCTACTTGGTAATGAACGCTTTGCTCTGAACCAGTGCGTGCACGAATGCGGATACGGAATGATCTTCTTTCTTCGCAGCAGAGGTAATTTCATTGGCCAGATCCTCATCGGTGAAACCAAAGGGTCGGCCCAGACCGTAACCAATCAGATGCTCAGTAAACCCACGGGCAAAATCGTTTTCTTTCTGAGCGATCAAATCACGCATTTCGAAGTAGCCAGAGAACTCAGGACCTTTATGAAATTTACCGGATGGATCGATATCATAGGTTTTCTTCCCATGCTTGTCTTCGGTCCGCCATTTACCGGCGGCGGTAAAGTTTTCCAACCCAAACCCGATCGGGTCGATCTTGCGGTGACAACTGGCACACTGTGGTTCTTCCTGATGAGCGAGAACCCGTTCCCGGGCGGTAAGGGGTTTGTCGGCCAAGCGTGAAAGTTGTGGAACATTGGGAGGTGCCGGAGGTGGTGGATCATTCAAAAGATAACGTAATACCCAGGCTCCCCGCTCGACCGGACTGCTCTCGATTCCGTCACTGCCCATCGCCAGCACGGCAGCTGTCCCAAGTAACCCTCCTCTAGGAGAATCAGGGGGTAAGGAAACCTTGCGGAAATGATCACCGCTGACTCCATCAATTCCATAATAGGTACCAAGCAGGCCATTGATCATTACATAATCGCTCTTCAATAATTTCCCGATATGTCCCCTCTCCTGATTACGCAACAACAGGGCAAAGGATTCGTATACTTCCTTTCTGGCGGAAGCCCGAACACTCTCATCGAATTCACGGTGCAATTTGGTATCGAACTGGAAGAAATCCAGCCGTTCCATATGCAGCCACTGATGGACAAAGCCGGCCACGAATTCCTCGGATCTGGGATCGGCAATCATGCGGTCCACTTCCGCACGCAGAGTGGCGGGGTTACTCAGTTCATTCCTTTTGGCCAATGCAAAGAGACGGGCATCCGGTGGTGAACTCCAGAGGAAATAGGCGAGACGAACCGCCAGTTCCCGATCATTGAGCGGACGCTTGGATTCTTTCATATTCGGCTCGTCGAGGTAAAGAAAACCGGGCGAAGCAAGGATGACGCTAAGGGGTGTACGGATGGCCACATCGAAAGAATCTCCGGCGGTTATTCTTCTCTTATATAAACCGACCAATTGATCGATAAACATGGGGTCCGGATCAACTTGGCGAAAGGCTTCCACACAAAAGCGCTGGAAAATGGAACGGGCTCTCTCTTCCTCCGTATCCACGGTTCCCGACAGGTTATTTTGTAAAATAGAAACAAGCCCATCGTCCTGAACCTTATCCTGTAAGGGACCTTCCCATTCCACCCAGTCGATCCAAAGGGCGGGAGGAGCGGCCATTCCGCCTTTATAAATCTCCCTCTTACCCCGCAAGGTATCTGCCATAAGGTTACTTTTTTCACGCAGGGAAAACTTGCGTGAACCATTGAGACTCAATTCCACGGTGGTTTCGAAAACCTGCGGGGCACTGGTGGTACCCGTAACTTGAAAAGTTTCCAACAAGTTGAAGCCATCACCATCCACATTTCGACTTCCTCCATTACTTACCGATCCGAGGACCGCAAAATGCCGATCCGGAGAAGTGCCCTCAACGGATCCCATGCGAACGCGGACCCGGTACTTTCCAAGGGGCAAGGGCTTGGATTTCTTCTTGAATCCAAGCGGATCCATACTGATTTCAATAAACTCCTCGCTGTTCAAATTCCCATTTCGGTCGAAAACACCAAGCAAAGAGCCGCTCTTAGTTAGGGGATCATTCAGGTAGCGCAATTGGGAGGCTGCTTCCATTTCGTAACGACGAATTCTGAACTTGGCCTCGTCCAAATCTTTCACTCCCACTGCAGGACGGGGAATGCCGTCCTTTTGAAAAGCAAGGGCCGCGTCGTACCCCGCTTTGAAATAAGATTCGTATTTCCTCTTCACTTTGGCAGTGGCATACTTCTCCGCTTGTCGGCGTTGCTTAAACATTTTTGGCTTGGCGGATGGGAGGGGCCCTTCCCATTCGACCCAATCGATCCATAGAGCCGGTGTTAGACCAAGGCCAGTTTCCTTAATTGCAGATAGCATCCGTGCCTGCATTGCCTTGGGGTCGCCCCTTTCACGGACGGCAAATTTTCGAGGACCGTTCTTGGAGAGCTGAACTGGCACCTCAATTACCTGAGGATTATCAACCGTACCGCTTACTTGAAAAGTATCCAATAGATTGAACTGATCTTTTGCAGGAACGGCACCAATAGATACGAAATGCCTTTTCTTTTCCGTGGACTGGAGGGCACCAACACTAAAACGCAATTTGTAATGACCGGCCGGCAGAGTATCCACAATGTGTTGGGTTTTGCTCCAACCGCTAGGATGTTCAGGTGGTAAAGCAATGAACTCTTGCTTGTAACTGAAGCCCAATAATGAGCCGGATTTTGTTAAGTTACTATCCAAATAGCGGCGATAACTTGGCCCCTTATTCTCAAATTCGCGGATAACAAAATGGGCCCGATCTTCGTCGACAATATCTTTTTGCGGTTTTCCGGTTTTCAGGAAAGCCTGGGCTTTATCGTGACCGCCTTTGAAATAATCGTTGTAGGTGCCACCGACTTTTGCGTTGGCATGATGCTCCACTTCCCTTCTTTGTTTCCAAGTCTTTAGTCGGTTTGGATCGTGGGGACCTTCCAGTTCCACCCAGTCGATCCAGATTGCTGGGGGGTGACCGTAACCGTTCTCTTTCTTTAGTTTGTTATGTTCGTCCCAAAGTACTTTTAAATTTGCATTGTTTGGCTGCTTTTCCTGCACCGCAAATTCACGAGTCGTATCCGAACGCACCTCAATGGGAATTTCCATGATCTGGGGAGCTTCGATCGTACCGGTAACCTGATGGACACTGATTGGTTTACCTTTCAATCCCCAGTCCCTTGATTCGATATCCCTCTGGGGGTGACCGATCTCAATAAATTTGCGGGCGGCAGGCGTTCCCTTCACCGTGCCTAAACGGACACGAAAGATATAATCACCCACAGGCATCTTCTTCGGTGCAACAATCACCCGTCCGGTTCCATGAGTCAGTTTAAGATAAGTACCGGTGTCCCGATGCGGCAGACTGGCGTAATGCTTGAGCAATGCCAAATTCTTGGATCTTGATGGGTCGGCAGCGGCCGCTTTTTGAAAATCTAGAAACCCGAAATCTTTGGGGCTGGGCACATTCTTGAAATGCTCGGCAAAAATATAAAAGCGATTGGGGTGATCAATTAACCGGTTCTTCTTTCGTATCTCAGCAATGATCGCCTGATTCTCTGGAGATTTAGCCGCCTCATCCACACCTTTTTTCCATTGTTTAAAACGGTCCTGGGTTGCTTCCGCTTTTTTGATGATTTTCTCATTAGCCGGATTAATTGTTTTCTCGGGTTCAACCCGGGTGATTTCCAACTTAGGGGATTGATTCTCCTGGATCGGACCTTCCAACTCGATCCAATCAACCCAAAGAGCGGGGGGGGTACCATGTCCATTTTTTCTTCGGTCTGCATGATGCTTTTGCATGCGGGCTTTGAAATCTTTGGGCATTCGCTCCTGAATACCAAACTCCTTAGGACCGTCGATTGAGACCTCAACGATCGATTCAATCACTTGTGGGTTCTCGATTGTCCCAGTCACCTGATGAACGCTCAAGGGAGGATTCGCAAAACCGGATGGAACCGGACTTGTCCGACGCGGGTGCCCAACTTCAATAAAGTGACGCTCAATGGGTGTGCCTTCCACAATACCCGCTTTAAACCGTACTTTGTACTTCCCGGGTACCAGTTTCGACCTTTCTTTAGGAGATGGGATATCCAAACGCACGATTCCTGAGGTGTACCTGAGGTAGGTCCCCCGCTCATTGTGAGGGAGCTCTGCAAAATATTTCAAACTCTCGTATTTCGTACGATAATCCAGTTGATAAAAATTCATGGCTGAATCCGGATCACCCCCAAAATGCTTTAATTCCATGACCCCTTTTAAGCGATTAGACATTCGATAAATGCGAAAAGCATGGGTATCGATATCCGGGTGCTCTTTGCGTAACTGAGCCATAATTGCCTCGTTTTCCGGAGCCTTTACGGCTTTATCAACCGAATCCATCCATGGTTTTACTTGGGCCAGTCTTTCTTCCATCTTCTTGATCATTTCAAGGTGTTCCACATTAACCGTCTTTTCCGGTTCCACCCGAAAAACCGTGGAAGGTTTTGCCATTGCGGAATGTCGGGCAAAGGCTTCGTCCACCGCGGTACGCCCCAATTCCAGGTACTGTTCGAACTGGTCACTGGAAATGAATTGGGATGCCCCCACCGTATCAAAACTGCCTGCCCCTCCATCAGCAGGGAGGGATTCAACATTCAGGCTAACCCCGGTGAGGGATTTTATAGTGTTTTGGTACTCCCTACGATTGAGACGACGCATCGTAATCTGCCCTCCTGAATCGGAAAGTTTTTTACGGGCCAAAACCATGGTCTTGGCCAGATCCTCAAGAAAGTCCGCCTTGGCCACCTTTTCAGGCTGCCGTTTGTTTTCCGGTGGCATTTCCCCGGAGTTCAGCACATCCAAAACTTTTTGCCAAAGTTCCGCATGCTGAAGAGTGTCGACCTCCAGCGGCAAGTCCTCCAAGTTCACCTTCCCTTTTTGCGTGTCCGCATTGTGACAATCCATGCAATAATCGAACATGAGATCGAGATGCTTCTCGGGAACGATGGCTCGGAGTTCCGCACCCGAAAGAGTAGAGGTGGTCAGGGTTAGTCCGACCAACAGGGAGAATAGCTTAGAACTCACGCCTGCAGTTCTTTAATTACTCCCGAACTGTCACCATGCCGTTCGGCATCGATGCCCAACCCCTGAAGCAGGGTCAGCCAAACATTGCAAAGCGGAGTATCCTTCGGAAGAACCAGATGTTCTCCCAATTTGAGGTTGGCTCCACCACCGGCGAGTAAAGTTGGGCAGTTATCCAGGTAGTGAATACTGCTGATATTCGATCCAAACGCGAGTGAGGTATGATCAAACAGACTGGTACCGTCCGCCTCTTTGATTGCTTTCAATTTGTCCATGAACCCGGCAAGCAGGGTGCTATGCATTTGGTCACGGGCCTTGGATGCTTCCATTCTTTCTCCCGGGGAGTAATGACTGACATTGTGAGAACTATGCTTCACATCCATACTCTTGAGCAGGGACTGACCGGGCATACGGTATGTCAGTGCACGGGTGCTGTCGGTTTGCAATGCGGCCACAATCAGGTTGTGCATCATCTCAATTTCTTCCCGACCCTTAAGCCCGACAGGTGGTTCATCGAGAGGTGCCTTGGGCTTTGGCTTATCCAACCAGTCTTCATCTTTGCCAAGACGGGTTTCAATGTCCCGTATACCCTGAAAGTATTCGTCCAACTTATTGTTGTCGTTTCTGGACAGGCCTCGCTGAACGCGGTTTGCCTCGGTCAACACCGCATCCAATACGCTTCTCTTTTCATCAATCGCTGCCTGTCTTTGCACGAGGGGTAAATCTTCCGCGGAAAAAAGCTTATGAAAAGTTTTCAGTGGGTCATTGTACCCGGCAACCGGTTTACCGCGCTTGTCCCATGCCAAAGATGCACCAGGTCCATGTCCCGATTGGCTTCCATCTGAACTATCGAGCTGAATCGATGTAAAACGGGTCTGCTGTCCGAGTTGTTCAGCGACCACCTGATCCGCGGATATGCTGTTGGCCATATTTTGACCGGGGACCGAATAACGGTTTGCCCCGGTCAGCCAAAAGGTACTTCCCCAATGGGCCTCATTGGAGTAGTTGTTGGCACATCCCTGTACGATGGTAAAATCCTGCTTGTGTCTAGCCAAGGGGCTGAGTCCTTCGGACAATTGGTACTTTGCACCCGTATCTTTTGGATCAGGATACCAAGTCTGTTTGGTTACTCCGAAACCGATGCCCATAAAGACCGCCCGTTTGGGGATGGCAACCGCTGCTTTGGTGGCAGCGGATGCAAAACGGCGAAAACCAATGGATTCCAAGGCAGGAAGGGCGATCAATGCCCCTGCCCCACGAAGAAAAGTACGGCGATTAAAATCTGTTTTCATTTAATGTTTAATAATAAAAGAATAATTTTATATATCAAATGTCTTCGTTCTTAAAATCCTTACAAAAAATTTTGAGGTTAATTTGGAAAAATCTACTGCCCGGTTCTTCCAACTGTAAAAATTTTTATTTCGTATCGTTTAAATCGAACAAAATAAGGCTACGATCAGAGCCGACCTGATTAATTTGCTTCGCTTGTTTTAAGCTGGGCTTTGAGGCGATTCACCTTTTTCGGATACTGGGCCGCGAGGTTGGTGGTCTCGCCAATATCCTCTTTTAAATTGTAGAGCTCCCATTCACCCGATCCGGCGTCTTCCAAAAACATTCCCACTTTCAATGGAGAGATCAGTTTCCAGTCTCCTTCCCGAATCGCATTACCCTGTAAGATTCTGGTCTGCACAGATGCAGATCCCGGGTTATAAATAAAGGATGTGCGGGCTGTCTTGGATTTATCCAAAATGAAATCCAATTGATTAACTCCATCGATAATTCGGTCATCAGGAATCTTTGCTCCGGTGATCGAGGCAAAGGTGGGCAAAAAATCGATGGTAGCCATGAGCCCGTCATTCGTTTTGCCCTCGGGGATTTTTCCTGGCCAGCGCATGATACAGGGCACACGGATACCTCCCTCATAAATCGATGCTTTTCCATCACGCAAGGGCCCAGCATCGCCCCAGAAAATCGAATTCTCCGGGTGCCCTTTTTTGTTTTCATAATATTTGGGCTGATTCCAGGGTCCGTTATCAGTCGTAAAAATAACCAAAGTGTTTTCTTTTAAACCAAGTTTCTCAAGGGTTTCGAGCAGGCGGCCGGTTTCAAAATCAAATTCTTCAACCACCGCACGATAAAGGTTATCGCCCGTTTTTTCCTTAAATTTGGGGGAGGCATCGATGATGGTGTGCATCATCGTGTGTGAGAGATAGAGGAGGAACGGCTTTTGGGAATCACGCTGATTAACCAGATAATCAATCGCCTTATCGGTGTAGAGTCGGGTAAGCCCCGCCATATCATCGGTTTTGCCCACCAGCTCATTGTTACTGCGTAAAACCGATTTCCCGCTGTCGTTCGCACCCAGTGCCCCGAAATAATAATCAAATCCCTGTGCATTGGGCATTCTTTCGACAATCGCCTTTCGACTTGAAACATCCCATTTCCCAACACAGGCGGTCTGATAGCCGACCTCTTTGAGTATCTCCGCGAGGGTGATTTCCGATGCGGGCATCGACCAGCCTTTACTGCGGACAGGATAGCGACCGGTCAGCAGAGCCGAACGTGACGGTCCACAGACCGGCTGGGCATAAAAGGAGGTAAATTTGGTTCCTTCCCTGGCCAGCTTATCGAGGACCGGTGTCTGATTTTCCTTACTCCCAAAACATCCCAAATCGGCATAACCCTGATCATCGGTGAAGATGATCAAAATATTTGGTTGCTTCGGCTTTTCCGCCGAGACCTTTGCTGTCACCAGCGTTACCAGGAAAGCCGTAAGTGCCGATAATATCTTTCTTTTTATCATTATCCTGTCTTTTGTGGTTTCTTAATCCACCGGTGCCTTACTAATCGCAGCGGGGTAAGGTGCGGGCTTCGGATCCGAGCGAGGCACGAGGTAGCGTGGGTCCGGCTTGATGCCTACTGGGGCACCCTCCAGAGGCCAGGCGAATACCTCGCTCGCGTCCCGATCGGAATGATTCAGCCGTGGCAATGTAGCAGACCATTGATCCAACTTCTTGCGTAATCGTTTGGCAACCTTTGGATCGGACTGGACCCGATTGGTCAGTTCATACGGATCCTTCGCTATATTAAATAACAGTTCCTGCTTACTGGAACGCCATAGTTTCCAGTCGCCGAAACGGACTACCTGAGTGTGCCAGAAATCCCAGAACATCGGTTCCGATCTTTTAATTTTGGAGACTTGCCCGGTCAACCGGGGAAGCAGATCCACCCCGTCAAACTCTTCAGGGATCACTCCGCCTCCGGCCTTAAGGGTTGTTGCAGTAAGATCAAGCGTGGTCACCATCTCTTGAATGACCGTGCCGGGAATAATTTTGCCTTTCCAGTAAGCAAACATGGGTACCCGTATCCCTCCCTCGAACAGGCTGCCTTTTTCACCACGCATGGGCACATTGTTCGATCCATTCCAGACTCCGCCTTTTGTTCCCGGTGCTCCTGCAGGCAGACCCGGTTCTTCTCTCCCCATTTTACTTGGGGCACCATTATCGCTGGCGAAGAGAACCATGGTGTTCTCTTCAAGGCCGTGCTCAAGAAGTTTGGTCATCACTCCACCCACCGCGTCGTCAATGGATTTGATCAGTGCCAAGCCCATCCTTCTTCGGTCATCTCTCCAATCATCATAATGAGGATAATCGAGCTTGGGGAATTTCTTGTAATAAGGATCCGACTTCTTGATCAGTGGGATATGCGGAGCATAGAGCGGTAGGTAGAGAAAGAACGGCTTATCTCCAGTCTGGCTGAAGTCGATAAAAGATTCGCCGTACTTACCCTGAAGGATCACACGATTGGCGATTCCTTCGGGTAAGCCTTTCCTTTCCTGATGCTCCACAGTCTTGCCATCGAGCGAAAGATTGGTTGATCCGCTTTCCATGGAACCGACCCAGTAGTAGTCAAAGCCACGCACTCGTGGATCGTGCTTTGGGTTTGAACTGTTCGACGGTCCCAAGTGCCACTTGCCGGAGAAGCCGGTTAGATAGCCTAGCTTTTTCATCCGGTCCGCTATGGTAAGAACTGGTTTGCCGGCCATATCCGTGCCTTTCGGATAAATACGGGGCATACGGCCACTACCCTCACCTGCATCGCTTTGGTTGTGGGGAAAAGCAAACTCATTCTGTACCCGTCCAATCATCAACCCAGCACGTGAAGGCACGCATTGCGGAGCTGAACTGTAACCGGCTTTCATCAACGCTCCACCACTGGCAAGCTTATCCATAACCGGAGTATCAACATGTTTATCGATCCCGAAGAGGCACAGGTCCGTGTATCCATGATCGTCCGTGTAAATCAGAATGACATTGGGTCTCTTCGCCATAGCGGATAACATGGTGCAGATCGCTGAGAAAAATCCTATGATTAAGTATTTTTTCATTATTAAAGTTTTCTGTTAGTTCAAAGATTAACCCGTCTTTTTTTAAAAGGTGAGAAATGTAGTCTACTGGCAATCCCAAAGCCGGACAGAATCAAAAAGGATGATGCATTCGGGTCCACCTTTGAAGGTGAACCGGTGTTTTCCATTGGCCTTTGGATTTATGATTGTCACTTTTTCGTGCTCATAGGTGTTGCCATGTCCATTGACCAGTACCCGGATTTTCCCGAGCTCATATTCAACCACCAGATCGATCCATTTATTAAGGGCCATTTCAGATTCGGGCTCAAAGAAAGAGGGTCCGTCCAGAAGTTTTACCCGGTGCCCACCCTCCTTGACGATCCCCAAGTGGATCATATGATGCCCGATCTGAAAGGATGGGCGTCCCGGCGTAAGTTCCGGCTTGGCAAACTGATAGCGTAAATGCATCACAAATTTCTCAGGTATAAGGTTGATGTGGGCAACCGGTTCCAAACCGAGGTGATGATCCCGTTTAAGGGCCTTCATTGCCTCCTCCTTGGATTTAAAAAGAGGACCGACGATCAAGATCCCATCCTTGATTTTCTTACCCTTGGGTTGCCCCCAAAACTCTTTGTTTACAGCACCAATAAAATCATCGGAATAGATCAGTTTCCCTGACTTAAAAAGTTCGGATTTGAACACAGTTGGCGCAGATTTATTGGATGCACTGCTATCGTCAAGTAGGGATAATTCTGAACGCCTTTGTTTTTCGATTTCAAAGTTATTTATTGGATCGGATGGATTTTCAGAAGCGAAAACAGGGCACAGCGTGAAAAGAAGGCAATAGATTGAAGAAACTAATTTCATAATGTTTTAAATGTTATGAGTTTCCATTTTCTTACTCTTAAATCTTTTCCTTCAAACAAATTCTGTCTGAGAGTTTTGCTTCTGATGCACTTTTAGCTAGTCAAAACGTAAAGAAATTTTGTTAAATCAATTCGTTCCCAAAATTTTATTTTTTAAACAATATCCACCCATGATTAGCTACGACTACCACTGCGACGAAAACGGAGAAACTATTACTGTGAGTCACAGTATCAAAGAAACTCTGACCAACTGGGGGCAACTATGCTCGCTGGCCAACCATCACATGGGAAGTACGCCTCCCTTTACCCCGGTTCGTCGGCTTATTTCCTGCCAGGAGTCCGAGCCAGATGAATCCACCCTATCTATGTTTTCAAAATCGAAATCGAGTGACGGTGGATGCAGTTGCTGCTAAAACCCAAGGCATTTTTAAACTAAGTAACTGAAACCGCTTTAAAGAAAGCGGTGTCAGAACTAGTTTATTATTTGATCAACTGGGCAATCGAAGGAACTCCTTTTTCAGGAACATCCACACCGCAGGTCCAAACGATCGCGTTGAGTATTACAGTACGCCAATTGTCTCTCGCCCAGGTGTTGTGATAGTGCCCACCGGTGGTACCAAAGCCACGGCCTTTACCATTGGGGCGCTCATAGGCCCAACCAATATGCTGAATTTCTCCAGCGGCCATGGATTTACGGACATGAGGATTGTTCGAATGAGGACCATCCTTACGGTTCATGGTTTCCTTGGGAGGGTGAGCTGAAAGAATAGGAGTAACTCCCTTCATTTCTGGCTGAAAGCGCATGTGAAAATACCACTCGTCCTTTTGGGTAAATGGTTTAACTCCACGGGTAATCGGATGCTTGGGAAGGGATTTAAAGTCAGCAGTCCAGTGCGGGTTAACCGACCAATGGGTCTCAAAATAGCCACCCATAGCTTCACGCATAAGAACCCCTGCCCTGCCGATCGGCACCTCCACGGCATAGTGCATAAAAACAAAACCAACTCCCGAATCGATCAGTTTCTCAAACTGGTCAAGATGGTTCATCACCAAGTGTCCTTTACCACCATTGCAAAAGATCACCACAGAATCAGCTCCATCAAAAACCTTGGCATCGGTGGGCCACCCTTTGTACTGGGCGGTATCAAAACCTAACCCACTCTCTTCAAGTGCGTTGGCAAGAATGGCATTACCGCTCTCATGAGCGTGAACCGCCGTGTTTTTACCCTTATCAGCAAGAAAAACGACTTTCTTGTTTTTAGCAAAAGACAGGGAAGAAAAAGCCAGAACTGACAGCGTGAAAGCGAGGAGAATGCGTGGTAGTGATATCATTAGGTTAATTTTGATTATAATATTGAATTTTTAGATTTTTTTTGCTTTCAATATTCATTAAAATGAGTACAAAAATTATTTTATACCTTCAACATAAACACTTTCTTCACTTCGTTCGTGCAAATTTAATCCATTTAGATTTTTGATTGAAGTTTCACCTTTGCTATAAACTCTAACATCACGAAATCCTGACGCTTCCATTAACAAGGAAAGTGACTTACCATCATACATCCATTGATGATGTCTATAACCAGAAATAATTAATTTTAATTTTTCTTTTAAATTACTAATAGGCGGTGCTTGAACAAACATTTGTTCCATAAATTTATTAGCATCGCCTACAGTTGAATAATTATTGATAACTATTCGTAAATCAGGCACAGCTATCCTCAAAACTCCACTTTTTTTTAGAATTCTAAGTGCTTCATTTAAAAATGCTGATGCTCCGTCACGGGATAAGTGTTCCAACATATGCGAAGTATAAATACATTCTACAGAATTAACTTCTAAAGGAATTTTTTTAGTTGCATCCGCAAAATAAATTTTATGTTTTTTATTCCATTTTTCGGTTGTTCCTGGGGGTATTGTTGATTTAACTACTATTGTTTTACATTCGTCTATTACATCTAATCCTAATAATGTACTTTCTACTATATCAATGTGACAACTACCATCTTTCTTCATGGGTGTAGGTAAACAAACAAACACCACATCTGACTTTTCAGATAAATCTTTGCTAATTTTAGATGATGATGATCCTTTTAGAGGCAGGTTAGCAAGAGCCATGGAAAAAAAAGGATTTGAGATTATTCAAGATGGCGGTAAAGTAGAACTTGAAGACGTAGTGCAAGAAGCAACTATGGATGAGAAGTCTTGCGTTGGCGAGATGAAAAAGTTACACGCTTCCTCATGTTCAAAGCATGAAATGTACAAGAGAGTGAGCGAGAAGTACGGTTGCTCAGAGGCTAAGTTTGAAGAACTATACGCACAGTATTGTAGCGAGAACTATGAAGAAGTTCAAGAAGACAATTCTAACGATAAATCAGATGATGGCGAAGGTATGGATAAAGTTCAGCCTAAAGCTGTTAA
>ENA-OWPI01003489-OWPI01003489.1-marine-metagenome-genome-assembly--contig:-NODE-3489-length-13386-cov-12.573146_pt1 | contig 13386 bp, 11 predicted proteins | sample MGYA00238138_ERZ651775 | MGnify/ENA primary metagenome ERZ651775 (study PRJEB26906, sample SAMN06265043) | marine metagenome | isolation source: Helgoland LTER site | place: Germany:Helgoland, sampling...
AAATTATGAATGAATTAAAAACAGATTTAGCAAAAGAAGTTTACAAATATGTAGTAAATGAAAACTTTGATGGAAACAAAAATGATTTCTACGAAGTAATTGTAGCAGACAGAGGGTTTGGTGGTTCGCCTTGGTATAAGAATGTTCCTGATTATGTAAGAGAAATGAATATTCGATGGGATGAATTTCTTTGTGATGAGGTTATAAATGACTTATCTATGGTTCTATATAAGTTAGAAACAGAACCTTACTTTGAGGGAACTCTTGAAGGTATAGATGTAAATGATAAATACTATGATGGTTTTAACAAACCAAAAGAAGAGTGGACTGACGAAGAGTGGAATGAGGCTTGAGCAACTCTCACGAGGGCCATTTTGTTGCCCACAAGGGATCTAATGTTCTTAGTCAGCATATTTTATTAAAAGGTTTTAAATTATATCTTATTATTATCTTACACGCGACACTTTGCCGTATCAAAAATTGAAATGATTTTATTTCAAACTAATTTTCATTATTTAATAGGCTCACCTGATTGCACCGCATATAACCTTCCGTCAGATTTCAATGTTGGAAATCCTTTGTAACCATCTTACACCACCAAAAAGGGACTGTATTCCTTTGGTATCTCGCACAAGTACTACGAAAAAGTGTACGTTCCTGAATGCAAAACATCGTAACCTTCCAAGGATTAGCCAGGTCCTGGAACTTACGATACCAAGTTCAGAACTCTCGGGAGCGAGGGTAAAAAGTGGATTATCCAAGGTCGATCCAAAATCAACAATGGTAAGTTTTTTTCATATTTATTTCTTAAAATAAAATTTAATTCAGATCCTGCCAATATTGCTATCAAATAAGACAACCCGGGACCTGGTACGTATCCGGCAATATCAATCAATAAATATGGCGTATATAAGTTATCAATAATGAAAAATTCAAAAGCAGCAAGATGGTCGCCTTCTAAGAAGAGGTTCGTCGATGACAATAAGCATAGAAATAAGATGCCTGGGCCAGGTCAGTATTACCCCAGCGATTACAGTAACGAAGTAGGATATGTCTTGTCGACAAATATCAACTCAGGTACTATGCGAATGAGAAGAGACAATCAAGTCAATATGAGAAAATTCCATGACAACACTCCAGGACCAGGCTCCTATATGCCACCCAGCGAATTCGGCTACTTGGATCTTTACAAATATAGCTAATCACCTAGAAGCACAACAATCAACGCAGGCGACATGTCATCAAGAAACAATACATCATATAAAACAATGAGACAAAACTCAGTGATGGGCCAGTATGGCGGAGCAAGACAATCGAACATGATGTAATACCCAGAAATGAATTAATAATAAAGCCAGCATAAACCAAAGAAATTCTTCCAGTCATACCGACATCATCAATTGCGTTTCGGGCTTGACGAATGGCAGCAATTCCTGGAACACCCGTTTCTTCTGTTGCAATATGTGGTCCAGCAGCAGTACCGCCTTCCATACCATCAATATAAATACTATCACAGCCAGTTTTAGCAGCCATACGAACGTCATCGTATACGCGTGCAGCACCTAGCTTTAATTGAATAGGGATCTGTCCATCTGTCGCTTCACGAATCTCTTCGATTTTAAGTGCCAAGTCATCTGGTCCTAGCCAGTCTGGATGCCTTGCTGGTGAGCGCTGATCGATACCAGCAGGTAAAGAACGCATCTCAGCAACTTGATCGGTTACTTTTTGACCCATCAAGTGGCCACCTAAGCCAACCTTGCAACCTTGTCCAATAAAGAACTCAACACTATCAGCAAGACGCAAATGTTGAGGGTTGAATCCATAGCGAGACTGGATACACTGATAAAACCACTTGCTTGAATAGCGCCTCTCATCTGGAATCATTCCACCTTCACCTGAACAAGTAGCAGTTCCAGCCATTGTTGCACCTCTTGCCAAAGCTGTTTTAGCTTCATAACTCAAAGCTCCAAAGCTCATACCAGTAATGTAGATTGGAATATCTAGCTCTAACGGTCTTGGAGCTTCTGGTCCAATAATTGTTTTAGTCAAACATTTCTCTCTATAACCCTCAATAACGAAACGAGTTAAAGTTCCTGGCATAAAAGTTAAGTCATCCCAAGTTGGAATCTTTTTAAATAAAGAGAAGCCTCTCATTCTGTATCGTCCCAAATCAGATTTGATATGAATATCGTCCATCACTGATTTAGGGAAGATAAAACTTTTTCCTAGTCTATGTTTTTGATCTGAATCACTCATAATATTTCCTTTAGTTTAATTTGTTAAAAGTACGATTAAAGAATTAGTTTCTTCTCATTAGGCTCTAAGCTAGCATAGTTCCATAACATTTTTCCTGAAACATACTTTTGCATTTTTTCAACTCCTCTAGGAGTCTTGATGCCATATATAGCTAATTTCTCTGTTAAGTAACGTAAGTCCAATTCCGTCATTTCACCCGGCACACAATCTACTCCAAGCTCCTCAACTTCACCGCCGACATAGATTGTGCCGTCATACATGGAATCCCCTAAGTTCATTCCAGCATCACCACAAATAATCATTCTGCCACGCTGCATCATAAAGCCTGAAAATGCACCAGTCCTACCTCCAACTATTATTGTTCCCCCTTTTTGGTCAATCCCAGTTCTTGCACCCACATCACCTTTACAAACTAAGTCACCACCACGAATAGCAGCGCCAAATGTAGAGCCAGCATTTCCATCAATCACAACTGTACCAGCCATCATGTTTTCAGCACATGACCAACCAACTCGACCTTCGATATGTACATTAGGTCCGTCAATCAAACCACAACCAAAATAGCCAAGGCTGTCTGTAAAAGTTAAATTAAGGCGATTCAATATACCGACACCGACACCGTGTCTTGACATCGGATTATCAACAGTAATATCGCCGATACCTTTTTCCATCAACTCTCGGATTTCACGATTAATTTCTCTTGGAGTCATGTCAAGAGCATCGATTGTTGCCGTTTTACTTGTATCAACTTCGTGTGAGTGGAAATAAGTTAAGTTTTCACTCTCATCAATTGAGAAAAATTTTTTCTGAGTTCTTCCTTTTAATTGCTCATCATGAAGACCCATCTCTTGGGCCGTTTCTTTTTTTAGTTCTGCCATACTTTTACCTCTCCGTGATATGGGTCAAATGTTTCAATACGATGATCGAACAAAGTTCTAATTGCAACTTCCTCTGAAGCTAGCGCGATCATATCGTCACTCTCATAAACAACCATTGGTTTTGCAGCCATAACATCTTTGGCCATACCAAGTTGATCTTTTGTAGCAACTAAATAAGTAAATACACCATCTAGATACTCAACAGAATCTTTCATCGCAGTCTCAAGGTCTGAACCTTGACTCATTCTATCTGCAATATAAACTGCAATCAGTTCAGAGTCGCAGTTAGAAGAAAAACGATGCCCTTTCAGTTCAAGCGCACGTCTGTTAGTCCAATAGTTCGTCAATTGTCCATTATGAACAACCGCAACATCACTAAATGGATAGGCCCAGTATGGGTGAGCAGAACGAATATCTACATCTGACTCAGTTGCCATTCTAGTATGACCAATTGCGTGCGTACCATTAAAATTATCAAGTCCGTACTGCTTTGATACAACTGAAGCATCCCCAAGATCTTTAATTAATTCAAGAGAATTGCCTATTGATAAAATTTCAACGCCTTCAATGTCTTCAACAAAATCAGCTAACTTTTTCATATCCCCTGAAAATTCAATCTCGTAACGATGAGAATATTCAGTTGCGCTATCTTTTTTTACGACTTTTGCGCCAAGATCTTTAAGACGAGAATTAACTAACTCAACTCTCCTCTCAATTTCAGCGTGGATATCAAAACTACCTTCAAGGTCAGCTCCTTCAGCAACCTTAAATCTTACTACCTGATTGCCATTATCTTCTCCATACACAGCATATCCAGTTGAATCTGGACCCCTATGTTTTAAGGCTTGAAGCATTGATGTCATTTGTCCACCAATATTTTCATCTTTGCCTGCATTTCTGTGAATAATACCTGCTATTCCACACATAAATTAATCTCCCTTTACTAAAAATTGCCCACCCGAAGGTGGACATTCCAAAAAAACCTCAATGAAGCTAGCCTATGGCAAGCAATCCAAATAAGTACTTGTATCCCAGTCTGTAACTGTAGCATTAAATTTTTCCCATTCATCCGTTTTATAATGGTGAAAAACTTTATACATCTCGTTTGGCATAGCTGATTTAATAACATCATCATTTTCAAGCTCATTAAGCGCCTCACCAAGAGACATAGGTAATTTGGTAACCTGCTTACCAGCCTCCATTGCTTCATAGATATTGCGCTCTTCAGCCTCCCCAGCTTCAAGATTATTATCAATACCGTCACCCATAGCTTTTAATAGAGCTGAGCCCATTAAGTATGGATTCACCATAGAGTCAACCGAGCGGTACTCAAAACGACCTGGCGCTGAAACGCGGAGCGCACAAGTACGGTTCTGGTAACCCCAGTCAGCAAAGATTGGCGCCCAAAAACCGGTATCCCAAAGACGGCGATAAGAATTAACTGTTGATGAACCAATTGATGTTAGAGCAGGTAAGTGCTTGATGACACCGCCAATTGATTGAAGCCCAATCGGACCTGGCATTTTCTCATCAATAGATGGATCTGGCATAAATGTATTTTCTCCACCCTCTTTGTAAGTAAAGCAACCGGGCATACCTGGAAGCTCACCATCACCAGTAGCAATTTCTGGATGAAAGACATCCTTGCCACCTTTCCATAAAGACATATTATGGTGACAGCCTGAAGCCGAAACGCCCATAAAAGGTTTACTCATAAAGCATGCCAACAAACCAAACTCACGTGCAACTTGTGCACAAATTTGACGATAAGTTGTTAATCGATCCGCATTTCTTAATACATCATCAAACTGAGTATTAAGCTCTAACTGTCCAGGAGCATCTTCATGGTCTCCTTGGATAATATCTAGTCCCATTTGCTCTGAATATTCAATCACTTTCATAAACACAGGACGCAACTCTTCAAACTGATCGATATGGTAACAGTTTGGCTTAGTGACACCGCCGTCTGTACCTCCATTTTCACCACGCTTAAGCCACATCATTTCTGGCTCAGTGCCGCAGCGCATATCTAAACCATATTGGTCTTGAAATTCTTTGTGCTGTCTATATAAGTTTCCACGACAATCAGACGTTAATGCCTCGCCTGGGTTTTCACGCTCTTCACGGTTTCTATAAAGTCTACAGAATACGCGCGCTACTCTTTTATCCCAAGGAAGTTGGCAAAAAGTATCTGGATCTGGAATACCAACAAGCTCTGATGACTCAGGACCATACCCGATATAGTCTCCGTGTCTATCCACAAACAAGTTAGCAGTTGAACCGTAAACCAACTGGAATCCTTTTTCAGCTAATCTCTCCCAGTGTCTTGCAGGAATACCTTTACCGACAATACGTCCGGTAACAGATACAAATTGATAATATACATATGTGACACCCAACGCTTCGATTTTAGCTTTAACTTCTTTTACAAGTTTGTCGCGTCCAGGCTCATTAACGTGTTGTTCTAAATCTGTCATTTAATCTCTCCGAAAAAATAAAAAAAATCTTTAAATAAAGATTTGCCCCCTAGTAGATTTTATTTAGATTCGTAAAAATAAACCCAAATAAAAACCAGATTAATTTACTGACTATATAGATACTGATAAGTATCTATTTGGGTAACTCAAATATCCACTCAAAAAATGAGTGTTTCAGTAAATTATGCATGGAGTATACTCCTAATGATAATCCATTGTCAAGAAATTTTTTTTATTTTAAAGAAATTTAATAAAGTGTTGTTTTTCTTCTAAAAATGCTTAAAAAAACATGAAAAAAAACTGATTTGAGAGCCTGCTTGAGGAAGTTTATGATGAGCAAAAAAATTGCTCATTTGTTTTTAGAAATTATTGTTAATCAGAGTTATTGGTGCAAATAATAGTGAGGAACTGGCACTCATCACTGATTATCTTTTTAGGCCCATGAGGTTTATCAGAATCAAAATATAAAGAGTCGCCTTTTTTAAAGTTGTAGATCTTCGTTCCATAATAATAATCCATCTGACCTTTAAGCATATAAATGAACTCTACGCCCTTGTGTTGAAATTCAGGAAATTCATAGTCTCTTGAAGTGATCGTAATTAAGCAAGGCTCGACGTTCAGTGAGCCTCCAACGGTATGACCGAGTAATTGGTAATGACGACTCTCATCTGAGCCAGCCCTCTCGATCGTTAGGCCGTCACCTGATTTAATAAAGGTGGGCTCAACATCTTTATCATGCTGCTTAAACAATGAGGTAATTGAAATGTTGAGTGCATGGCAGATAAGCTGGATTGTTTTGAGCGATGCGCTGATTTGGCCATTTTCAATTTTAGAGAGCATACTGGCAGACAAAAGCGATTGCTTTGATAGCTGCTGCAATGTGACGCCAGCATTTTTTCTAGCAATACGAACCTGTTTACCTATTGAAGCCTCAAGCTGTTTATCACTCCCAAAAGAAGGAAGATTTTTGTCAATGATGGAAACACCTTTCTCTTTAGGCGGCGGGTTTTTTGTAGTAGCCACAACAAAATAATTTACTTAGAATAAAAAAAATTATACTACAAGGAAAATTATTTAATGAGCCAATTCGAATTTAAAATTAAATATTGGGTCTTAAGACCTTGAGCGGCGGCTCCTTCTCAGCTTCACTGGTTTTGAATCATCACCCTTAAAGATCGATCTTGATCCCTCAGACATTGCGCCTACCTTCTCTTCGATTTCTTCGAGGGTTGGTGCTGAAGTGACAATGTGTTCGTCCATTGCTTTCCTCATTGCTCTGACGTGATCAAAAGTGGTCCCACAACAACCACCAATAATGTTGGCGCCTGAATTCATGGCAATTTTTACATACTCAGACATAAGCTCTTCGGTTCCAGAATAAACGATACTGCCATCGACAAACTCCGGAATGCCGCAGTTCGCTTTAGAGATAACCACTGTCTCAGGCTCAACACTCTTCGAGATGTCATTGATTGTTGCCAATAGGTCCGGCGCACCAATACCGCAATTAGCGCCAAAACCCATTAAGTTTAAATCTTTAGATCTTTTGGCAAGATTTGAAGGTGTAATCCCCATCATTGTTTTGCCAGCGGTATCAAAACTCATTGTCGCGCAGACAGGGAGCCCAATATCTTTGACCGCATCTATTGCTGCCTCTAGCTCCTCCATCGCATACATCGTCTCAAGCCAAAGCACGTCTACTCCGCCCTCAGCCAGGCCCTCTGCTTGAGCTCTAAAAGCTGCTGTCGCTTCCTTAGGCGTCATCAGTCCATGAGGCTCAATCATTTCTCCGGTTGGTCCCATTGCCCCTGCAACAATGACTAGGCGATCAGCATTATCAGCAACCTCCCTAGCTACAACTCCAGCAGCTTTATTAAGCTCAAAGACTTGATTCTCAAGATTATGTAACTTCAGTCTAAAGGATGTTCCACCAAAACTGTTTGTTAAAAACAAATCAGAACCCGCATCAACAAAACCTTGATGCAAGGAGCGGATTCTGTCCTTATGCTCAAGGTTCCAAGGCTCAGGAGGATCACCCGTCTCTAAACCCATTCCAAATAAATTGGTTCCTGTAGCGCCATCAGCCAAAATATGACTTTTGTCTTTAAGTATTTTTAAGAAATTGTTCATGAAGCGATTAAGTGCTGAGGGTAAGGTAAATACAATTTTGAAGTTTACGGATAATTATACTGGGCGCTGAATTATTATTAATTTAATATATTCAATCTATGCTTAATAATATTCATAAAATAATATTCTATAAATCACAACTAGAATAAAAAAATTACCCTACAATTTGTAATGCAAATTTTTAAATAATTATGCGATGAGACTGCCTAATCTCTATATAATTTGACTTAAAAAAATAAACTCACAAATTGTGACTATTTTAACTTTACAGCAAGCACAAAATGGCATGCTAATTAACTGCATGATTGGTAAATCTTACCTGCACCCAGTATTTATAAATTCAAGCCACCCTTCCCCCATAAATTACAGGAATAATGAACAATAATTCTAACTCACATGAAGATGTGATCAGTCGCTTTATTAATTATGGCGAATCTAATTTTGAATCCAATACTGCTCCAAATAGACCCACCCAAAGCGCTGCCCAGCTTGGTGTTCTCAGGCTCATCTATGCCTTTCGATTTTCGGGACACTTAAGGGCCACCTTAGATCCACTCAAGAGACCAAGACACCACTCAACGCCGCCATTTACGCTTGAAGAGTTTGGTTTGAGTGAAGCGGATTTAGATACAACGTTTGATATGGGCTCTTACCAGGGACCCAACTGCAACACACTAAGAGAGCTTTTTGAGTCACTCAACAAAACGTATTGCTCTAGCCTTGGTGTCGAGTATATGCACATCCCTAATCTTGAGGAGAGGAAGTGGATCCAAACAAAGATTGAAACGATGTCTTTGGAGCAAAATGAAACACCTGAATATAAAAAATGGCTCCTTCAAAGGATTACCGCGGCCGAAGTTTTTGAGAAGTTTCTTCATAATAAGTATGTCGGTCAAAAACGCTTTTCTCTCGAAGGGAGTGACACCCTAATTCCCTTGTTAAACATTCTTATTGAGCACTCAGGCGAGTACCTGATGAATAGAATATGCCTTGGCATGGCTCATAGAGGTCGCTTAAACGTTCTTATTAATATTATGGGGAAGAGGGCTGAAAAACTCTTCAAAGAGTTTGCTGGAGATCTTGGCTTAAGTAAAAAACAAACGGGTGATGTCAAATATCATCAAGGCTTTTCATCAGATATTAAAACTAGTAAAAAGGATGTTCACCTTGCCTTAATGTTTAATCCTTCTCATCTTGAACTAGTCAACCCTGTCATTGAAGGATACGCCAGGTATCACCAAGATAAAAATAATGAGTCAGATCGGCAAAAGATTCTTCCTGTTCTAATCCATGGTGATGCAGCCTTTTCAGGCCAAGGCATTGTGATGGAGACCTTAAATATGTCTCAATCACGCGGCTACAGAACGATGGGCACTGTTCACATTATTATTAATAATCAGATTGGCTTTACAACCTCAAAACAAACGGATGCCAGGTCAACGGATTACTGTACTGACGTTGTAAAAATGATTAATGCGCCAGTCTTTCATGTCAACGCAGAAGACCCAGAAATGGTTAGCTTTATAACTAAGCTCGCACTTGACTATCGCATGCGCTACAAGAAAGATGTGGTCATTGACCTCATGTGCTACAGAAGACACGGTCACAATGAGGCTGACGAACCAGCTGTCACTCAGCCATTAATGTACGAGGCCATCAGAAAACTTCCGACGACGCGTGCAAACTATGCCAATACCTTAATGAAACAAGGTGTCATTGATCAATCAGAGGTTGACGCGATGATTGCTGACTATCGACAAGAACTGAAAGACGGCAACAGAGTAGCCTACAACATCCTAGAGCCAAAAAATAAAAGGGCTTGGGAATTACTTTGGGAAGATTATTTTGACTCAACTTGGCATGACCCTTATAAATCTGCAATCAGCAAAAAACATATCAAGGATCTAAACAAAAAACTGCAGCATGTCCCAGATGGATTCGAAGTTCATCCACGCGTTAAAAAAATGATGTCAGAGAGAAACAAAATGGCTAATGACAAAATTAATGCTGACTGGGGATTTGCTGAAACGCTTGCTTTTGCCAGTTTAACTGAAGTTGGCGTTCCCATTAGACTCACTGGACAAGACTGCGGCAGAGGAACTTTTTTTCATAGGAATGCAGTCTTACATAATCAGCTCGCTAATGAAGATTACACCCCACTTATGAACATTAATGAGAATCAAGGCAGAGTTCAAATATTTGACTCAATCCTCTCTGAAGAGGCAGCGCTTGGATTTGAATATGGTTACGCCACTGCAAACCCAGAGTCCCTCGTCATATGGGAAGCTCAGTTTGGAGACTTTGTGAATGGCGCTCAAGCAATTATTGATCAATTTATAGCCTCGGGAGAAGCTAAATGGGGCCGCCTATCGAACCTCGTTATGCTTCTACCTCATGGCCTTGAAGGTCAAGGACCTGAGCACTCCTCAGGAAGACTAGAGCGCTTTCTTCAGCTTTGTGCTAGTCATAATATGCAGGTTTGTGTTCCATCAACGGCCTCACAAATTTTCCATCTACTTAGGCGTCAAGTCCTCAGAAAGTTTAGGGCGCCTCTGATTATTATGTCTCCTAAAAGCTTGCTTAGAAACCCTCTTGCAGCTTCTCCTTTATTTAAGTTTACTGAGGGTAAATTTAGAGATGTTTATGAAGAACAATATGACAACATTAAACCTAAAAAGGTTGATCGAGTCTTAATGTGCAGTGGAAAAGTTTTTTATGAGTTACTAACGCGTCGTCAAGATGATCAAATAAATAATGTTGCTATTCTTAGACTAGAGCAGCTCTACCCTTTTCCTCACGAAGCGCTTCAATCTGAGTTAGCTAAATTTACGGGGGCCAAGGATATAGTTTGGTGTCAAGAAGAACCCATCAATCAAGGCGCTTGGTATACCTCAAGACATAACTTTATGGAAAGCATTAAAAAGGGACAAACTCTTCATGTAGTAGCGCGTGAGCTTTATGCTGCTCCTGCAGAAGGCAGTGTTAGAATGCATAATATTAATCAAAGTCATATTATTGAAAAAGGACTAGGCATTCAGCCTATTAATAAAGCTAGGAGCATTAAGAAATGAAAGAAGTAAAAGTACCCGTTTTGCCAGAATCGATTAACGAGGCAACCGTTGCTGCATGGCATAAAAAACCTGGAGACTCTGTAGAGGTTGATGATGTTATCGTCGAAATTGAGACGGATAAAGTCGTTCTTGAAGTTCCTGCAGAAGAGTCTGGCATCCTCACTGAAATTCTAGCTGAAGAAGGAGAAACCGTTAATGAGCAGCAAGTTCTTGGTCTTTTAGATGATTCGGCAGATGCTTCAAATGATGATTCTCCTCAAGAGGAACATGTCGCCCAAGAAGAGCCTGTAAAAACTGCCCAGGTAAGCCCTGAAGAAGCTCCAAAAGAAGAGGTCAAAAAAGAGCCAGTTGCTGCGCCTGAAATTCCTAGAGAAGAGCCAGCCGCTGCCCCAGTTTCGCAATCGTCTCAACCGAGCAGTAACCGAATGGAGGAGAGAGTCCCAATGACTCGAATCCGTAAAACGATTGCAAATAGGCTTCATTCAGCGACTCAAAATACTGCCATGCTGACAACCTTTAATGAAGTTGATATGAGTGAAATCTTGGCAATGAGAGCGAGCTATAAAGAGGCCTTCGAGAAGAAGTACTCTGTGAAATTAGGATTCATGTCTTTCTTTGTGAAAGCAGCCGTCGAGTCACTCAAAAAATTCCCAACGGTCAATGCCTATTTAGATGGTGACGATATTGTTTATCATGCCTTCTGTGACGTTTCTGTTGCTGTTTCTTCTGATAGAGGTCTCGTTGTTCCCGTTCTTCGTGATGCCCACAAAATGGGGATGCATGATATTGAGAAAGGGATTATGGATTATGCTGGTAGAGCTCAAGATGGGACGCTTGGGATTGAAGAGATGAGTGGTGGCACCTTTACGATTTCTAATGGCGGCGTTTTTGGCTCACTTATGTCTACTCCGATCTTGAATTCACCGCAAAGCGCTATTCTTGGCATGCATAAAACTCAGGATCGCCCTGTCGCTGTGAACGGAGAAGTTGTCATCAGGCCAATGATGTATCTCGCATTGTCTTATGATCACAGAATAATTGACGGTAAAGAAGCGGTACAATTCTTAATCTCAATCAAGGAAGCCCTAGAGGATCCAGCAAGACTGTTGCTAAAAGTTTAATCTCGTAATATAATTCGCTCAAATTAAGTATTAGGGGAGTATTTAATGAGCAGTTTAAAAGAAGAATACGAAAAGAATGGTTTTTATTCGCCGATCTCTGTCATCGATACATCTCTTGCACGAGAGTATCGCAACATACTTGAGAAAACTGAATCAAACATTGAGTTACTGAACTATCGCTACAAGATTCATACTGCGCTTGATTTCGCTTACCAACTAGCAATCAATGAAAATCTCTTGGATAAGATTGAGTCTCTCATAGGACCCAACATTCTGCTTTATAGCACTTCATTTGTCATCAAGGAGCCACACTCTAAAACACACATCAGTTGGCATCAAGATCTGACCTATTGGGGTTTTAACGACGACAAACAGGTGGCTGCTTGGGTCGCCCTGTCTGATGCAACTGAGGAGAACGGGTGCATGCACATGATTCCTGGAAGCCATAAAAATGGAAAAATTCCTCATAGAACTTCGGTTGATAAACATAACCTTCTTCATCATGGCCAAACGATTGAAAATGTCTCTGAAAGTGATTCGGTAAGCGTCCCATTAAAGGCTGGAGAGGCTTCTCTACATCACGGCTGGACAATGCACACCTCGTACCCAAATGAAAGCAGTAATCGAAGAATTGGATTAACTATTAATTATATTTCTACGGACATGTATCAGACTCAAACTGATAATGACTCAGCCATGCTAGTGAGGGGTGTTGATGAATATAAGCATTTTACGATGGACGAGCCCCCAACTCAGGAGTTTGATGAGGCTGCCTGGATTAAGTTACAACAAAAAGAGGCGCTCATTCATCAAACTTACAACAAAATGAAAACATAAGCGTTCCAAATAATAAAAAAACGAAATTTGGACTTTATTTAATATCAAAGACATCTTCGGATGTCTTTTTTGTTTCTATAATCAATTTCAAAATGATTACTTATCAAAAACTTGCCAAGATAGCCTCTAAATTCATATCCAAATCAAAGGTTATGAAGTATGGCTTTAACTTATCTCCAATGTATAGAAGGACCTCTGCAAAAGTTCTCTACATTTCTGAGGATTTTTCTAAGATAAAAATAAAACTACCCTATAGTTATAAAAATGCTAACTACGTCAATACCATATTTGGCGGTAGTATGTTTTCTGCGGTAGATCCGTTTCCAATGACTCAGTTGATGAACTTAATTGGCGATGATTATGTAGTTTGGGATAAGGCTGCTGAAATTCTATTTAGAAGGCCGGCAAAGGAAGATCTTTATGCAGAATTTACATATACTTTTGAAGAGCTGAATGAGATTAAAAAGAAGGCAGCAGAGAATAATGAATTTGAAATCGTTAAGAAGACCAAGCTAACAAATAAAGACAAAAGCATTGTTTTTTGTGAGGTCCGAAAAACAGTTTATATTGCCAACAAAACATTCTTCAAAAACAAGCGTAGAAAAAACTAATTAAT
>ENA-OWPI01003490-OWPI01003490.1-marine-metagenome-genome-assembly--contig:-NODE-3490-length-13379-cov-29.156518_pt1 | contig 13379 bp, 16 predicted proteins | sample MGYA00238138_ERZ651775 | MGnify/ENA primary metagenome ERZ651775 (study PRJEB26906, sample SAMN06265043) | marine metagenome | isolation source: Helgoland LTER site | place: Germany:Helgoland, sampling...
AAATTACTTCTTGACGATAATAAAAGTATACATTTAGAACAATTTTTAAAATTTCCAGAAAATTTTAAAAACGATAAGCTTAATCAAAAATGGTTAGATCTTATTAAGATAAGAAATATATGCAATATTAGCATTGAAGAAAAAAGAGCATCCAAAGAAATTGGGTCAAGTTTAGAAGCAAAATTAGTAATAAATTTAGATAAAAAACTATCTGAAATTACTAAGAATATTGATTTTTCAGAGCTATGCATCACATCAAGTGCTGAAGTTATTTATAATGAAAACTCAGAAACAACTGCTCTAACGAGTAAGGCAAAAGGTTCCAAATGTCCAGTATGTTGGAAAATTACTGAAGAAGCCTGTTCAAGAAAAGCTTGTCCAAAACATTCTGAATGATAATTAAAAATTTAACAAAAAATTTTTATATTAATTTATTTATTATATTTTCAATTTTTATAATTGATAGGATTACAAAAATTTATGTAGTTAGCGTTAATGGCAAAAATTCATATGAAGATTTATATTCATCAAAATTTTTGAACATACATCTTATTTGGAATGAAGGGATTGCATTTGGTCTTTTTTCATTTAATCAAAATAACTTATATAATTTGTTAACTTTAATTATTTCAATAATAGTAATAGTTATTTTAAAAATGATCATTAATAGTTATGGCATTAAAAAGTATGGGCTAATGATGATATTTGGAGGTGCTTTAGGAAATCTATTTGATCGTATTTTTTATAAAGCTGTTCCAGATTTTATTGATTTTCACATAGGTGAGTTCCACTGGTTTGTCTTTAATGTAGCTGATATATTCATTACTATAGGTGTGATTATTATGATATTATTTGAATCAATTTTAAATGAGCAAAAAAAAAATGAACATATTTAAAAAATTTATTCTTCTAAATTTTATTCTTTTATTAGTTTCGTGTGGTACGGCGAAAGATGCATTCATAAATCAAAAGAAGAGCAGTACAGATGAATTTTTAGTAGAAAAAAAATCACCACTTGTAATGCCGCCAGATTATAACGAATTACCAATCCCAAAAGAAAAAATAGAGCAGACAGATATAAATGAAAATGAATTTAAAACTTTAATAACTCAGAAAAATCAAGACACTAAATCTGACAGTAATGAAGATGTTAATAAAAATTTTGAGGAATTATTATTGGATAAAATTAAGAAAAATTAATGCTTACATCAAGAATTTCTTTTAAAAATTTTAAATTAACAAAAAAAAAATCCCCACTAGTTAAAAAAAAACTTTTAGCATTAGTTAAAGAAAAAAATGAAATTATAAAATCGTTAACTAAAGATTATAAAAATAATTTTAATCATAAAACCTTAAAAAAATTTAAAAACTCTTTAGAATATAGAGTTATAGGAATGGGAGGATCCTCATTAGGAGCTCAAGCAATTTATGATTTTTTAAATTTTAAAATAAAAAAAAAATTTGTTTTTGTTGATAATTTAAAAAAAAACTACTCAAAAAAAAATAAAAATTATACTAATTTAGTTATTTCAAAATCAGGCAATACAATCGAAACAATTGTAAATGCAAATCTTTTAATTAAAAAAAAAGATAAAAATATCTTCATTACCGAAGATAAAAAAAATTACCTGCATATTCTAGCTGAAAGATTAAAAGCTGATATTGTCCATCATAATGATTATATTGGTGGAAGATATTCAGTTTTATCAGAAGTTGGTATGTTGCCTGCCGAGTTAATGGGTCTAAATGTAAATAATTTTAAGCAACTTAACAATTTAATTAAAAATAAAAATTTTTTTAACGCTTTAATTTCAAATGTTAGCTCAACACTTTATTTTATTAAAAATAAAAAATTTAACTCAGTAATACTTAATTATGATGAAAAATCAGAAAACTTATTTAAATGGTATCAGCAATTAATTGCAGAAAGCTTAGGCAAGCAAAATAAGGGTTTATTGCCTATTATCTCCAGTATGCCGAAAGATAATCATAGTGTGATGCAACTTTATTTGGATGGTTTTAAGAATAATTTTTTTACCTTTTTTTATGTAAATGAACATAAATCTGAAAAATTAAATAATAGCCAGATACTCTCAACTAAGGATTATTTAAAAAACAAAAATCTGCAGGACATAATTTTTGCCCAAAAAAAAGCTACAGAGAATGTTTTTAATAAAAAGAATATACCCTTTCGAAGTTTTGAAATTAAAAAAAGAAATGAGAAAACTTTAGGGGAATTGTTTTGTTTTTTTATTTTAGAAACTATTTTGATTGGAAAGTCATTAAATTTAAACCCATATGATCAACCAGCTGTAGAATTAATAAAACAAGAAACTAAAAAATTATTAATTTAAATTTGTTAGAAATATAATTTTTGAAATACCATATTTTTTTTCATCAATAATTTCAAAGTTTTTTGGTAGGGAATCTTGTTCATTTTTATGTCTATGAACTATAATTATTCCATTTTTCTTAAGGATTTTTTGTTCGTCAATATCAATTAATACTTTATCTAAATTCTTGTTTCTGTAAGGGGGGTCTAAAAAGATAATATCAAATTTATCCTCTAGTTTTAAAAATATATCACTATTATATATATCTTTTTCAATGATCATATAATTTTCAATAGATTGTAAATTTTTTAAATTTTTTTTTAAGATTGGTAAAACACCACTATAATTTTCAACAAAAACTACTTTTTTTGCATCTCTGGATAAACACTCAATACCAAAAGAGCCCACACCAGAGAATAAATCTAAAACATTTGAATTTGATAAGTTTACTTTTAATTTATTTGAATGTTTAATAATATTGAATATTGACTCTTTTGTTAAATCTTTCAAAGGTCTTGTTTTGATGTCTTTGGGATCAGAAATTTTTTTACCTTTAAATGACCCAGATATAATGCGCATTAATCTATTACTTTATACCCAATATCTTTTCTATAAAAACCACCTGTCCAATTTAATTTATCTAAATTTTTTATTATATTTTTCTTTGCGGTAGTAAAATTGTCAGAAATTGATACAAAATTTAAAACTCTACCACCAGTAGCATAAATTTTATTATCTTTTTTTGTTGTCCCAGCATGAAATAAATTTTCATTAATATCTAATTTAATATTATCTAAGTTTTCTATTTCTATATTTTTTTCAAATTCATCAGGATAGCCTTTAGAACACATGACAATACATATACTTTTTTTATCAGACCAATTAATCTCAATTTTATCAAGCGTTTGATCACAACACGCCAATAAAATATCTGTTAAGTTGGTTTGAAGTTTTGGAAGAATTGTTTGGCATTCTGGATCACCCATACGAACGTTGTATTCAATTAAATAAGGCTCATCTTTAACAATCATTAAACCTGCATACAAAAAACCTTTATAATTTGTTCCAAGTTTTGAGAGACCCAGCAAAGTTGGTTGAATAATTTTTTTTAAAATTTTTTCTTCTAATTGACTGTTTATCAATCTTGAGGGGGAGTATGCGCCCATTCCTCCCGTATTCTTGCCTTTATCTCCTTCAAGTACTCTTTTATGGTCTTGTGCAGTGTCAAAATTTTTTATAGTTTTTCCATCACTAATTATAAAATAACTCATTTCTTCACCTTCTAAAAATTCTTCAATTAAAATGTTTTTAGCTACGCCAAATTTTCCATTAAATATTTCCTCAATAGCCATACTAGATTCTTCCTCATTATTACAAATATAAACACCTTTACCTGAGGCTAAATTATCAGCTTTTATTACGTTAGGATATTTAGAGTTTTCTAAAAATCTTTTTGCATCTATTTTATTTTTTAGGATTCCAAATTTAGCTGTTGGAATATTGTATTCTTCACAAAGTTTTTTTGTAAAAATTTTTGAACCTTCAAGTTGAGAGGCTATTTTATTAGGTCCAAAAACTTTGATATTAAATTTTTCTAAATAATCGACTATTCCATTAACCAATGGTTGTTCGGGTCCAACAACTACTAAGTCAATTTTGTTTTCATTTAAAAAATTATATAGATTGTCAAAGTCATTAATATCTAGATTTATGTTTGTAGCAATTTCAGAGGTACCAGCATTCCCAGGTATACAATAAATTTTTTCTATTTTTGAAGACTTAGAAATGGATACTGTTAATGCGTGCTCTCTTCCACCACTTCCTAAAATTGCAATTTTCATAATAATATTTATATATCTTATAAATGATAAATAAATTAGCTAAATTAAAATTTTTACCTAACAATTTTGAAATTATTGAAGAGGGAGATCATGTAATTTGTGCAATTTCAAAAAAAAAAATACCCTTAGAAAATTTAAATTATTGGAATGTAGATAAACAAGAAGCTTACTATTCGTATATAGAGTCTTCAATTGAGCGTGAAAAAAAAAATTAGATTACTAATCTTTCCATCTGTTGTGAGTCCAAATCCACTGATCTATATTTCTTACAATCATTCTTTCTAATAAATTATTAAGATATTTAGTTATTTCTAGAACAGATTTATTTTTATCTATTTTAATTGGCTTTGAAACAAACATTTTAAAATAATTATTTTTTCTTCTTTCAATATAAACAGGAACTAATTCACAGTTATATTTTTTTATAAGTTGAGCAGGTATAGTTGTTGTGGTTGCTTGATTATTAAAAAAATCGATTTTTATACCTTCCCTAACACGCTGATCAATCATTATTGCTATTGATTTTCCTTTAATTAAATTTTTAATTATCTCACGGCTACCAGCCCTACCTTTTTTAATCTGATTTTTGCAAATATTTTCAGTTCTGATTTGTTCCATAGTTTTATTTAATAAAAAATTATTAAGTGGTCTGTAAATAGTAGCCAATTCAATTCCTGCCTTTTCAATTTGCATAGCCATTAGTTCAAAATTATTAAAATGACCTGAAATAAAAACAGCTCTTTTTTTTGTTTTTTTTAAATTGTTTAAATGCTCTAGACCTTCTATGGAAATATATTTTTCTAATTTATCATTTCTAAAATTTTTAAGGTGAACATATTCAGCAAAAATTCTTCCATAATTACCCAAAACATCTGAGGCTATTTTTTCAAGATTATTTTGTTTTTGAAGGTTTGCTTTTTGTAAATTTTTTATAATTAGTTTTTTTGATCTAAATATTGGGCCAATTATTTTTCCAATTAAAAATCCTAAATTTGATGAGTATTTATAACCAATAATTTTAAAAAAAATAAACAAAACCTTTATTAAAATAAATTCTATAAAGTAGACTATTTTTTTCATAACTTAGTTATTAAAATTTTTTTTAAATTTTTAATATTCTTAATTTCTAGCTTAATTTTTAAAAATTTAATATTTTTTCTTTCTAATTTGTTCAAACGAAAAAAATCTTTCTCAGTAGTAATTAAAGAAAGGTTTTCTTTTTTTGCTTTTATTTTTAATCTAGTTATTTCTTTACTAGGTATTTTGTAGTGATCTGGATAAATCACTTTTTCTTTAACAGAAAATTTGTACTTAATTAGAGTTTTTTCAAATTCATGAGGATTACCAATTCCACAAAACATTAGATATTTTTTTTTTAAATTAAATTTATTTAAATTTTCTGGTTTATATTTTCCTTTAAAAATTTTAAGATTTTTATTAATGGACTTAAGTTTTAAATAAAGTTTTTTATTCTCTGTCTCTCCATTTAAGAATGCAATATCATATTTTTTCAACCGATTTAAGTTTTCTCTTAAAGGGCCAGCTGGTAATAAATATTTATTTCCCAATCCATCTTCTGTATTAAAGCAAACAATTTTTAATCCATAATCAATACTTTTTTGCTGCAATCCGTCATCAAGGATTGCTAATTCAAATTTTTTTTTTGATGCTAAATATAATGCTTTTTCTCTATCATTCTCACTTATGACTGCCCCTTTTGTTTTTAACAAATTTATTTCATCTAATTGGTCTGGGTAATTTTTTTTTATGAATATTGTTTTGAATTTTTTCTTAAGTAATTTTTGAATTTCAATTGCCAAAGACGTTTTTCCTGTGCCGCCCAGGTATATGTTGCCTATGCATATTGTTTTAATAAAAAACTTTTTTTTGTAAGATAATTCTTTAAATATATTTATTGTTAACGTAATGATTGAAAGTGGATAAAGTAATAATGAAATAAAATTTTTAGATTGCCAAAATAAGGGTTTTACAAACTTCATGTTAAATACTTATTAATGTAAAATAGATTCTTGTCTAGAATTTGCTTTCCAATTTTAGTTATTTTATTAATATTTTGCTCGTTATTTTTGTGGTTTAACTTTTTGATTATAGCTTGTTCCATTTTTAAAATACTGGAAGTAGTAGATGACATTTTATTCTTCTTTAAAAAAGAATATATTTCTTTAAAATTATTAACATGTGGGCCATTAATTATAAAATTTCCAAATCTAGCTGGTTCTAATGGATTTTGCCCACCATGAGCAATTAAAGAACCACCCACAAAAGCTACATTAGTTAGACTATAAAATTTAGATGAAATCCCATAACTATCTACTAAATATATATCTGTATCATTTTTAAGCTTTTGATTTGAAGAGTGGGTTATTGTTTTTAAACCAAGTTTATTCATGTCGTCAATAATTTTAGGTAATCTATTTATGTGTCTTGGAATGATAATTGTAATAATCTTTTTATTAAATTTTTTTAGTTTTTTATGTAATTTTCCTAAAAAAATTTCTTCACTATTGTGTGTGCTAGCTGCACACCAAATTTTAAAATTCTTAAATTTATTTTTTAAGACTTTATTGTCTATTTTTTTTAAATTTTTTTCTCCATAATATTTAAGATTACCAGCAACTTTAATATTTTTTACATTCAGTAATTTGAGATATTTTAATGTTTCTAAATTAGAAGGTAAGGCCAAGTTAATTTTACCAAATACTTCTTTTGCAAAATTAGGAAAAATTTGCCACTTATTTAAAGTTTTTTTAACAATTCTTGCGTTTAAAACAATTATTGGAATTTGTTTTATTTTTAGGTTTTTATACATGTTTGGCCAGATCTCAGAATCTACAAAGATTGCAAGCTCTGGTTTCCAATATTTTATAAACCTTTTTGTTAAAAAATTATTATCCAATGGAAAATAAACATGAAATGTTTTCTTAAATTTTAATTTTGTAAATATTTTTGCAGAACTAGTTGTTGTAGTTGTTACAATAATACTTTTTATTTTTTTATTTTTTTCAAATTTTTTGATTATAGGAATTATGCTCATAAGTTCACCTATACTTACTGCATGTATCCAAATTTTATTCTTAACTCTTTTTTTTGAGTATATACAAACTTTTTCTAGAAATTTTGCAGGATCTTCTTTCCCTTTTAATATTCGATAAACAAAAAATAATGGTGAAATAGTAAAAGCAAAATTAGTTAGTACAGCGTAAAAAAAATACATTAATTATGTTTTATCTGTCTTTGGTAATAATTTTTATAAATTTTTGACTTATCTAAAAGTTCATCATGTTTTCCAGAGTCGATAATTTTGCCATTATCAACTACATAGATATTGTCTGAATTAAGTATTGTTGAAAGTCTATGAGCAATTACTATTGTAGTTTTGTTTATAGTTAACTTATCTAGTGCTTTTTGGATCTTTTCCTCAGTATCAGAGTCTAATGATGATGTAGCTTCGTCTAATAATATTATTCTACTATTTTTTAAAAAAGCTCGTGCAATTGATAATCTTTGTTTTTCTCCTCCAGATAATTTTACTCCATTTTCACCAATCATAGTTTCAAAACCATTTTCTAAATTATTTATAAACTCATCACACATAGATAATTTTGCAGCTTCTAAAATATCTTCTTTATTGGCATCTGGTCTTGCATATTTAATGTTATTGAAAACAGTATCGTCAAATAATGTAGTATTTTGATCAACTATAGAAATTTGATTTCTAAGAGACATTAAATTCACTTTAGATATGTCCTGATTATCAAAATATATATTTCCACTAGTTGGTAAATAAATTCTAGGTATCATATTTAATAATGTTGATTTTCCAGATCCACTGTGTCCTACTAAAGCAGTCATTTTTCCACCTGTGAATTTTAGAGATATATCCTGTAGAACTTTGTTTTCAGGGTTGGATTTATAAGTAAAATTAATCTTATCTAAAACAATATTACCTTCTGTAATATTAAGTTTATCTTCTTTTTCATTTAACGAAATTGTGTTTTGGTTATCTATTATTGGAAGAATTCTTTCAGCTGCTGATAGACCTTGTCCAATCCCAACATTTACTTTTGTAAGTGTTTTAACAGGTTGATAAGCTAACATCATAGCTGCTAGAAAAGAAAAAAAATTATTTATTCCTAATTCTCCATTGATTATCAATTTACCTGAATAAAATATTAATATAGCAATCATTATGCCTGTTAAAATTTCCATAATGGGTGCAGATCTAATATACACAGCAGCAATTTTTGCTGATTTTTCTTTTAGATCATTAACAAATTTTTCAGATCTTTTTTCTTCAAAACTTTCTCTTTGAAAGATTTTAATAATTTTATGGTTTTTAAATAAATCAATTAAATATCTATTTAAATCTCCTGACTTCTCTTGTGCTTGGGTGGTGACTTTACCCATCCTTTTAGCAAGAATTTTTGCAGTAATTGATGCAAGGGGTATCATAAAAATTGCAATTAAAGATAATTTCCAATTTTGAAAAAACATTACAATAAGTAGACCTATTAACGTAAGGCTATCTTTAAAAAGACTTAAAAGTGCATCAGCTAATAATATTGTTATTTGGTTTACATCAAAATTTAAATTTGAAATATATTTTCCTGAATGCTTGTTTTCAATAATTTCTGTATCTGCTTTGATAAAAGATTTTAACATGTCTGTCTGCATCATTTTTTTGACTTCTTCAGATACATTAATCATTATCAATTTTGCAAAATAAAGAGATATGCCTTTTGCACTGAAAGCGATAATAATTGCTATAGGAATTAGGAAAATTAAAGTTTGATCTTTATTAAGAAATATTTTTTCGATTGCAGGATCTAATAGCCATGCCGTTGCTGAAGTACTTGCAGCTACTATTATTGAAAAAAAACCAGCTAGTAAAATTTTATAAAGAAATTTTCCAGTGTAGTTTTTAAAAAGTCTTTTTAATATCTTAATTTTTGACATTTTTTATATTAATTTTCCAATTAAAATATTTATAAAAATAAGTAGTCCTAAAAAATTATTACTTTTAAATTTACTCAGACAATCAAGTGTTAAATTTATATTTAATTTCGATATTTGAAATACTAATAGATGCAAAACTGGCACAATCATAAATAAAAAATAATACATTTTAAAATTCATCAATATACCGATTAAAAATAGTGAAATAATAAACATGCAATATGAAATAAATAGAAATTTTTTTGGGTCATTTTTAAATTTTATTGAAGTTGACTTTACTCCTATTATTTCGTCATCTTTAATATCTTGAAATCCATAAATTGTGTCGTAACCCAGTGTCCAAAATATGGCTCCTAAATAAAATATTATTGGAATTATTGAAATTTCACCACTAATCGAGATCCAGGCTAGAACCAATCCGTAGTTAAATGTAATGCCTAGAAATAATTGAGGCCAATAAGTAATTCTTTTCATTAATGGGTAAGTAAATGCTAGTGGCATTGAAATTAAAGCCATCAAGATTGTGAGTTTATTAAAGTTGATTAATACTAAAAAAGCAATTCCACACAATATAAGAGCATAAGTAGAGGCAAGTTTAACAGAAACTTTACCAGAAGCGATGGGCCTATTTTTAGTTCGTTCAACTTTTTGATCAAAATTTTTATCAGCAATATCATTTACAATACATCCTGCGGAGCGCATCAATATAGAGCCAGATAAAAAAAGTGCAGAATAAAAAAAGTAATTAAATAAATTGGAGTTAAAATCATAAACTAATGTTAACCCCCAGAGACATGGCCAAAATAAAAGCATAAACCCGATTGGTCTTTTTAATCTAGTGAGTTCTATAAATAGGTTTATTTGGTTCATATTTTACTTGTAAATAACAAAGGCTAGTTTCATAATCAAACTGATTCGTATGAATATAGATTACACAGTCACAGCTCTTATGTTTCCAGCTATTCCTTTATTGATGAGTGTATATAGCAACAGATTTCACTCACTAAGTAAGCTTATTAGGCAGCTACATGATGAACATGTATATGAAAGTCACATTCCACCAGAGTGGAAAAAACAGTTTATAAATTTAAGTGGAAGAATTGTTTTATTGAAGTGGACTATCATGTTTGCTGCATTTGGTTTTTTATTTAATATGCTTACTGTTTTTGCTCTTTATTTGAATGAAATTTTTGCAGCAAGAATAATCTTTGGGTCTTGTTGTCTATCAATGATGGTTTCAATTGTTGTTTTTATGAGAGAAATACAAGTATCTACAAATGCATTAAAATTGCATATGTCTGATATGGATGTAAATTTAGACTAAGGAAGTATAACCACAGGTCCAGTTAATAATCTTGCCTCTAAATCTTCATGAGCTTTTTTTACTTCACTTAAAGAATATTTTTTAAATACTTCTACTTTTATTTTTCCTGATAAAATTGCATCAAAAACTTTTGCAGCTGAGTCTTCTAATTCTTTTCTTGTTACTGTGTAGTGTGCTATTGAAGGTCTTGTAAAAAAAAGACCCTTAGCATTTATATGTTTTTTAATATCAAGTGTATGAACGTAGCCAGATGCATTTCCAAAAGCTACCATCATTCCTCTAATCTTTAAACATTCAATAGACCCTTCAAAAGTTTTTGCACCCACACCATCATAGACAACATCAATTCCATTTTTTCCTACTATTTTTTCAACTTCTTCAACAAAATTATTATCAGTATAATTAATTACATGGTGACAGCCATTTTTTTTAGCAATAGCTTCCTTTTCTTTTGAACCAACAGTCCCAATTACAGTGCATCCAATTGCATTTGCCCACTGGCATAAAATTTGTCCAACACCACCAGCTGCAGCATGAAATAATACTTTATCACCTTTTTTTACTGCATAACTTCTATGAAGCAAGTATTCTGCTGTTATTCCTTTTAACACTATGCATGACGCAATTTCATTTGAAATTCCATCTGGAACAATTACTAATTTTTCTTGTGGCATTATTTGTTTTTCTGAATAAGCACCTATAGGCATTGATGCATGACTTACTCTGTCTCCAACTTTAAATAAATCTACTTCAGAACCAATTTCCTCTATTATTCCACATGCTTCAAGTCCAATACCGCTTGGAAGTGGGATGGGGTATAATCCTGTTCTATGATAAACATCTATGTAGTTAACAGCGATAGATAAATTTTTTATTAAGACCTCTTTTGGACCTGGTTTTCCAATTTCTATATCTGATAACTCTAAAACCTCAGGACCACCAAATTTTTGTATTTGTATTGTTTTCATTATTTAACAAATGTATCATTATGATAATCTTGCACTGCTTGCAAGATTTCTGCTTTAGTATTCATCACAAAAGGCCCACCTCTTGCAATTTCTTCATTTATTGGCTTTCCAGAAATAAGTAAAAATTTAGCATCTGATTTAGCTTTTACAGTTAAATCCTCACCTCTTGTTAATAGTATTAAAGTACTATCTTTAACATTTTTGTGTTTATTTGTACCAATTTCTATTTCACCATTAATTAAATAAATAAAAGTATTATGAGTAGATGATAATTTAAAATTAAACTCTTTATCTTTATTTAATTCAACATCAAAATAAACTGGCTCAACGTTATGACCTTTTACAGGGCCTTCAGCATTTTCAAATTTACCTGCTATTACTTTGATGGTTTTATCATTATCTTTATGAACACTCATTTTATCTGCATCAATATAAATATATTCAGGCTTACTCATCTTTAATTTAGCGGGCATATTTACCCATAATTGAAAACCATGAAGTTTACCTTCTTTCATCGCTGGCATTTCAGAATGAATTATTCCACTACCTGTCTTCATCCATTGAACATCTCCTGCAGTCATTCTACCTTCACCACCCGTACTATCTTTATGTTCAAAATCCCCAGCTAACATATAGGTAACTGTTTCAATTCCTCGATGAGGGTGGGGCGGAAAACCTGCGATATAATCTTCACTATTTTCTGATCCAAACTCATCTAGCATTAAAAATGGATCAAAGTAATTTGGTTCAACACCAATACTTCTTTTTAACTTAACCCCAGCACCATCTGATGCTGGAATAGGGTCAATAATTTTGCTTACTTCAATATTATTCATAGCATGAAAGTAGTTAATAAAATTTTAATTTCAATGTTACTTTTTGTTGTGTGAACCATCACAAAAAGGCTGACCATCTGTTTGTTTGCATGCACAAAAGAACATTTTTTTTGTTTCTTCTGCCTTAAATACAACGGGTGTAAATTCTGTGCCTTTATGAGAAGCATCACAGAAAGGTTGTTTTGAACTTTTACCGCATGAACACCAGTAATAAGATTTATCTTTCTCAACCTCTACTGCGATTGGTCCATCTCCTGCTCTTTGTCCTTTAGTCATATTTACCCTTTCAATTAATTGACTTCTATTTAGTACTTTGTTATCAATTACACAAGAACGCAAAATAATCATACTAGTATATAAAAACATACCATGAAAAATTTAATAGAATGTCCAGCAGAAAGAGCAATTTACTTTTTAGGAGGTAAATGGAAAATTAGAATTTTATTTACTTTGTACAACAATAAGAAAGTTAGATTTAATATTCTTAAGAGAGGTTTAAAAACTATAACTCAACAAATGTTATCTAAACAACTTAAAGAACTAGAAACAGATGGCATAGTTAATAGAAAAATGCACCAAGTAGTGCCTCCAAAAGTAGAGTATTCACTTACTGAATTTGGCTTATCAGTAATTCCTATTTTAAAATCTTTTTCTGACTGGAACAAAAGAAATACTAGAACCATTTCTTTAAAACTGAATAAAAACTTTGAAGAAAGTAGAATAAGATAAAATCTATTATTTTGACAATCATGTTCAATTATGTTTAAATTAATTAGCGCTGATTTAAGTTAAATTGCAGAGCGCTTTATAAATCCTGCTAAAGCGACACTTCAACCACCGCTTTAGCCGGTGGTTTTTTTTTGAAATTTTCTCAAATTAAAATCGGGTATTTGAGCCGTATTGTGCACCCGGTATTTTGCCAAAGCACTAAAAAGGAGAAAAGAGCTAATTTTTTAACCTCTTAGTTTTTAATTAGCTTCTTTTCTCCATTAACTTGGAGAAAAAAAATGACTACTAATAAATTAAAAGAAAGATTGGATAAAGGACCAGTAATTTGTGCTGAAGGTTTTTTATTTGAAATTGAAAGACGAGGATACATG
>ENA-OWPI01003493-OWPI01003493.1-marine-metagenome-genome-assembly--contig:-NODE-3493-length-13370-cov-5.705860_pt1 | contig 13370 bp, 11 predicted proteins | sample MGYA00238138_ERZ651775 | MGnify/ENA primary metagenome ERZ651775 (study PRJEB26906, sample SAMN06265043) | marine metagenome | isolation source: Helgoland LTER site | place: Germany:Helgoland, sampling...
AAAGCGACCATGTTTCACCTGGCTCGCGGGTTTCCCATTCTCGTTCTGTAAGTTCGCGGGCTTTCTCTCTTGGCAGCATTGCAAGTACGGCGCGACCGTTTGCGGTTGTGGTCAATGGGAAGACCTCCCCGATGGCAGAGACAGTTCGGAGTCGATGTCGTCCGGGTACCTGATCAAGAAAGATCATGTTGTTGCCACGTAGAACCGACAAGTCCACGGTTTCGTTGACCGTTTCAGACAGGTCGTTCAGTACGGCACGGCACAATTCGACAACGCTGTAGCGCGTGGCTTCGGACAAGGCGACGATCTCAGGACCCAGTCGAATATTGCCCCGGCCGCGAGATCCGATGACCAGTCTCTCGGCTTCCAGCGCAAACACGATGCGTTGCACGGTTGAACGCGGCAAGTCCACGCGTTCCGCGATCTGGGCAAGACTCATTCCGGATGTGTTTTCCCGCAGCGCACGAAGAATTGCGGCCGCACGGGCGATCACCTGAATGCCGGTTCGTCCTGTCGTGGACCCGTTGTCTTTCAAGCTCAAATTTCCTTCCTTATTGCCGCTGTCTGGATTTCTGCTCTTACAGACATGGCTTTCAATACAAGTCAGGCGTCTGGTCGGCAATAGAAGTGGGGTGCGGTTTGAGCCGCGTGTTGCGTGTGACCTTCAATTGTTGGAACCCTGCTATGCTCGGCGAGCCGTTCTACTCGTGTAGTGGATTGTTAGCCTTGGTTATTGGAACTCGTGGTAAGCGAGTGATGACCTGACATTGTGGCTGTGTGCCACTATCAAGAAAGCGATCAGATTATGGAAAGCGCACTCCCCAGCCTAATGCTGGCGTTCATATTGCTTGCTGCAAACGCCTTTTTTGTTGCGGCCGAGTTTGCGCTGGTGAAAGCCAAAGGGTTTCGCATAGAGAGTGCGGCAGAAGCAGGCAGTAAGGCAGCCCAGCGGACCGTCCGGATACAGAAGAACCTCGAGCCTTATCTGGCTGCCTGTCAGCTGGGTATTACGATGGCGTCTCTCGGCTTGGGGTGGGTAGGTGAGCCGACTGTCGCCGCGTTGTTAACACCGGTCCTTGAACCACTCGCGCTGAGCGAGAATACGCTCCACACCGTCGCGTTTATTGTCGGTTTTCTGGTGTTTTCGTCCTTGCATATCGTGGTGGGTGAACAGGTTCCCAAAACGCTTGCGATCCGGAAACCGGAAGCGATGTCGCTCGCGATCGCATTGCCGTTGCAGATCACCTATGTGGTGTTCTTCCCTCTGACCTGGGTTCTGAACAAGGCGTCTGCCACAATCCTTCGCTGGATGGGGGTTGAACAGGCATCTCACGCGGACATTCTGACCGACACGGAAATTCGCGGCCTCGTGGATGTCTCGGTTGACCATGGCCACCTTCACTCCGACACAGCGGAGATGATCCACAATGTCTTCAAGTTTGATGAGAGATCTGTCGCCCGCGTCATGATTCCGCGCATTGAAACCGATGTGCTGCGGTTGGATGCCGCGCCGGAGAAGAATCTTTCCATCATGCGGGACAATGGTCATTCCCGTTACCCGGTGGTCGATGGGGATGATGACAACTTGGTCGGCATGGTTCTGATGGTCGATCTGACACACGCCCTGTTGAACGGTGAGGGCGCGCCCTGGTCAAAGCTCGAGAGCTTTATACGTGAGCCTTTGGTGGTGCCCGAAACGCTCAAAGTATCGCGTCTGTTTGATCAGATGCGTGAGAAACGCGCGCATATGGCCTGTGTTGTCGATGAGTATGGAACCTTTGTGGGGCTGGTGACGCTGGAAGATCTTCTGGAGGAGATCGTGGGTGAAATCGCCGATGAAACCGATATCGCTGAACAGGTGTTTCCTGTCGATAAGCATGAGGACCACTGGGTTGCACATGGGCTTGCATCCCTTGCCGATATTGAGCGGGAAACCGGTTTCACGGTCGCCGACACCTTCGAGGCCAATACGATCTCTGGTTTCTTGATGTCCAAACTGCAGCGTATTCCCGCAATGGGAGATATTGTGGAAGAGGAAGGGTTTCGTTTCACGGTCCAGGACATCAAAGGCCGCCGGGTGCAGCGTGTTCGCATTGATCAACTTCTTGAAGTTGCCGAGGTCATACCGCCCGAAACATCTTCGGGAGTAGATTCTGAAGGCGATCATTGATACCGATGTCGCAAATCATGTTTCGAGAAAATCCCAGGAGAACTTCATGACCACGGACCGCATTATCAGCAAGCGCGAAGGCGCTGTCGGGTACATCACCTTCAACAATCCCGAGCGCCACAACGCGATGTCGCTGGATATGTGGCGTGGTGGTGAAGCTGCGATCCGCGAATTTTGTGATGCCGGCGATATTAGGGTGATCGTCCTGACAGGCGCTGGGGAAAAGGCCTTTGTTGCGGGGGCCGACATCTCGAAGTTTGGCAAGGAGCGTGACTCCCAGGCCGCAGTTGATGAATACGGAGCAGCCGTGAAATCCTTTCAGGATACTCTGACGATCGCACCGATCCCGACAATCGCAAAAATTGGTGGCTATGCCATTGGTGGCGGACTGGCGATCGCGTTGTGCTGCGATATCCGGATTGCGTCGGATGATTCACGGTTTGCCGTTCCGGCGGCCAAGCTCGGTCTTGGATATGCGGCTGCGGGCATTGAACGCCTGATGCAGATCGTTGGCCCCTCCTTTGCCATGGAAATATTTTACACCGCACGTCAGTTTGATGCTGCAGAAGCACAGACCATGGGGCTGGTGAACCGGGTTGTTAAAGATGGCGCAGTCGAAGCGGCAGCCGATGAAATGGCAACAACCATCACCGGCAATGCGCCTATGACCGTTGATGCGGTAAAATTCATTGCCAATCAGACACGCAAGGATGAAAGCCAGCGTGATCTGGCCACTTGCGAAGCAATGGTTCAGGCCTGTTTCGACAGTGCTGATTATATTGAAGGCCGCCGTGCCTTTATGGAAAAACGCAAGCCGGTTTGGACAGGAAGCTGACGCGAAAAAGCCCGAATTAGCGGGCTGTTTTGCCCAAGACATTTGCCCAAGACATTTACCTGAATATCCTCGCTTGGGATTCTGTTTGGCACCGCGCATAAAAAACCGTCAAGCCCGATCATGGGATTGACGGTTTTTTTAGAGAAACCGGATGTTCCGGTTTGAGTTTGCTTAGAATTGCATCACCACGCCGCCATTGATCTGCAGCATTTGGCCATTCACAAAACCACCATTTTCCGAACAAAGATAGGCAACCATGCCGCCAATATCTTCGGCATTACCAAGCCGGCCTGATGGGTTGGCTTTTAAGAGTGCTGAAAATTTGGCATCCATGGCAATATCGACATGATCTGCCGGAAATGTGCCGGGTGCGATGATATTCGCGGTGATGCCATTAGCGCCAAACTCAACCGCAAACGCCTTGGTCAATCCCCAAACCGCATGTTTGGCAACCGATACGGCCGATGCCCCCGGATAACCACGTTGGGCATTCATGCCGGAAAAGCTGATGATGCGTCCCCAGCCATTGGCAATCATGCCTGGCAGGATCATGCGCGACAACCAGATTGCGGCATTCAAATCAACATCCATGACCTGTTGCCACTCATCTTCGCTAACCTCAAGAAATGGCCCATGCGGACGAATGGCGGCGTTATTGACAAGAACATCAATCCGGCCGAAATGGTCAATACCTGCCTTGGCAACCGCTTCGGCTTCGGCCTTGATGCCGACATTGCCCATTGCCACAAGCGCGTCGACACCATGTTCGCGCACTTCGGCGGCAACGGCTTCGGCGGCGTCACGATTACGGCTGCCATTTACGATGATGTTAAATCCGGCTTGCGCCAGCTGGCTGGCGATGCCACGGCCGATATTCTGTCCTGATCCTGTGATCAGGGCGGTTTTTCTGTCACTATGCATTTTTTACCTCTGTGATAAATTCATTGAAACGATAACCGCCTGGAATGCGGGCCAGCAATCAAGATGGCTCAGAAATTGGCAAAGATGAAAATGACGCCAGAACTGACCGGTCTCAGATTAGGCATCTGCCCCCCGAAATGCCAGCGCAAATTGGATGAAATAAGCAGTTTTGTGTTGCTAGAAATTGGTCGTTGATCGGGCTTTTGCCGTCTTTCAATCAAATGGCAAAAATGCGACGAATTCATAGCGAAATCAGCGTGGTGATTGAGCATATTCACTATAGACAAACCGCCATCATGGTGCAATTCTTGAGGCTGATTTTGCGCTATTTTTGGCGTTTTTTGAGTTAAAATAAGTGAGTTTTAAACATGAAGATTTCCCCTTTTGGCGCGGAAATCGCGACTGATATTTTGGATGTTGATCCTGCCAAACCGTAAGGTTTTGCATCGCCGTGATGGCTTTGACCTAAATCTGCGCTGCATCATTCACCGGACCCAGCTGCAAGGCCAAAGTTCGATTGCGGCATCGGGGTTTCAATCGCTGCCAGCATAATTTCAATTTTTCACAAGGCCGGTTCTGGTCTTGCTGATATCCAGTCTTTTTCTTTTTCATGACAGATCTTTAGGAGATTTTATTTTGTCAAATGAACGCAAGGTCGATCCGGCAGAGGTTCGCGATCACATTGACTCCATTCTAGGAAGCTATGAGCAGGTTTTTGAAAAATTCTTCCTGTCCAAATTTATGGGGCTTAATTTTGACTATCTTCCGCATGAGGCCGCCGATGCCGATAAGGATCACCTGCGTGTTACTTTTGAGGTCAATGAAATGCTGATGAATCCGCAAGGCTCGTTGCATGGCGGCATCATGGCGGCCGTCATGGATATCTCGATGGGGCATCTTTTGGGCAAAACAATTGGCATGGGCATCACCATTGAAATGAAAACCCAATATCTTCGCCCAGCGAAAAAGGGACTTGCCACGGTTGAAGGTCGTTTTATCAAAAAAGGCCGCACCTTATCCTTTATGGAAAGCCGGCTTTGGGGAAGTGACGGCAAGCTTGCTGCGGTTGCAACCGCCACTTGGAAAATGCCAAGCTAGTGAAAAATGTGACGCGCGGCGTTTGCATCGCGCGTCATGCAATAGCCGGATTTATCCGGCGGTTGGTAAAGACGGGATGTTCTGGTTAGACTGGCTATATCGCATCTTTGCCGGTCTGTTTTGGATGCCGATTTTGTTAAAGGTTTGATCATGTCCGATTCCGCTTTGCTGCCGCATATTCTTGATCTGGCGTCGGTTCCACGCCACAGCTTGCCACAAGATGCCCGCAAGATGGCGCAATTATCACTTTTTGACTGGATGGTGGTTAGTCTTGCCGGTGCGGATCAGCCATTGGCGCATATTATTCGTGATTTTGTGATGGCCGAAGGCGGGGTGTCACGCGCGGCAGTCACTGGCGCGGCTGTTCGTCTGCCAGCCCGCGCGGCTGCCCTTGCCAATGGCACGATTTCACATGCGCTAGATTATGATGATACGCATTTTGCCTATATCGGCCATCCATCGGTTGCGATTTTTCCGGCGGCCTTGGCAGCGGCTGAGGATATGGGCGCATCGGCTGATGATGTTGTTGATGCGTTTTTGATTGGCGCTGAATCGGCCTGCCGGATTGGCATGGTGCTTGGGCGTGATCATTATGATGCTGGCTTTCATCAAACGGCAACATCGGGCGCATTTGGTGCCACCATTGCCGCCTCGCGCCTTTATCAGCTTGATCGGGCTGCCACCCGTGCGGCGTTGGGGCTTGTCAGCACGCGCGCCGCGGGACTGAAATCACAATTTGGCACGATGGGAAAACCATTCAATGCTGGTGCCGCCGCGGCAAATGGCATCGAGGCAGCCAGTCTTGCAAAACGCGGCTTTACCGCCAGCACCGATGCCTTTGCTGGCGCGCAAAGCTTTCTTGCCGCGCATCATGGTGCGGCTGGCGGCAGTGCCGCAATTGATGATTGGTCTTTTGACCAGTTCTTTTTTGCCGCGGTCAGTCACAAGCTTCATGCCTGTTGCCACGGAACCCATGCGATGATTGAAGCGTTACTTTTGCTATTGGCTGATGGTGCTGTTGCGGTTGATGATCTTGATGAAATACAGGTTTATATCGCGCCCCGCTGGCAGAATGTTTGCGATATAAAGGCGCCTGAAACCGGCCTTGAAATTAAATTCAGCTATGTTTTCTTGGCGGCAATGGCGCTTCGGGGTGTCAATCTTGCGGCATATGGAAGCTATGATGATGGCCTGTGCCATGATGCTGATCTGATTGAACTTGCCAAGCGGGTAAAGGTCATTGGCGATGATCAGATTGCCGACAGCGCCGCGCGCGTTGATCTCAAACGAAAAGATGGTCAATCACGTTCCCAATCATTTGATTTGCTATCGCCGATTGATCCGGTGCTTCTTGGCACAAGATTGCTTGCCAAGGCCAAAGCGCTTATCGGTGATGATCGCGCCAATGATTTATGGGCGATGACAAATGCGCTTGAACAGGTCTCGGCATCTGATCTCGCCGCCAAATTACAAGGATAGCCGGTTGTCTTATAGAATTTCTGGCATGATGGCATGACCAAGCAAAGGAGTGAGTTTATGGATTTTTCCGATTGGATTGGCAATAGCGTGTCAAGCGATGATGTGATTACGGCGCGCATGGTTGATCATTTTCAACATACGCTTGGCGATCATTGTTTTACCGGCAATGAGGTGCCGCCCGGACTGCATTGGTGTTTGGCACCCGAAGCGGTTAGCCCGGAATTGCTTGGCCCTGATGGCCACCCAAAGCGCGGGGATTTTCTGCCTGAAATTCCCTATGCACGCCGGATGTGGGCAGGGGGCTGGCTGGAATTTCATGGTGATTTCAAGATTGGTGATCATGTCAAAAAGCAAAGCCGCATTGATGATATCAGCTTTAAATCAGGCAAAAGCGGCAATTTATGTTTTGTTGCGGTGACGCATGAATTTTCCGTTGGTGGCCAGTTGAAATTGCGCGAACGCCATGATGTTGTTTATCGTGAAGAAGTGACGGCCGCGCCGCCGCTTGACCCGATCACCGACAGCATGGCGGCGCATCGCTGGCAGGTTGATGCCAATAGCGTGATGCTGTTTCGCTATTCGGCGCTGACATTCAATGGTCATCGCATTCATTATGATCTTCCCTATTCGACCAATGTCGAAGGGCATGGCGGTTTGTTGGTCCATGGCCCATTGCAGGCAACATTAATGCTGAATCTGGCCTGCAGCATTGGCGGAAAATTGCCAAAACATATGGCTTACCGCGGTGTTCGGCCATTGGTTTGTGGCGATCCGATCATGGTTGATGCGTCACCTGAAAATGATGAAGCTGGCCACGCCATGCTTGCGGCCTGTGTTCGCGGTGCTGATGGCAATATAACCATGAAAGCCACCGTTACCCCCTAGCCAATATTGTGAAAGACCGATCTATGACCTCACCAAAACCCCTATCCGTTCCGTTATTTGTGCCGGGGCATCGTCCTGAATTATTGGCAAAGGCCGGTGCCAGTGGCGCCGATGCGGTGATTCTCGATCTCGAAGATGCGGTTGCTGATGCTGATAAACCGGCAGCGCATGCCGCGCTTATGTCGCGGCCTGATTTGCCGGTGCCATTGGTCGTGCGCTGCAACGGATTTGACTCGCGCTGGTTTGCCAAAGACATGGCGGCTTTGGCCAAGACCCCACCACAGATGATTATGCTGCCGAAGGCAGAATCGGTTGATCATCTTGATGTGATTGCCAAACAACTCGGCGCAGATATGCCAATCATCCCAATTGTCGAAAGCGCGCTTGGGCTGGCCGCAATCGAGGCCATGATGATGCATCCATCAGTGTTGCAATGCGCGTTTGGTCATCTGGATTTCTCGCTTGATATCGGGGCTGATCCGCAATGGGATTCGCTTCACTATGCGCGTGGTAGAATTGTTGTTGCATCGCGCCTCGGGCAAAAGGCATCGCCGCTTGATGGGGTCGCGGTGCGGTTTGATGATGCGGAAATTGTCGCTGGTGAGGCGCGGCGCGCGCGTGATATGGGCTTTGGTGGCAAGCTGTTAATTCACCCCAAACAGATTGCACCGGCAAAGGCCGTGTTTCGGCCAAGCGATGCCGATTATGAATGGGCGCAGCGCGTTATGGCCGCTGTTGCCAATAGCGCATCAGCGGTTCAGCTTGATGGGGCAATGGTTGATGTGCCGGTGATCAAACGCGCCGAGGCGATTATCCGTGATTATGAGGCGCTGGCGTCATGAAATACTGGCCAGATCATGGCGGCAAAATACTGAATTGGCAGGAGAGTTAAATGGCGAATAGCCCAAATCGTGATCTTGACGGATTGCTGGTGATCAGTCTTGAACAGGCTGTTGCCGCGCCTTATGCCGCAAGCCGGCTTGCTGATGCTGGTGCGCGGGTGATCAAGGTTGAACGTCCCGAAGGTGATTTTGCCCGTGGCTATGACGCTGATGCGAAAGGGCATAGTTCGTATTTTGTATGGCTTAATCGCGGCAAGGAATCAGTCGCGCTTGATCTCAAACAGCCTGATGATCTGCAAATTTTCAAACAAATGCTGTCCAAGGCTGATGTGTTTATCCAGAATTTAATGCCCGGGGCACTCGATCGTCTTGGCGTTTCGATGGCCGATTTGCGACAGGCCGATCCGCGATTGATTACCTGCGATATCAGCGGTTATGGCGCGTCTGGCCCCTTTGCCCAGATGAAGGCCTATGATTTTCTGGTTCAGGCCGAAGTTGGGTTGGCGCAGATTACCGGCGCGCCTGAAGAACCCGGCCGTGTTGGTGTTTCGATCTGTGATATTGCGGCGGGAATGACCGCGCATGCGGCGATTTTGCAGGCATTGGTGGCGCGCGCAAAAACCGGTGAAGGCCGCGCCATTGAAGTGTCGCTATTTCATGCGCTTGCCGATTGGATGAATGTTCCCTATCTGCAACATCATTATGGCGGGCGGGAAATTCGGCGTCCCGGACTGCATCATCCGACGATTGCGCCTTATGGTGCCTATCGTTGCGGCGATGACCGGATGCTGTTGATCTCAATCCAGAATGAGCGCGAATGGCTGCGGCTATGTAGTGATGTTCTTGACCAGCCCAATTTACCGCAAAATCCGAAATTTGACAGCAATGTCCACCGGGTTGAAAATCGTGTGTCGCTTGATGCCATTATGAATGGGGTTTTCAGCCAATATTCAATCGATGAAATTGCCGAAAAATTGCAGGCGGCGCAAATTGCTTTTGGCCGGTTGAATGATATGGATGTGTTTACGCAGCATCCGCAAAACCGGTTTGTTTCGGTTCGTACCTCGGCTGGTGACGTACAGCTATTGTCACCCGGCGCGATTGTAAATGGCATCTTGCCAAGATTGGGTGATGTTCCCGACCTTGGCCAGCATAGCGCGGCTATCCGCGCCGAATTTTCCTAGATGATGCGCATGGATATTGGTCAAAGCTGCCTTTGAACCAGATTTGATTGTTTCTTTGAGAAGTATCAAGTCAGAGTTAACAAGACCGCCTGGGAAAGACAATTCTATCTCGTCACCAGGAGAAATAATATGTGTATGGTGTAAGCCTATGTCAAAATTAGCATCTACGATTATACCATGTGCTCTAAGATTATCAGTAAATGCCTGAAACTCTGTTTTTTCAGTTTCAAGAACTATCCACATAGGCTTTCTTTCAGCATTTTTAGCACGACCATCTTCTTTCGTACCGGTTGTTGAGTCTCTTCGATGAGAAAGCATACCCAAAGTAGATTGTGGGCGGCATAATTGAGCCAGAACCCATAGATCGTCTTCGGATTCAATCCTTAGACGAACTCCTTCATCGAGCTTCTTAATTTGTCGCACACAATCACAGCCTCAACCAAATACTCCGAGTAGGTTGCCGTCTTCATCCATATCCATATCCATAGCTGCGGGTCTTCTTGGTAGCCCTGGCATGGTCATCATTGAACCACAAATTGCTACTAGAAATCCAGCACCTGCATTTATTCTAATTTCTCTTATCGGTAAAGTAAAGCCAGTTGGTGCTCCAAGTTCAGAAGCTTCGTGACTGAATGAATACTGAGTTTTAGCCATACATACTGGTAGTTTATCCATATCCCATTTTTTAAGGACCTCGAAAGCATGGTGGGCTTGTGGGCTGAAATCGACTGTATGAGCACCGTATACGTTTGTAGCGATCTTTAAAATAGTTTCACTAACGGACATACCTGATTCGACTATCGGTTTGTAGGGCCTACCTGCATTATCATGATCTGAACAGGCGTTGACAACAGCATCTGCAAGATTACCTGCACCTTCACCACCATTAGCATGACCTTCAAAAATTACAACTTCTCTCGCCCCTGCTAATTTGGCCTCTTCACTAATTGCATTAATTTCAGCATCAGTATCTGTAGCGAATTTGTTAATTGACACCACTACTGGAAGCCCTGTCATAGAAATATTTCTAACATGACGGCGAAGATTACTACTGGAACCCTTGCGTGTAGCCTCTACATTTTCAGACTCTAATTCTTCTTTAGGAGGCCTTTTTCCACCACCTGTTGAAAACCCTCCTCCATGAAGTTTCATACTCCTAACTGTGACATTAATTACGACACAATCGGGAGTTTTTCCGGATGCTAGAGCTTTGATATGAAGTGCTTTCTCTGCACCCATATCTGCTCCAAAACCTGCTTCTGTGACAACATAATCTGAACACGATAAGGCTAGAGAATCTGCGATAATCGAAGAATTACCATGAGCAATGTTTGCAAAAGGTCCGCAATGAACAAAGGCGGGGTCACCTTCTAAAGTCTGGACTAGATTTGGCAAAAGAGCATCCCTTAGTAGTAAAGCCATAGATCCAGCTGCGCCAATATCTTCCGCGGTTACAGGTTTCCCTGACTTTGATTCCGCGATAATAATTCGACCTAAACGAGCACGTAAATCAGAATAATCACTAGACAAAGAAAGGATTGCCATTACTTCGCTCGCAGCTGTAATATCAAATCTATCAGTTCTAACAAGACCATTCATTTTACCACCTAAACCAATTGTCACTTCTCTTAATGAACGATCATTCATATCAATAACTCGTGGCCAGAAAATACGATTTGTATCAATATCTAGTTCATTATCTCTGTGCAAATAATTATCGAGAATGGCAGAACAAAGATTGTGCGCAGATGTTACGGCATGTAAATCTCCTGTGAAATGTAAGTTGATTTGTTCCATAGGAATTACTTGAGAAAAACCACCACCAGCAGCACCTCCTTTAATTCCAAAAACAGGACCCATTGACGGCTCTCTAATTACACAAGAAGCTTTGTGGCCTCGGCGATTTAAACCTTGATTCAGACCTATTGTAGTAACTGTTTTTCCTTCTCCGAATGGGGTCGGATTAACAGAAGTGACAAGAATCAAGAAACCTTGCTTATCGGAGGACTTAGATTTCATAGTATCCCACTTAATTTTAGCAATAGTTGGGCCCTGCATAATCAAGTCATCAGTAGAAAGTCCGAGCTTCGCGGCAATCTCTTCTATAGGCCTAGGTTCTGCCCTGCGGGCGATATCCAAATCACTGTCCATCAGGCTTTCCGGTCGAACTACTCACTTGAAACCTTCATTGCTAACAATTCGTAGGAGGTCATGTGAAGACACCCGCCTATTGGGGCATCTCAGGTTTCCCTATCTCTCATTCTTTGACTCCAAGACTATTCGAAATAGTGGGAAATGCACTTGAGATAGACGAAGTTAGACCTGTGTTTTTAGAAGCAAATAACTCTGAAGAGTTCAAAAGAAATATTGAAGAATTAAATGGTGACTTATGGATATCTATTACCTCACCACTGAAACATATAATAGGAGAATTATTAGGAATATCTGACGAAGGAGAAATTAATTCTATCAATCAACTAATGAGAACCAATGGAGTATGGAATGGGATCAATACTGACGGTTATGGTTTCGTAGAAGCTGCGAAATATATAGGGATAAATCCAAGTAAATCAATTTTAAAAATCAGAGGAGGAGGGTCTACTGCTCGCTCTATTGTTGCAGCATGGTCTGAATCCGGAGGAGAGATTATTCCAGTTAATGGAAGAAGAAAATTAGTCTCTGGACCATGGGATATATCTATAATTGAAAATGGAGAAGCTGATATTTCAGTCGATTTAGATGTCAATCCGGGTGGAGAAGAAAGTCAAACAATTAAAGAAAAAATGGATGTTTCAATATCATATAATGAATATTCTAAAATAGATGATTTTGCAGTAATTATGCTTGCATCTCAGCATTTAGAGGCATGGAAACGATTTTTTCTCTATGAGAATATAGAAAAATTACCTAATTTGAGTTACATTTTAGAAAAACTGTTTGATTAGAGCGGGATATTCCCATGTTTCTTAGGTGGCACCCATTCCCTCTTTGTTTTGAGCGGCCTCAATGCTTGTATCAACATTTTTCTAGTATCTGCTGGTTCAATTACATCATCTAACCAGCCATTTTTCGCCGCAACATATGGGTCTCCAAATTTATTTCTATACTCGTCGACAAGTTCAGAATGAGTATCAAATCTATTATCTGATTGCTCCAGTTCACGACGATGAATGATATTCACAGCACCATCTGCGCCCATTACTGCTAATTCACCAGTGGGCCAAGATATATTGTAATCGGAACCAAGGTGTTTGCATGACATAGCTAAGTAAGCACCGCCATATGCTTTCCTAGTCACTACTGTAAGTTTAGGAATTGTTGCTTCAGCATAAGCATAGAGCATCTTAGCACCATGACGAATAATTCCCCCCCATTCTTGAACGGTACCTGGAAGAAAACCTGGCACATCAACAAATGTAATTACAGGTATATTGAATGCATCACAAGTTCTAATGAATCTGGCAGATTTAACAGAGGCATCGATATCTAAACAACCGGCTAATACTTTTGGCTGATTAGCAACAATACCAACCGACTGCCCATCAAGGCGGGCAAAGCCAACTAAAATATTATCAGCATAAGAAGGAAATAGCTCTAAAAATCGTTGTTCATCGACGACTTCTCTTATTACTTCCAACATATCATACGGTTTGTTGGAGTCAGATGGAACTATCTTCTCTAATTTCTTACATCTACGGTCCCATGGATCGCCTGAATTAACATTAAATGATTCGGCTAAAGTATGGTCTGGTAAGTAACCTAGTATTTCTGCTGCAATATTTATTGCATCGTGTTCATCATCAGCAACTAAGCACGCAACTCCACTACGGCTTGCATGAGACTCAGCACCACCAAGTGTTTGTTCATCGATTTCTCCACTAATAACCTCTGGAATGAAATAAGGGCTACGCATAAACATCTGCCCATGCTCAGAACCAAGTATCACAAAATCAGAT
>ENA-OWPI01003499-OWPI01003499.1-marine-metagenome-genome-assembly--contig:-NODE-3499-length-13347-cov-4.188621_pt1 | contig 13347 bp, 11 predicted proteins | sample MGYA00238138_ERZ651775 | MGnify/ENA primary metagenome ERZ651775 (study PRJEB26906, sample SAMN06265043) | marine metagenome | isolation source: Helgoland LTER site | place: Germany:Helgoland, sampling...
CCCTAGGCGCCGAATACCACCCCGATGGGGTCACTGAGAACAGTTTGGATTGGATGCACACTCTCAGGCCTTAATCACCCGAACAAACGCAAAAAGCCACCCAGAGGGCGGCCATTTGCAATACTATCGAAACACTTGGTTGCGGGAGCGCACCGCCCGCGATGTCGCACGTATCTACTAAAGGTGCATAAAAGAAGGAAACTTGGACGAGCAGTTACAGAGCAACAGTAGGTAGCGTTACAGAGACATCGCAATCAACAATACCTTCGCTAACAAATATCAATATAGACACTCAACACACTGCACCTCCACCCTAAGGGCATGAAGAAATAAAATTCTTCATAACTGTAAAATCAGTTTGGCTTAGCTCTGACTGCAGCGAGATGCCGCATTAAAGGCTAAATAAAAAAATAACATCTGTGAGACAGCGAAAAAAATGATAGAGTGCACTCAATCGTTCAAGGATTGAAAAATTGTGCTTCGGGAAACATTAAATGAATAGGGATAGCCTAATAAGCTTACGGATCGCTCTTAACTTCGCAGAAGAAGAATTAGGGATCCAAAGCTTGAGTGAGATCGAAAAAAAGCTTTACTATGCTGCGCTCGACTGCGCAGATAGTCTCGGAAATTTTTCCTCTGAAGTAATTCGCAAGTCCAAATGGTGCAAAAGCATTCCGCACGCAACTTACCATAGGGCACTCACAAGCATGTTAGAGGCACACACTTTTCTGAAAGTACCTGGCAGCCAAAGAAATTATTACCGCCTACCTTTGGCATGAAAGTATTTTAAGGATAACTGCACAATCACAAACACAATAACTGCGCCGATAACATCACCAATAGTGAACGTTATTAGGAGACTGAAGTCGTTGATTCCAGTGCCTCCGAAGTGGAGGGCCAAATTTTGCATTACCCCATTCAGGAGCGAGGAAAATATCACCAGGACGACAAAAGAACGCCAAGTCCTTGGACCGACATTGCTTAAAGAAATGTGGTCGTCCCCAAAACCAAATCGCAAAATAACCAGTGCAATCGGAACGCAGGACGCATTAGCTAGGAGTTGCAAAAATTGGGTCAGTTCAGTTCTAGCCGGAAGCCCATTTAACAGAAAAACTAGGCAACTTGCCAAAAAAATGTAAACAAAACTGTTCCTAGCTCCATAAAAGATAGCGCTCAAGACGCGTATGCCATGCGGAAGAAATACAAGTGACGCAAATGTCAAAGTGCCGAAGTACATTTGTAGCGGGTCAATTACGAATGCTACAACTTGATATGACCCAACGTAAAGTAACGTTACTATGACACAATTTTTAATATGCGTTTTGATTTGGTTCATCGAAAAGTTACCTGTTACTATACTTTTAGGGCATCTGAACGACTGACGGAAACCTTAACACTTTGGCCCATCAGATCTAAAAATACCAAGATGCGATCCTTTGATTGCAGGGACTGGACTTGCGCGATCGCAGATACAAACGGGCCACGGGTCAATCGCACCTCGTCACCCACGCTTAGGAAATCTGAGTGAGTATAAAGGCCAGTTTCATCGCAATTTCTCAAAATTTCATCAATGATATTCTGTTCAATTTTTTTGGCCTTACCGCCCTCGCCAGTTAGGAGCTGGCTGACGCCATAGGTGGATAAAATGCTGCGAGAGCAGTAATCGCCCATTTTCACAAATAGGTATCCTGGAAAAAGAGGCACCCGTGACTCGAAAAGCTTACCAGAGCGACGATTTGTCGTATTCTGATACGGCAGAAGGGTTTCGTAGCCCTGAGCTTGTAAGTTATAATCGGCCCGGCGCTCTTGCCTTGGCTTTGATCGAACAACCCCCCAAAAACTCGTCATGATCGGGCCTCTTTACTAGTGCTTAATAACGTCAGTTGCATTGTACGCTAACGTTTAGCCAAAACCGACGTTCCGATGTATAAAGCGCTTAGATATCATAGATTACCGCACATCTATATTTTAGATAAATCAAACATACGTGTTGGCAATAGTTAAAACTCAAAAAAACACAAAATGTTTTCTTTTTAAATTTTTAATTGATATTAACGTTTCGGTTATGAATTGGTATTACTGTCTTCGTTAGAAAGAAGTTTTAGCGGTCGTGTTGTTAGGTTCGGAGGTTACCAGATGTTTGGATCTTTAATTGAGGCGCTACTTACAATTCTCTCCATCTTCAAGAATAACGATGCAATTGGCTTCATAGTTACCGTGATGTTGGCCTGCGCAGTATTCGCCATATACAAAGTATTAACTATTGATTTACAGAAGAATTTATGCATTAATGGCGTAAGTAACAAGCTGGCATATGCTCACTCGCAAATCGCAAGCAACCTACAGGAAGAACTCCGGAGCGCTTCAGATACAGCCCAGACCTATGACTACCCTGAGTTTCAGGCGAAGTGGACTGAATACTTTTATAGTGTGAAACCAGATCTAAAATCGGGACGCCCATCCACACCCATAGAGCCCGGATCAGTATTTAATATTGAGAGCCTAAATCTCAATTTAAGAAATTTCGAACGTGTCGCAGCTCTATTTGTGTCAGTCGGGCTCGTACTGACATTTATGGGACTGGTTGCAGCACTTCAGCAATCTGGCGCAGCCATCCTGAGTGCAGGGTCAAACGATGCGGAAATTAAGGCCTCACTTTCGGACTTATTGATCATATTATCATCCAAATTCATACTTTCGATTACTGGCCTCCTATGCTCAATTGCCATAAATTTAGCGATTGACCAGAGACTGAAATACAATCGCCGCTGCCTGTCCCGACTGAATGCTGCACTGGCACGCACAGTCGATTTTCTGCCTGTCGAGGTCATTCTTCGCGACATTAAAGATCGCCTGGCAGACCCCGAGGTCGGAATTGGGAAAGCGGACTGATGATTGCGCGTAGAGAAATACCAGCCGAGACACGCGCCCAACAAAACATTTTTATATCGATGACAGATTTAACGGTCAGCGCACTCCTCGTCATAGTAATCCTTATGGCATTCATGGCTACGCAGATGCGGGATACGAGGTCACTCAAAAAACTAACTGACCTTCGCAGTCAATTAAACGCAACCCAGTCAGCCTTTTCTGAATTACAGGCTGAAAACGTTGAGCAGGGCCAACTAATCAACCAACTCAGTCAAGACCTGTCCGCAGAAGTAGACATCCGCACCGAACTGGACGAGACAATAAAAAAACTTGAACAGAGTGTCGTTCAACGGTCCGTAGAAATTAGTCGGCTAGATTTAGAACTTCGAGCAGCGCTTCAGACCGCAGGGCTCGCGCAGTCCAGATTGCTGGCCAGCCAAGCGGCAAGGGCCGCAGATCAGGAGAAGGCAGAAACTGAACTGGAATTCGCGAGACAACGGGGTGAAGCCCTCACCAAACGCATTGAAGAATACGAAAAAAATAATAAAAATCTGGGCGCCACGTTGGCGAAAGTAAATACCAAATACCAAGACCTGCAAAATGAATTTGACCGCCAGATCGCTGCTGCAGAGCGGACCAAACTCGAACTAGAAGTTAAAATTGAAGACCTCCAGGCCCGGACCCTAGAGCTGACCGACAACCTGGAAAAGTCCGCCGAGCGTCTGGCGGCAGGGGAGCGCACACTGGCGGCTGAAAAATTAAGGCTGGATAATTCACGCGCAGAGCTGGCAGCGGTGCGCAATTCGCTGTCCATTGAACTAAAGACTTCTCGGGAACTTAACAAAGATCATGCCCAGACCAAAATACTATTGAATTCATCGCAGTCAGAAATCGAGCTCCTGAATAAAAAAATTCTGGAACTGGCGGAACTCTTAGACGCTGAAAAAGCTTCTAAAATATACGTCGCTGACCTGAGCAGTGAGATTGAGGGTCTAAACAAAAAGCTGTCGGATGAGAGGCTGAAACTTCAAGTGAGCGAGGGCCAGTCAAAGACCCTCAATGGGATAGTGGACGAATTGCGTGGAGCTCTCGTAAAAGAGCAAGAAAAAGTGGCTGGATTGGAGCAACTTCTTGGCGATGCGCAGGCCGATCTGGATGCCAAAAAATTAGGGTTCGCGCAACGGGATGGGGAAATTTCTCAGCTGCGGGCTGAGCTAATAAATGAGCAATCCAACTACTCAGAAAAACTCGAGGATTTGGGCAACCAAATTGCCCGATTGGAATTAGATATCGCGGCCGCGGAACAGAAAAGCAAAATCTCCAACAACCAGGCGACGGCACTCGTGGGCATCACCAACGAATTGCGAGCGGCGCTGAAGGCGGCGCAGGGAACTGCCAACACACTCCGCGATAACGCTGCACAATTTGACAGGCAGCTCGCGTCAGCCCTGTCTATAGACACGCCGGACCGCCAAATTATCATGGAGCGCATTTCAGTCCTCGCTCAGGACGAGCCCAGCACTGCGCCCAACCCTGAGAGTTTGAGGACAGAACTCGCGGGCGCCATGCTCGAGGTTGAAATGCTCTCAAAGCAGAATGCTAATCTCAAGGCGACCATCCAAACACTACTCGCCAACAGCTCGAAAATAATCGAGCGACTGCGCAATAAATAGGAGATGCGGCGATGCCAGCAAGGGAACACCAGCGTAAATTCGGCAGCCCATTTGCCAGGCGCTCGGCAGCGGCAGCCTTCCTGCTTTTGGCTATTGGTTTCACGGCGGCGGGCCTGAATTACTGGCGCGCGAGTTTCGTAGACGTGGGAGACCGCGCAGGGTCGCGCAAACTTATCTCCGAGGCGCGCGCTCCGTCATTTATGGAGTACACCCTGTCACTGCGCTACCTAACCGCCTGCGTGGACGTCATGTCTCACTGGACATTCGCCGTGGAGCCAGCCGCAGACCGCGGCGCTGTTGAACGCAACTGCACCGAAATGGCCGGCACTCAGAGGGTGCAGAGCGGTCCGAGTGCCGAGGGGGAAATGGTTTTCGCCCTAGCAGCCAGAGGCGACGGAAACAGCAGGCGGGCCCTCAGACACATACGCAGGTCTCAGGAACTTGCACCCAGAGACTTATGGAATACGATAAAGCGCGTGGAATTGGTTCTGGCACTCGTTCCAGAAGAAGAGTTTGGAAGCCTGAGAGACTACTTCGGCGGCGAGTTTGCAATTCTAACTGGTTCAAATTTGGGCGTAAACACGGCCGTCGCGCTCTACGCCAAGTATCCGAGTATACGGCCGGCGCTGATAGACGTCGCGGGAGACATGTCCTCGGGCGACCGGCTGCGCTTCCTAAATCGCGTCAAACGCCTGGCCGGGGGTTAAAGACATGGCAAAGTCTCGAATGTCCCTGGCGAATTCTACCGCAACCTGGCTGCTCGTCGCCTTCGTGCTCATCGCGCCCCTGGGCCTTGGGGGAAACCGCCCGCACTTTTGGCTCCTAAATTTGGGGGCACTCAGCTTAATCGCCGGCGCCTTCCTGTTAATTTCGGCAAGTTCCCGCGGCGCCCTATCCAAATTTGATGGGGACACGAAACCCCTTGCGATCCTGGCACTCTCCTACCCGGCACTCATCGTGCTGTGGTCACTCTTTGCGCCGCTGATGGGCTCAAATGCCGCCTGGGCGGCGACTGCGTTCGGCGTTGCACGCATTGCCTCATACCTGCTCTTCGCCTGGCTCTGCGCGCAGGCCCTAAGAAGTGGCCGGCGGGCGACGCTCGCCGCCCGCGCCTGCGTCGCGGGCCTCTCTGCGATCGCAGTGTATGGGCTGATCTCAGCGGGAAACCCCGAGCTTCTGCTCTACGAAAAACTCCAGTATGACGGCTTCGCGACTGGCCCCTTCGTGAACCGAAACAGCTTCGCGACCTTCCTGGCCATGGGCGCAACGCTCGCGCTCGCCCTCGCGCTCAGTCCCCGCGGGGAGACCCGCAGGAAGGCCCGAACGCAGGCAAATCCGCTGAAGTTGGACCTCATCATAGGGGGAGCCCTGGCCTTCGCGCCCGTGCCACTATTTCTCTCCGCAGTGCTACTCACTGGGTCCCGCATGGGCCTCTTCGCGACAATCGTCGGGCTCTCGGCTGTGTTTGTGACAAGCGGCGGGCTCCAATCTGTGAACCGCAAGGCCCTGGCGGGCGCGCTCACCCTGGGCGCGCTGGCGCTGCTTGCGGCCTTCACTCTGCTCTTCGGCCAGGAAACCTTCGAGCGCCTGGGATCCACGGGCGCGAGCGCCGACGTGCGCGGCAATCTCTACCTGAACGTGCTGGGCATGATTGCAGACGCCCCATTCCTGGGCCACGGCCTCGACAGCTTCCCGCGCGCCTACCAGGCCTTCCACGCGGCCCCAGTCAGCGCGGACTTGCGCTGGGACCAGGCCCACAACACCTACCTCGAACTCTGGTCCGAGCTCGGAGTTTTCCTCGGCTCCGTGCCTGTAATAATTTGCCTGCTCGCGTTGAGGCTCCTGTGGGCGCGGGTGCGAGGCGCGCGCGGGCGCAATTCGCAACTCGCCTCAGCCGGGGTGGGCGCACTCTGCCTCGGCGCGGTGCACTCCCTCGTCGACTTCTCCCTGGAGATGCCCGCCAACGTGTACCTGCTCATCTTCATTTGCGCGCTGGGGCTCGCGCCACGCGAGGAGGGCATACGAAAGTGAAGACATTTCTTAACAGGCTTCGCGCCTCCCTCTCAGCGGCCCCCACGCGCGGCGCATCTGAAACTGCCCCGGTCCGGCTAGACATTTCAGCTTACGATACCATCTACGCAGTGGGCGACGTGCACGGCTGCCTGGAGCTGGCCCGCGACTTAGAGAATAAAATTCACGAGGCGGCGGGGGCGGACGCCGGCCCCTCGGCAATCCTCTACCTCGGCGATGTAATCGACCGCGGGCCTAAGTCCGCCCACGTGCTTGACCACCTCACCCGCAGGCATCCGGCCGGCCTCCCGAGGATGTGCCTGCGGGGCAACCACGAGCAATTCTTCCTCGACTTCCTGGAAGACCCGAAGGGCTCGCTGGACTGGCTCGACTTCGGCGGGCGTGAAACCCTGAACTCATACGGCATCTACGAGACGCGCAGCGCATTCGAACGCATGGGAGCGGCGGATATAAAGTCAATTCTCGCAGCCTCCATTCCCGAGGCCCACGCGGCCTACCTCAGGGCCCTGCCCCACTTCGCGCTCGGCGCGCGGGTCCTGTTCTGCCACGCGGGCGTGAACCCGACGCGGGGCATCCCCGAGCAGACGGCGGAGGACTACATGTGGGCGCGGGACCGCTTCCTGGCGCACTCCGGCCAGTTCGAGTTCCTGGTGGTGCACGGCCACACGCCCGTCCCGCGGGCCGAAAAAGTTGACACCCGCGTGCCCGTCGACACCGGCGCCCACGAGACGGGCCTCCTGAGCTGCGCAAAAGTAAATCCCGCGACGGGGGAGTTAAGTTTTTTAACTTCCAATTCCTGAGTGGGGCTGATACGCGAGAATAAATATTAAATTGGTATCATGGGAAAATAGACGTGGAAGAAACTGACGGAACCGAGATAGACATCCGCGCCCTCCTAGGGGTCATCCGCAGGCAGTCTCGCATAATTTTATACACTATCGCATCGATACTTATAGTGACGCTGGCGTACCTGTTCACGGTCACGCCCAAGTATACGGCGGTTTCCCTCATCTCCATCGAGCCGAACCGCGACGTGCTGTCGGAGAGTGTGGCGGCACTGAATAACACCGGAGCGATCTCCGCAGCCGTCGAGGGCGAGGCCGAAATCATAAAGTCTAACGACGTCCTCCTCGCGCTCATTCGCACCCAGGGCCTTCTGGACGACGACGAATTTGGTGTGACACTCAGCAATTGGGACCGGCTGCGCAACATGATGGGGCTCGAGGTCGCGGAGGAGGCAAGCGGCACGGCCGAGCTTCAGTCGAGCATAACGCGCCTGCGCGAGGCCATCAGCGTGCGCCGCAAGGGCCTCACCTACCTGATCGAAGTTGGCGTCACCTCATCCTCACCCGAGAAGGCCGCCAACCTCTCAAATGCCCTCGCCCGCGAATATATCACCCGCCAAATCCAAAACAAAGTCGAGCGGACGATCCGCGCCCGCGACATCCTGAGCCGCCGTGTCAGCGTCGCCAAGACTGAGCTCGAGGGCATCGAGGGGGAAGTCGACGGCTTCCTGACAGACTTCATCGACGACTTCGTGCTGCAGACGGGGCGCGAGGACCTGAAGGCCCTGCAGATTGACCTCGACGCGCAGACGCGCGAGTTGGAGGCCTACCGCGAGCGCCTCGCCGCCCTCACCTCGGCCACCTCCGGCAAGGCCTGGGACCGCCTGAGCGACGATCTGGTGGGCGACGCCACGCGGGCGCTGCTGCAAAAGCGCCGCGCGCTGAACGCCAAGCTCAGGGACACCGAGGACGGCATCGACGCCGCAGTGTTGAGGGCCGAACTCGAGGCACTTGAGGAAGACCTCGCCGAGGCCGCCACGGACGACTTGCGCCTGACGCGCGTCACCGTCAACGAATTTCAATCAAGCCGCGACAGCCTCCAGCAGGAACTCAGGACTTCGGTCCTGAACGCAGACTTGCCCGCCGGCGCGCTGACAGACCTGTACCAGTTGCAGCAGGAGGGCGGCATCGCGCGCAGCCAGTACCAGGACCTCCTGCGGCGCCTGCGCCAGCTCGACACGCTGGCGAGCCTGCAAATTGCGGATGCCACAGTCGCCTCCCAGGCGCTGGCGCCCAACAGGGCGAGCTTCCCCAGGAAGAAGCTGGTGCTGGCGCTCGCGCTGGTCCTGTCGGCCGGCCTCGGCCTGGGCCTGGGCTTCCTGAACGAATTTTTCGTCGGCGGGTTTGCGAGCGAAGACCAGCTGCGCGACGTGCTCAAGGCCCGGGACGTCATATCCGTCCCGGCCATCAGCGACGAGGGTGAGGACGTCGCCAACGCCATCATCGAGGCGCCGCTGTCGGCATTCTCCGAGAGCTTCCGGCAGCTTAAGAAGGCCGTGGACAAGTCGCTGCGCGGCAAGACTTCCGAGGGCGCCAGCGTCGTCCTGCTCACCTCGGCCGTGCCCGCGGAGGGCAAGTCGACGTCGGGCCTCTCGCTCGCCCGGACCTACCAGCAGTCGGGCCTGCGCACGGTCCTGGTTGACCTGGATCTGCGCAAGCCCTCGCTGGGAAGCAAACTCGGGCTCGAGCAGAACGAGTCCCTCTTGAACTTCCTATCCGGCGAGGCGGAGCTGGAAAGCCTCGCCAAGGCGGCGCACACGGAGAGCGCTACGGGCCTGTCCATGATCCTCGGCGGCGGTCGCCCAGACGTGCCCACCGACAGCCTCATGGGCTCAAAACGCATGCGCGAACTCGTAGCGCACCTCAGGACGCAATTCGACGTAATCGTCCTGGACACCGCCCCGGTCCTGCCGGTGGTCGACACACTCTACCTGCTCGACGAGGCGGACGCGGTCCTGCAGATGGTGCGCTTCGCCTCGACCAACCAGCGCGACGTCCGGCGGGCGTTTGGCCGGATTACGCAGGAGACGCGCGAGGGCGTGGAGACAATCCCAGTGCTGACGATGGAGCAGCAGCGGCGGGGCGCCTACTACTACCGCGGCTACTACTCAGGCTACGGCTACACGAAGCGCAACTACTGAGCGCTGCGCGGCGCCGGCCCCGTGGGCGCTCTGGACCGCGCGCCGCAGTCTGCTGCGGCCGGCACAAATTAAAAAAGCCCCCACCAGATTGGTGGGGGCTTTTTTATTGTTACTCGAGCCTGTGGCCGCCGGCGTTAGTTGCCGCTGGCAGATGTCGTGGCGCTTGCGACGTCCACGGTCTCCTGCGTGACGGCAGTCTCGGCGACTGCGCGTGCCACTTCCGAAATTGCGGCGACCTGCGCCGCGTCAGTCGAGACTGTAGCGGCTGTCTGAACGGCCGCGGCGATGGACGTCTCGACGGTCGTGTCGATCCCGGCGGCCGAGGCGCTTGAGACCGCGTCAGTTGCGAGGGATCCGGCGGCAGTGTTCGCGGCGGCCTGCGCGGCGGGCGAGGCGGCGGCCGCTGCCTGGACGGCGGAGGCTGCACCCGCGACGAGGCCGCTAATGCCTGCGGCTTTTGCCGCGGAGGATGCGCCAGGCACTTTGGCGGATCCCGCCATGGCCGCCTTGGCAACGGCTGCGGCGGCTTGGACGACCTTGACGGGGTCAGCGCCGACTGCGGATGAGGCCGTGGTGGCCGCGGCTGCGACGCGCGATATGGCGGCCACGGCGGCGTCCCCGGCGCCCTCAACTGTGGAGGCGCTCTCGGCGACCTTCGCGGACACCGCGGTGAGTGTCGCCACGACGGCGTCGCCCGAGGCGCCGGAGGCGGCGGCCTTCTGTGTTGCAACTTCCGCGACGGCGGCCATCGCCTCGACGGCGGCCGCGCCGCCGGCTGTGCTGACGATGTCAGTCGTGGACGCGTTCACCGCGGCGACGGCGGACAGGACTTCCTCGGGGGTGGCGCCGGAGGCGGTGACTGCGTCGATTGTGGCTGAGGCGGCCGCGCCGGCGACACTCGCCAGTTCGCTGCCGGCCGCGCGACCCTCGCGCACGGCTGACGAGGTGCCGCGCACGGCTCCGTCATTCGCGGCGCCCAGGGCCTCAGTCAGGGCCGCGCCGGTGGCGCCAGTGGCGGCGATACTCGCGACCGTGAGGGCGTGGGCTGCGGCGCAGCCGGATCCGCCCGAGCAGAAGTCTTCCAGCAGGGAGACCTGCTGGGCGGGCGTGGCGCCTGCAATTGAGGCCCCGTACGCGTCGAGGTCTTGCGCCTGGGCGGCAATCGCCCCGAGGCCGATGAAGGCCGTAGTCATGAGAAGCTGTCTGAGCATGAGTGTCCATCCCAAATTAATACCATTTAGATACGAAAGTACACGCGAACCACCCCCCCCGCAAGGAGATTCTAGGCAGACACAAATAAAGGCCGTCCACGCGTGTTTTTCACTTTCATTCCAGATTTCCTACCATTAAATATCATGATGATATGAATTCTGATTTCCAGGATCCAGTTTGCAACCTTGGGCGCCGCACTGCGCCCGGGGCGGAGGCCTCAGCCACCGCCGGTGCGGTAGCCGTGGCTGGGCCCCTTGGGGGCGGCGCGCGACTTCGAGACTATATTTTATCGCGCGTGGCCGGCTTAGAAGTAGCCAGCTTAAAAAATGTGCGAAGTCACTTAACATTATGCACGGCGCGGAAACCTTGATATGCTCGACGGCGTGAAGAATTTAGGCGGAGAACCCTTGGGCGACGTGTTCCCAGCATTTGGCGTGTCGGCCTTCGGGGCCTACGACGTGCGCGGCGTCATTGGCGAGAACCTGACGGCGGGGCTCTACTACCGCGCCGCGCGCGCGGCGGTGGAGGTCCTCGGCGCCCATGCGGCCTGCGTGGGCTTTGACGCGCGGGCGACGTCGGCAAGCTTTGCGGCGGCGGCCCTGCGCGGCGTAACCGAGGCCGGGTGCAAGTCCATCTCGCTCGGGCTCTGCGGCACGGAGGAAGTCTACTTCGCGGCCGGGTCGGCAAATTTAGGCCTCGGACTGATGGTAACCGCCTCGCACAACCCCCTCGACTACAACGGCCTCAAGCTCGTCGGCCCCGGCGCGCGGCCGCTCACGGATCAAGAATTCAAGCGCATACGCGACCTCACCGCCTCCGGCGACTTCACCGCGCCGGCAGCGTTCGGCGCGCGCGCGGTTGCGGGCACCCCCCAGCGCGAGGCCTACGCCGCGCACGTCGCAGACATTGTAGACCCAAAGTCCATGGGCGCGCCGCGCATCCTGTTCGACTGCGGCAGTGGCGCCGCGGGCCCCACGCTCCAAGTTTTGCTCAGAGAATTACAGTCCCGAGGGGCGGAGGTTGACGCGGTCACAGTGCGGGGCAACCCGGACCCCACCTTCCCCGACGGCGTGCCCAACCCCCTCCTCCCGGAAATGCGCGCCGCCACGGCGCGCGCGGTGGCCGAGGCCGGCGCCGACTTCGGCGTGGCCTTCGACGGGGACTTCGACCGCTGCTTCCTGTTCGACGCCGCGGGGATATTCGTCGAGGGCGAATACGTCGTGGCGCTGCTGGCGCGGGCGGCCCTCGCGCAAAACCCCGGCCAGTCGATCGTCCACGACCCGCGGGTCACCGGCGCCATCAGGGCCGCCACAACATCGGCGGGCGGCAAGCCCGTGGCGAGCAGGACCGGCCACGCCTACGTCAAGGACGCGCTGCGCGCCACGTCGGGCCCCTACGGCGGGGAGATGTCGGGCCACCACTACTTCCGCGACTTCTTCAACTGCGACAGCGGCATGCTTCCCTGGATGCTGATTGCCCGGCAGCTCCACCAGTCGGGCCAGACCCTGGCCGAGGCCGTCGCCGAGATGCGCGCCGAATTCCCCTCGAGCGGCGAGATAAACTTCCGGGTGGCCGACAAGGGCGCCGCGGTTGCCGCCGTGCGCGGCATCTTTGAGCCGGACGCCGCCTCGGTGGACCGCACCGACGGGCTGTCGTGCGACTTCGGCGACTGGCGGTTTAACCTGCGCGCCTCCAACACCGAGAACCTCCTGAGGCTCAACGTGGAGGCCGCCGGCAGCAGGGCACTCGTCGAGGCCCGCACCGCAGACCTGTCAACAATCCTAAACAAGTGGGCCGCGCAGTAGCCGTGACCATCCGCAAGGCAATTTTCCCCGTCGCGGGGCTGGGCACGCGCTTCCTGCCCGCCACGAAGTCGATCCCGAAGGAAATCCTAACCCTCGTGGACCGGCCGCTGATTGACTACGCCGTCGAAGAGGCCCGCGAGGCGGGCATCGAGGACTTCATATTCGTGACCTCGCGCGGCAAGTCGGCGCTGAGCGACTACTTCGACGACGCCCCCGAGCTGGAGGCGCGCCTCGAGGCGGCCGGCAAGTGGGACGCGCTCGAGGCCGTGCGCCGCGCGACAATGCCCAGCGGGAAAATAGCCTACGTGCGACAGAATAAGCCGCTGGGCCTCGGCCACGCCGTGGCCTGCGCCGCGCACTTGATTGGCGACGAGCCCTTCGCAGTCATCCTGCCCGACGACGTCATCCGCGGCGAGGCGGGCGGGCTCGCGCAGCTCATCGAGGCGCACGGACAAGTTGGCGGCTGCGTCGTGGCCGCGACGCGCGTCCCGAAATCTGAGATCTCGAAATACGGCGTCATCGCGCCGGACGCGTCGGCTGCCACGTCAGGCGCCCGCCTCTCCCGAGCAGCGGGGCTCGTCGAGAAGCCCTCAAGCGAGGACGCGCCGAGCGACCTCGCCGTCGTGGGGCGGTATATTCTGACGCCAAGCGTCATGCGCAGGCTGGAGACAGCTAAGCCGAGCCTGGGCGGAGAAATTCAGCTCACGGACGCCATTGCGACGGAAATTGATCACGGCGGCTCAGTTCACGGACTGTGCCTCGAGGGTGA
>ENA-OWPI01003500-OWPI01003500.1-marine-metagenome-genome-assembly--contig:-NODE-3500-length-13342-cov-13.709235_pt1 | contig 13342 bp, 8 predicted proteins | sample MGYA00238138_ERZ651775 | MGnify/ENA primary metagenome ERZ651775 (study PRJEB26906, sample SAMN06265043) | marine metagenome | isolation source: Helgoland LTER site | place: Germany:Helgoland, sampling...
GATTAGAATTGATGTCGGATTTGAGAATGACGGGTCTGATGTTTCGTGAAGTCGCTGAACTAATGAATCTGATGAAAATTAGGACACCTACCAACAAAATGTATTCAGCAAAGTTGGTTGAGCGAAGTCTCGTCAAGTATCAAAGACGAGAAATACGCAAAGAGCAAACCTCATTAAAAGTCGTCAAAGAAACATACGAATTTAATTGGGGGTAATACTGGCGCGGCAGTCAAACTGACTTGCGAAGTTCAGTTAGGCGTTTAACGAACGATAAACACTCATACGACTGATCCCCATATGAGCAGCAATCTCTGTATTATTGAGACCCTCGTCGCGAAGTCCTTTGACCCTATTCACATTGATACTGCTTTTTCGTTTTCTGTTCGTATAAACGCCACGATCTTTTGCCTTAGCAATGCCTTCTGCTTGACGCTTACGAATAATGTTCCGTTCAAATTCAGCAAACGCTCCCATCATCTGTAATTGTAGTTTTGCGAAAGCATCGTTTTCCGACCCGCTGAAGATCAACCGCTCGCTGATGAACTCAACGCTCACACCTTTGCCGTTTAGAGTCTCTATGAGGCTCTGAAGGTCTCTCAGGTCTCTGGCAAGACGATCAATGCTATGAACAATCACTTCATCCCCAGTTCGCACGAAAGCAATCATTTCTTGTAGAGCGATACGATCAGTATCTTTGCCAGATGCTTTGTCTTCAAAGACACGCTCTACGCCAGACATATCTTGTCTGTCTAAGTTCTGCTCCGATGTACTTACTCTGCGATATCCAACTTTCATAACAAACTCCCGTGTAACAACTATGTCTAGAGTCTATCTGGAACCATCCAAAGGACAACCTAAACCTATGTTTTATTGGAAGTAATGTAACATTTAGCGTGTATCATTTATCTACACTAGAGTGTTACCGTTAAAATAGAATAAAGCCTGAATTAGCTGGATAATCAGTTGACGTAGTCACCTATGTGACGCTTAAATGTTATGGTTAGAAAAAGGATTTTGATGATGGATAAAGTGGAACGTGCTAGCCTACTTGTTGCTTACCAAAGGTACTTAGCAGCATTTAATGCTAACGACTTAGATGCCATTAACAACTGTATCAGTTATCCATTAGCATACATAGGTGGCGACAGTGTAACTATGTTGGATCAGTTTCCGATTAACCCAGCAGATATGAAGGCTTCTAAGGGCTGGGATAGAAGCGATTCATTTGAGATCGACGTCGTGGCTGTAGGCGAGAACAAAGCCCATCTTTTAATGCGAAATACTCGAAGGCTTCGCAAAGATGGTTCGTTGATTGAAGAAGCCACGGGTTTCTATGCTTACAAAAAAGTGAGCGGTGAATGGAAAATGTTTGCAATTTCGGACATCGTGTTTCCAGCATAAAAAAGCAAAACACTCCCCCTCAGTGGAAATTAAAGCCAACGGCAAAGCACATACGCTAAACCCCTGATAATGCTTCGTAACCCAGTAGGTCACACCACTGGCATTATCCCTTCGCCAGAACGACAGTCATAGCATTGGGGTTGTTAACTATTGTTATTCAATGGGATGGGTAGCTACTGTGGTGATAGCTCATATGGAATCTCACAATGGTTAATTTAGACAAGAGGTCATACCGTGTAGAAGTCATTCGGCCTGTCTGGATGCCGTTTAATGATGTTGCCTACACCATTGTGGAAAGCCTTGTTCATAAACTTGGGTATCCGACTACTGGTCCAAAAGCTGAAAAATACGCAGTTATGATTGCTTCAATCATTAAGGCTGCACAAACGCTACCAAAACAATCTGAGGGTAGAAAACCTAAGTATGTAGGTGTTTCGTTTGGATCGCAGAACTGGTCACGGTTTCCTTTGGTTGGCAGAGAAGTAGCCGTTAAGGTTTTGAAGGAAGTATTTGAGTATTTAGACGCAAAGCTAGTCGATGGTTCTGGCAAAAATTGGCATCAAGACAGCGACGGAAAATGGTATCTCGATCCTAAAATGTCGATGTATCATATTCGCCTGTCGTTATTGCCAAGCAACCTTCTTGACGCAAGGTTTATCGAAGTTGGTCGTCCTCTTGTAAAAGTAAATTCATCAGAGACACGACAACAGAAGATTAAGCGTAAGGCGAAAAACTTGCCGAAAGGGTTCCTTAAATACAAAGAAGCCAACGCCCTTGATCGGGATGCCCTGAGAGCCTCAGAGAGTCGCATACAGAGCCTAAATGAGTTCTGGCTGGATCATCCATTAGTATTACCCAATGGAAATGCAGCGGCCTCTGCTACCCGTGTATTCCATGATGGCAGATTTGATGCTGGAGGTAGGATTTACGGTGCTTGGACTGGCTTAGACCAGAAGGAACATCGGATATACTGCACCATAGATGATGAACCTATCTGTGAGATTGACATAAGAGCATCTCAGCCCACTTTGTTTAGCAGTTTGCTAGGTTATAAACTTGGTGGGTTAGAAAAGAACAGTAAGTGGGGCGATGTCTACGGTGAACTGTCGGGCCTGCTTATAATAAATCATTCGTGGACACGACAAACGGACGACATAGACGCTATCGAACTGATGAAACTTAATCGTAATATCGCTAAACAGGTCGTCATGGCAGTCTTAGGAACAGGGATAGCGGAAAAGCCTAAACTGACAGAAGAGGTAGGAGGCTATCTTAAGCCCGATAGTTGGAAGCACTTTAGAGAGACCTTGCAGCAGATCATTCCTGCATTTGAAAAGCTAGAACCCAGATACGACAAGGATGGAAAACTAACTGGTTATCTGAATGGTGCTGGCTTTCTAAGCTATCACGAGTCTGAGATGATGCTGAAAACATTAGGACAACTAGTTGAGTTAGGTATTCCAGCCTACCCAGTTCACGACAGCCTTATGGTCAAAGTAATAGATGCTAAAGTTACAGCCAGAGTATTCAGACAAGTAATACATGACTATTGCAAACAATTAAGCGGCCTTGAGGTATTAGTTCCACTTAGTGTCACGGTAGCTAGTGGTAGCCCTAGAGATTTATTGCCATCGGATAAAGACCTAGAAGGTACCTACCTGAATTAACTCTGGAGTAACGGTTTAATGGACAACGACGAAGCGCAGTAACTCTAGTAGCCCCCCTCTAGAAGCCACCACCACCGACCAGTAACTCTAGAGGTAACTTAGGCGAAGCCTATATACAGTACGGTTTTTTCAGCCCTCTCCCATTACTCGAGGAAATAGAGATTGTCGTACCAACACTAGCACCCCCACCCACGATCATACCGCAAACCACAGAGGTATTATCCCAAGCAAGCAAGGGTATTAGTCTTGAGGCGCTGGGCTTTAATAATGTTCATCGCTTCTCAAATATGATTGTAACCTCGCCAAGAGGAACTCCGAACTTGGACATGTATGCTTTGTTCAACATACGGTCATCGGACAATAGCCACATATAATCATCAAAGCTCACACGCATTTGTCCATCTGGAATGGGTAAATCTATCGTGTAGTTCCAGTAGAACATATCACCAGATTCTTCACCACGAGCGCCCCCAATTACACCATCAGCGGTACCAACCCAATCATCATCTCCGATTTTTTCAAGTGTCCAAACACGCTGCTCAATGGTTCCATCGGAATATGAAAAATCTTCAACAAGCGTCAGTGTTTTCCCTACCATCTCAGCCTGAATATCTACTTCAAAACGCCTTGTTACATTGCCAAAAGTATCTTGAAACTGTCCATACGCAATTATTTCTCCATCAAAAAATTCCTCTAAATTAAGTTGTTTGTTTGATAACTTTGGGTCGTCCAGTGACGGTGCGATGCCACAGCCAATCAGAGGCAGAACCATTATTAGGCAAACTATCAGTCTCATCTAATTTCCTCGCTTTACCGATCACTTAATTATCATTCAGTTAAGTCACGGAGTTTGAGAAACAAGCGAAATCATTTAAACCAAACTCTATCATTGAATACTCAGTTAAATTACATATTTGCTAACCAGTTGACCCAATTAAAGGCCCTATCATGATAAAAACCGCAATGCTTATGGCTGCTATGACTGCCTTGTTCGGCTTTGCAGGTATTATGCTCGGCGGCTTTGAGGGTCTCCTAATAGCTATCATACTGGCCATAATGATGAATCTGTTCGCTTGGTACAATTCAGACAAGATGGTTCTTCGGATGTACGGAGCTAAGAAGGTTCCCCAGGAGCATCCTCTATATGAAATGGTAGCCAATCTATCGCTCAATGCGCAGCTACCAATGCCGAAGGTTTACGAGATACAAAGTGACCAGCCTAATGCGTTTGCAACTGGCCGTAACCCTGAAAACGCCGCAGTCGCTGCAACTACAGGACTTTTAAAAAGGCTAAATCAGAACGAAATAGCAGCAGTAATGGCCCATGAACTAGCCCATATTAAGAACAGAGATACCACCATCATGGTTGTTGCAGCAACTTTTGCCGGTGCAATTTCGATGTTGGCTAACTTTGCAATGTTCTTTGGTGGGCGCAGGAACAATAAGATGGGATTCATTGGTTTAATAGCGATGATGATCCTAGCTCCTTTGGCTGCTTCGTTGATCCAAATGGCTATAAGCCGTAGCAGGGAATATGTCGCTGACAGAGTTGGCGCTGAGATTTGTGGAAATCCTTTGTGGTTAGCATCCGCACTCAAGTCCATTCAGGGTTTCGCTTCCAAAATCGACAATCATGGGGCCGAGAGAAACCCGTCAACAGCGCATATGTTTATCATTAACCCACTCCACGCTCACGCGCACGATAAGCTATTCTCAACCCACCCTAGTACCGCAAACCGAGTTGCCGCTTTAGAAGCCATGATTGGAAAAGTGGAACCTATTCAATCCATCCGCCAGTCTTCTTTGCCAAAGACCAGACGCAGGGGCCGCCTAAAGCAACCTTGGGGTTAATGGTAAACTATCGTTAATTTCAATGGCTGCATCAGAGGCTTTATCTTGGGTCAGAAAGCTATCAGTTTCTGGCTTACCAGTAGCTAATAAACGACCTTCGACATTTGCCCCAAAATCTATTCGTATTTTCTCTGCAACCACTTCACCTCTGACAACCGCTGTTGAACCAAGCGCCACTTCCACAGCAGCTATAGTGCCGTTCAAATAGCCTTCTACTGTGACAGACCTTGCTCGCACGTTACCATCCACATTGCCTGTACCTGTCACTACGAGTACATCTACAGTTAAATCGCCTGTAATCCGCCCGCCAAACTCTACCGTACCGTCACTTTGCCAATCGCCTTGGATAACTATGCCATCATGTAATAGTGATCGACGTTGTCTAGGTTCTTTGGAGAAACTGCTTGCAGGTGTAAGGCCTGCGGTTGTTGGTTTGGAAAACATATTTGATACCATGTGCCATTTGAGCGTTTTATCTGAGTATTATAACAAAGATATTCCTGACAACAACTTATCACGAATAAAAAGAAAATATAGCAGATACACTAGAAGCTACCACCTAAATAACTATCCTCCCATCTCTCAGGGGAATGGATATTGAGCTTATGCTTAACAACAACAAACGAGCAGTGTCAGTCTTGAAACCGGTGCGGCTAAATGAAATTGGAGTAGATGTTGCAAAAATTTAGACGATGTGGGCTAATCAGAATTCAAGCATCTTTAGCGAAGTTATGTGCAATAATATGCCAACCCAAACCAAAATATGCAAAAAACGCGAGACGAACATGAGCGGCTATTTGAAAAATCGGCTCGTTAAAATCGCTGCATTCTTGACGCTGATTTCAGTGCAATCCGCTACAGCGTTGGAAATTGAAAGTGACTTTGATTATCTAAGATCACCCAAGACAACAATCACAGGACTTCATCGTTTATTTGTCGGCATACCGGTTGGTGAAAACCTTAGCTTTGGACAATCACTATACTCTGGTGCTTCTGGTGATGGTGGTGGTGCATTCTTCTGGGGCTTTGAAGGTGTGAAACGTTTGCCCATAACGCCACGGTGGAACCTAGCATTCTCAGGCTTCTTGGGCGGTGGCGGTGGTGCGAGCCAAGTCGTCGGAGACGGAACCATGTCTCGCTTTGGGGTAACAGGAGAGTATGTTTTAACATCTAATTGGAGCGCTCGTGCTGGGGTGTCTTACATTTCCATAAGTGGCGCCCCAATCAATGACTGGTCTTCATCTTTCGGATTACGCTATCTGATTACACCTGAACCCAAATCTAATGATATTGATGGTTTGAAATTGGCAAGAACAAGTATTCGCACTTCTCGATTTCAGTTCCCCAACGCCCTGTCACGATCAGGAACTTCACAGTCGGAATTGGGGCTTTTAGGTGCCGAAGCCAGCTTTGATATTTCTAATAACTATGAAACCTTTCTTGGCGCTGACGGTGCAATATCAGGTGGCGACGGCTATATGCAGGTCATTGGTGGGTTGAGGAAACGTTGGCCTTTGGGGCCTGTTTCATTTTTGGGTCAGACCTCTGTCGGTTTTGGCGGAGGAGGTAACGTAGATACCGGTAGTGGTTTAATTTTAGGCGCATCACTTGGAATGGCATTTCCAATAAGTGATAGTTTCGATCTCGATCTGACTTATGGCTCTTTGAACGCTTTAAGTTCCGGTGTTTCAGGTAACGGCACACAACTTAGCCTGTCTCGTGTTTTTGACAGGGACCGTTCGACAAAAGATCGCGAAGAGGAGCAACAATGGCAAGTTGGTCTTGGCATTTCAATTCAACCTCCCAACGCTTCTTATATGAAATCACGTAGCAATGTTGGTATCCAACCTGTAATGCAAGAAAGCTCCATAGATTACTTCATTAGTACAAAGACGTATCTTACGGGAAACGCTCAAACAACCATCTCAGGAGGGGTTGCGGGCTACGCTGTGGGCCTTTTAGGCCTCGGCCATGAATTCACCTTGGGAGAGGTATGGCGTATGTCTGTTGAGGGACACGTTGGTGCAGCAGGCGGTGGCGGCGTAGATGTGGGTAAAGGCCTTTTAGGGGGAGCGCGATTAGAGGCAGATTATATCTTAAACTCAAATAACTCAGTGTCGCTTGGCTTAGGAGTTCTTAAATCGTTTGATGGAGGTATGAACGTACCGATTGTTCAACTTGGATTTAAACATCGGTTCAAAACTCATTAACTGTCAGAACACACCAGCGTATTACTTTTTCAGAAAAAAATGTGAGAGCAGGACATATCACTTTAAAATTTTGGCTGTTTTTCGCCCCCCCCTCTCCTATTGAGAGCTAGCCAAAGTAATTTTCCCTAGCAAACTACAGCCCCATCTATGGAAAAATCAGAGTTAAACGTGTAGGCGATCTAATACGTGTTGTTATCCTTACAGCCACCTTTACTCACGCCTCAAATTCAAGCTGAACCGATCCGTAGCTCTTACTGAGTGGCGCCAATTATTGAGCGCATAGATTCAGGCTGTGCCAGCAATCCGATGCGAGTTATCATTTGTCTGACAGCACCATCTCAGTAATATCGTAGTTTAGCATTTGGAGACCGAAACCTATGGGCGGTTAGCGTAAGTTATGGTAAAAAATATCAGAAGTTCACAATTTTAAAATTTTAGCTCATAGCCTAAGCCGCCCGTTGTACTAATATTTGTACCGTTTTTTTCAAACTGATAATCTGCATTGAATTTAGTGCGACCATCAGGGGACGAGGTACTCAATCCAATACCTAAGCCAGCGCCACAATTCATTTGGGTTGAGTTGCCGCTGGCCTGCTCGCAATTGTAGCTTGGAGTAATTGTTCCCAAAGACACATTGCGTGATCTAGTGTTCCAAATAAATGGGATACGGAATTCTGGCGCAAATCGCAGCTTCAAAAGTGAAATTTTGCCTGCGTTTAAACTTAGCGTGTCGTCAGTGGTTCCAAAAGCTCTTCCTTTAAATTTCACCTGACCGATGTCGGAAGCCCCGTATGAAAAGGAGAAAGTAGGCCAAATTTCATAGTTTCCCATTCTATAGACCCCAGTAATGTTACTACCAATCGTTTGACTTAAAACGTCGTAAGAGCTGTCGAGGTCTAAAACCCCATTGTTAATTTTTAGGCTGTTACGCCTCATTCCTACCGAGGCAAGAAGATCCATGTATATGTCTCTTGTAAGCGTCACGACATAATATCCTCCCGCATTAATAGCATATCCATTTTGGTTGCCACTGAATGTGCCGTTTAGATTAGACTTACCCAATTCCAAACCTATGAAATAACCCAGCAAAGAGTTACCTGTGGGCCTTTTTTCAATGGCAAGATTGCCTATCACGTAACCGCTCACGTTCCTATCATCATCGGCTTGGACATTAAAATCGCCAAAACTAAGCAATCGCCATCTCTTACTGAACATGCACTTGTTTTGGGAAAAATCACCGCTGATGCGAATTTCACCATCGTTGTCCGTTATTGAAAGATCCGCACTGCCGTTAACATCAAGGGACTTTTCCTGACTGGCTTCACAATCTTGTGAATTAAGGATCAAACGCTGCCTAGCGCTTCGCATGAGGCGCGAATTACTGGCGATTGTACTGCGCAGGGCGCGGCTAGCTTCGCCGGTAATTACGTTGCGAATTGCTGTTTCATTTTTGGCAAATTCAAATGCCACATTACTTGCATCAATAGAAAAGCTGTTGGAGGCGATATTTCCAAAACCTATTGTGTCTGTGACGGAATTCGCTGCAATTATAATAATTATAGTTTGACCAATGACTGGAGTTACCCTGAATTTGTAAACAGGGGCTTCTGAAGCGTCTAAGGCAGATGCTGTGCCGTTGGTAACTGTGATGTCATCGAGGGTAAATCCGGCTACCTGCTCACTGAACGTTGCAACCATGTCGAACGGTTCAGTCACAGTACTTGTTGGACCAGTTAAGGTGACGGTCGGAGCGGTGCCATCGTAAAGGATATTTAATTGGTTGGAGGCTGTATTGCTATTGCCACCAGCATCAGTTGCAGTAGCGGCTGGCACGTTTACCGTGACGACCCCGTCTGCAGTTGGCGTAACGTCAAAGGTGTAGACGCTCTGTGACAGGGTTATGAGATTAGAAGGCGTGCCGTTAGTTATCACGGCGTCGTCTAGCCCAAAGCCCGAGACAGGCTCAGAAAATGTAGCTATCACGAGAAACGGACCTGAAACCAGCGACCCTGTGGTACTAAGTGTCACTGTCGGTATGACCGAGTCTGCCACTGTAAATGTAGAATTCGCGGCGCTGGCTGCATATCCTAAGATGTCTTCGACCGTAGCGCCAATGGCGACATAGACAACTTGGTCTGAGGTAAAGTCAGACGTGGGGTCGACCGTGATTACTTGCCCTGAAATAGTGGCGTCAAATGCTATGTCATTGCCGCTGGCATCTGTGTCTTTGAGTGTGATTAAAGCATCCACATTGTCATCCGTAAGTGCAGTATCGTCGAGTAGCCGTACCGCCTCGTTGAAGGTAATCGTAATGTTGCTCGTACTTGCAACATCCGTTGCTCCATCGGTGGGAACTATAGTTACAGTAGGGGCAGTGGTGTCATAAGTTACGCTGAGTTGGGTAGCTGCTGCACTGCCGTTACCCGAGTTGTCTGCCGCACCTGACGCGTTGGTATTAACTGTGACCGCGCCATCGGCGGAGGGCGTAACATCAAAAGTATAAATTGAGGTCGAAACGGAATTAAAGTTAGACGGGCTTCCGTTAGTTACAACCACGTCATTTATATCAAAGCCGGTGACGGGTTCGGAGAAGGTCGCGGTTACGGTAAATATACCTGCAAAGCGGGAGGCTGTTGTAGTTAACACCACCGCGGGAGCCTCAGAGTCTGCAGCCGTAAATGTAGCGTTTGCGGCGCTAATGGCGTTATCTGAAGCGTCCTCTACCGTGTTGCTAATGGCGACATAGACAACTTGTTCTGAGGTGAAATTAACCGCGGGGTCAATTGTGATTACCTGCCCAGAAATAGTGGCGTCAAATGCTATATCGTTGCCGCTGGCATCTGTTTCTTTGAGTGTGATTTGGGCGTCTACATTGTCATCTGTGAGGGCGGCGTTGCTTAATAAGCGAATGGCTTCATTAAAGGTAATTGTAATATTACCGGCGTTTGCGACCGCCGTTGCACCGTTTACTGGGCTGAAGGCCACAGTTGGGGCGATTGTGTCAGCTGCGGTGAACGTGGCATTGGCAGGACTTATTGGGTTATTCGACGCGTCCTCTAATGATGCGCCTATGCCGACATAAATTACTTGTTCGGAGGTGAAGTCACTTGCGGGGTCAATTGTGATAACTTGGCCAGCAATAGTAGCATCAAACGCAATGTCTGCGCCCGCACTATTAGTGTCCTTAAGTGTAATTAATGCATCCACGTTGGCGTCAGTAATTACGGAGTCGTCCAGCAGCCGTACTGCCTCATCAAATGTAATTGTAACATTCCCAGTATTTAACACCCCAGTCGCGCCATTTAACGGACTGAAGGTTATGACCGGCCCGGCTATGTCTCCTGCAGAAAACGTGGCATTTGTCGCACTGAGTGCATTATCGTAGATGTCTTCCACTGTTGCGCCAATTGCGACGTAGACCACTTGCTCTGACGTGAAGTCGCTGGTGGGGTTGATTGTAATTACTTGGCCAGAAATTGTTGCGTCAAATCCAATGTCAGTGCCGTTGATATTTGTATCTTTGAGTGTAATCAGAGCATCGACATTTGCATCTGTAATGGCTGAATTATCTGTCAGCCTGACCGCCTCGTCAAAGGTTATGGTGATATTGCTTGAATTAGACACCGACGTCGCGCCATTGGCGGGGCTGAATGTGGCCGTAGGTGCAACTGTGTCTGCAGCCGTGAATGTGGCATTTGCGGCGCTAATGGCATTGTCAGACGTGTCTTCAATTGTAGCTCCCACGGCGACGTAAACGACTTGCGCCGGTGCGAAGTCGCTAGTGGGGTTAATGGTAATCACTTGCCCAGTGATTGTCGCATCGAAGGTGATATCGCCTCCGCCGGCGTCTGTTGCCTTGAGTGTAATTAGATTATCTACGTTGGCGTCTGTGAGGGCGGTGTCGTCGAGGTTTCGTACTGCCTCATCAAACGTTATCGTGATGTTATTTGCGTTAGGAACCAGTGTCGCCCCGTCAGCGGGGTTGAATGTTAGGGTTGGCGCTGTGCCATCAGCCCGCGTTACTGCCACAGTGTAAGTTGTGCTTGAAACGCCATCCTCAGCAGTGACCACAATCGTTATGGTATTTGCACCTTCATTGAGGTTGATAGAGCCAGATGCCGCACCAGACGCAACTGCCACGCCATTAACAGTGAGAGTGGCGTCGGCCTGCCGGCTTTCCGGTGTAACTGTGGTGGAGGTAACATTGCTGGCGACCGAGGCGGTGTAGCTTGTGGTGTCTTTGTCAAAAGTTGGTGACAACGTTATCCCCGGGAGGGAGATTGAGGATAGCGAGCTGGTTGACGAGGTTTCTCCAAGAAAAGCACCCGTTGGTGTATCACCAAAGCCAGCCACTCCCGAGTACGTTGCCTGCATCTGAGTTGCATTCATGAACATTGCAGTGAAATTAGTCACATTAGTGACGTCCCAAGTCCTTATGTCTTGGTTGAATGCTGAGGCGTTGTTAAACATTGCCGACATATTCGTGACTGAACCCGTATTCCAGTCGGCAATATTTTGATTGAACTGGCTGGCGCCATAAAACATGTAGCTCATGTCTGTGACCGAGCTGGTATTCCATCCACCAATGTCTTGGTTAAAAACTATCGCGCCGTAAAACATCGAGCGCATGTCCGTGACGGAGCTTGTATTCCAGCAGCCAATAGTCCCATTAAATGAAGTCGCGCCGTAAAACATTCGGTTCATGGTTGTGACTGAGCTGGTGTCCCAATTGCAGATGTTCTTGTTGAAGGCGGTAGCGTCCTCAAACATTTGGCTCATGTCTGTCACTGAGCTGGTATTCCAACCACTAATATCCTGGTTAAACTGGCTGGCACTATCAAACATTTGGCTCATGTTTGTGACTGAGCTGGTATTCCAGCTGCCAATAGCGCCATTAAATGAAGTCGCGCCATAGAACATGAAGGCCATGGTTGTGACTGAGCTGGTATTCCAGCTGCCAATATCTTGGTTAAATTGGCTGGCGCCACGAAACATTTGGTACATGTCTGTGACTGAGCTGGTATTCCAACCACTAATATCCTGATTAAATGTTGGTTTACCACCAAATGCATTCCGGAGTGAAGTCAGCGTTGACACATCACAAGTGGAGACATCATCGCCATCTGCCCAAGCTCTTATATTTGTTAATGTAATGTATGTGCCGCCCGCGTCGCCAGTTTTTCGGTAAGGCGTCCCGCCAATTTGGCACCCAGCGGAGGCGACCTCAGCACTTAGCAAAAGAAATACGAACGCCGAGACGAACCTCACTCGAGTGAGTAAATATGAATATTTATGAATAAAATTCAAAAACTCCACGTCGATCGGGTCCCCATTGGTTACAACCTTTAAGAAACATCACGAGCAACGTGCTTGAACTATTTCATAATCAGCTTGGCCTAGCATTGAGTAAGTATTAAGATGATAGCAAATTATGTACCAAAACGTGACTTGCAACCAAACATTTTTAATCTACAATTTATATATTTAAATCATAAGTTTTCCCAAGAGAAAAAACTTGTCAGCACAGGCCTATTTGCATCCTAGCGGAATGATAAACACTCCCCACTCCGCTACTTCAAAACAAGCCCCGAGATTATTGGGCTTGCAGTAATGCTGTATGTTAGGTTCCCACTTTCGCTTCGTGACATTGAGGAACCACTTTATGAATACGGGTGAGTAAGGCCCACCTCTAAAACCAGACAACCCAATTCGTTTAATTATAAACCCAGCCTATTATTCTCAGCATCGACGCTCTGAACATTTTAAAATCCGGATCAGGGTTGAAGTTTCATAGCCAAACTACATGAAACAGCGGACAAGAACAGCAGCTACACAAACTTATCACAGGACACGACTTCGCGTGCAAAAGTATTGCTATAATGTTTCCCCTGAGTTTCCCCAGCAGGCACCATTGCTAGCTGATTATATGTAAGTTATTGATTTAATGGTGCCCCCACACGGACACTGGTTCCTTAGTACGGCATCAGTCAACACATCGACACAAGCGATAACAGTAGCTTAGCTTTGGATACTACGTGCTGTCTAGGGCACTTTTGGTGGCCTCTGTGGTGGCCTGAGACTAATAGGGTCCCATAGATGGCAAATGAGGCCCCAGGTGCCTTTGGTTATCTTTGGGTTCAACAAAAGGGGACTAAAGGGCTGTTGGTGTTCTTGTTGTTGACCATTGGTTAACGATTGCGTCTGTGCGCATGT
>ENA-OWPI01003501-OWPI01003501.1-marine-metagenome-genome-assembly--contig:-NODE-3501-length-13342-cov-2.616962_pt1 | contig 13342 bp, 10 predicted proteins | sample MGYA00238138_ERZ651775 | MGnify/ENA primary metagenome ERZ651775 (study PRJEB26906, sample SAMN06265043) | marine metagenome | isolation source: Helgoland LTER site | place: Germany:Helgoland, sampling...
CTTGTCACATTCGTTTGCGCCGACACCAATCGCGCAGCGAGCGCTGACAATCCCGCCTCGGTGTAATCTGAGGTCTCAACCTGCACCCTATTCAGGTCAGCGATATCGCTGATCGCGTTGGCAGATCGCGTCACCGCCAAGATGGGTCTCAGCCCCTCCCCCTGCCAGCGCTGAATCAGCGCACCGCCGATGGCACTGCTCGCACCAAATACGATATCCAGCTCGTCCGTATCGGACATCACGTTGCTCCTCTGCCATCCGGCCACTCCCGTGGCGCTCTACCCTAGGTTGTACGCCAGAAGCCGTTACTAGATGACCATGCCAAGACCTATCGCCTTGCCACGCTTGAGTGTGATGAGCTGGCAAATAGTGACGGCGACCATGCTCAAAAAGCGACGCTAGAGTGCACCGGGGAACGCGCCCCCATCTAACAAGATATTTTGACCAATCACGAAACCCGCTTTATCCGAACACAACCAGGCACAGGCCGCTCCAAACTCATCAGACGTACCAAAGCGTCCTGCTGGCACCGATTGCATGCGCGCTTGGCGCGCGTCGTCCTCACTGATACCGCGGGCGCCTGCGTCCACTTTATCCAGCATAACGAGCCGATCAGTATCGTGCAGACCCGGCAATAAGTTGTTAATGGTGACGCCACTTCCCGCCACTTGCCTCGATACGCCGGCGACGTATCCCGTCAAACCAGAACGCGCGGTATTAGAGAGCCCGAGCACCGGAATCGGTGCCTTAACGGCCACACTGGTGATGTTCACAATCCGCCCCCAGCCCCGGTCCATCATGCCCGGCAACAATGCCTTAATCAGCGCAATGGGCGTCAGTAAATTGGCGTCGAAGGCCGCAATAAAATCGTCACGGCCCCAGTCGGACCACATCCCGGGTGGCGGTCCTCCCGCATTGGTCACCAGAATATCGACGTCTCCCGCCGCATCCAAAACCGCCGCCTGGCCTGCCTCAGTCGTGATATCCGCCGCCACCGCCACAACCGACACACCGTAAGTCGCGCGAATGTGGGCAGCGGTCGCCTCCAAAGACTCGGCGCCTCGTGCGTTGAGAATAAGGTCTACACCCTCGCCTGCCAGCGCTTCAGCGCAACCTTTGCCCAAACCCTTCGATGATGCGCAGACCAATGCGCGTCGACCTCGAATACCCAGATCCATGATTCACTCCTCGCCTGCTGCACGTTGACGTGCTGATTACCCGCATCACTGACCCCTGCCCGCGATCGCTACGTGCCCTAATGCGTGCTGTACAGTTGTCACCCAGCGCAGTATACGGGCAATAGGCTATGCTTTGCGTGGCTGGCGCCAACGCTAAGGTCGTCGATAACGAAGGGAGTATTCGGCAACGATGATCCATTTTTGGGAACATAAGACCCTCACAGAGATGACACCCGGTGAATGGGAATCGCTCTGTGACGGCTGCGGTCAGTGCTGCCTCCATAAGCTCGTCAACGAGGAGACTACCGATGTGTTCTACACGCACGTCGCCTGCCGACTCCTCAATACCGAGACCGCACGATGCCAAGGTTATGCGATGCGGCGTGAAACAGTCAGCGACTGTCTCGATGTTCGCAGCATGGACGCATCAGAGCTCGCCTGGATGCCTCGAAGCTGCGCGTACCGGCGGCTGAGTGAGGGAAAATCGCTGCCGCAATGGCATCCACTGCTGACCGGCGATCCGCAATCGGTGCTCAGCGCAGGCGTGAGTGTCGCCAACAGAACCATCAGCGAAGACGACGTTGACTTGGACGACCTAGAAGCCGAAATCATTGAATGGGTCGCGACCTGAGCGCGTTATTACGCAGCGCAGGCGCTTAACTTGCCACGTTACGGCGCCGGCAACGCATGTCGTAATAATCGGTCCAGTTGATCGGCAAATAGTTTTCGATCGGCCTGCGACAGCGGCGGCGGCCCCCCCGTATGCTGGCCAGCAGCGCGCATGGTCTCCATAAAGTCGCGCATTTGCAGGCGCTGGCGAATCGTATTGGCGGTATATCGCTCCCCCCGCGGGGTCATCACATGAGCGTCTTGTTGGAACACCTCGTACGCCAACGGAATGTCGGCTGTGATCACTAGGTCGCCCGCCTCAACCCGCCGGCTGATTTCATGATCCGCCACATCGGGCCCAAGAGCCACTTGATAAAGGGTAATGAAGGACGATTGGGGAATCTGAAACGACTGATTGGCAAATAGCGTCAATGCGATTTGCCGTTTTTGGGCCGCGCGATAGAGAATGTCTCGAATCACCACGGGGCAAGCATCGGCATCAACCAAGATATTCATCTTACGACCCTATCGACGCCAACACAGCGGCCTGCTCGCTCGATACGCTCGACCTGCTTCAAGTAAGAGAAAACGGCGTGCATTCATCCCTTAGGACATCCTGTCAACCGGCTGGTCTGGTAAGTGCAAATGTGTATACTACGCTCCCTCGCCGTCGGGACGACATCGGCGAGCAGTGCCACGCGGAATTAGCTCAGCTGGATAGAGCGCCGGTCTACGAAACCGGAGGTCGCAGGTTCGACTCCTGCATTCCGCGCCAACGCCTTTTTTCCCAACGCAACTCAGCCGACAGCAGGCGCCTTATGAAGTCGTGTCCACGATATCGAAAATTCTGACTGACGGAGCATCCGTACACACCGATGCGACCTGATCTAGGGTGCCGTCTTCTTGTCGGAACTGTAAGTACTTCTCGTAGTCCTCTTTAGATTCCCAAAGCTCAGTAATCACCCAATTGTTGGGGTCTTCCACATTATAGGTCAGGTCTATTGTCTGGAATCCATCGAAGGTTTGGGTCACTTTAAACTTCTCGGTCAGCAATGCGGTAAACTCCGCCCGCTCTCCCTCTTTCAAAAACCCCTCCAGTAACACGCTTACACTCATATCAGTCCCTCCTGCTTCCTCTTCACCGCGATGTCAATTGAATCCAAACGACGTCACGCGGAGGCCGCCAGCTTGGCTGGTCCAGCTTACTCAGCGTCTTCAGAGAGCGCGTAAACCTTATCGATAATGGCCTCCACTTGCAGCTCTAGCGAAGCGTAATCCATCTCGGCCACCAGCTCTAACTTCAACTCATGCAGTAGCTCGGCAACCTCTTTCAGCGCTTGTTCTGATGACATGGCACACCTCTACTAATTAACCAATAAAATTGAAGTGTAGCGGAAGACTCGACAAATTGGGTTCATGACCCACCCATCGCTGATTAATCGAACCGGGATCATCAATAAGAATAACCTGCCTCACTGAATTATGGCGCGGCGGCAAGTTCAATCAGCGTTATAAGCTCGCTCACTAGGCCTCTTTTCTCTCGTCACTGGCCCCGCTGAGGTGCCAGAAACGGCACAGCACATGGACCACGAAGCCTGTCGGTACTCTCTAGATCACGTCGCTCACTCTCGGCGCGTGGGCACTGCCGCCCGTCATGGCGGTGCAAAGCATCTCGCTAGGTTATCAGCGACTCAAATAAAATGGCTTTCGACCGGGCTGATCGGGCCACTAAACCCTGCGAATACGCCGTTTTGGTGAGCAGGCCATACGGCGGCATAACGTGCCCATGGGTGACGTGTTTAAAGTCTTGCCTGCGTCCACTTCGCCAGCTAATAATGCGAATAATAAAAAGTGGAAACCCACCTTTAAGGAGAGGCGAGCAATGGCGAAACGCGCAGGGGGAAGGCAGGCACGAAAAGCACAACGAGCGGCACCGTTAGCGCCAGAAATGAAACCCGTCCGTCCGGGTGAACGAGGGGGTCGTTACCATCCGTTTTCTGACAAAGATTTAGCCGCCATTGTCGAGAATGTGTTTCGTATTCTTAGCGAGGTGGGGTTCAAAGACGCTACGCCGCATTGCATCGAGAAGTGTCAGGCAGTGGGTGCCACGCTCGGCGAAGACGGTCGGCTGCGGATGCCGAGGGCAATCGTTGAGCACGCACTCACCGTCGCCAAACGTAATCTGACGCTGCATGCTCAGGATCCTGCGCACGATCTCGACCTGTCAGGATCGCGCGTGCATTTCGCAACTGGCGGCGCGGCCGTGATGGTTGCTGACTCGGCCAACAATCACTACCGAGAATCGACGACCCGCGACCTCTATGATTTGGCGCGTATTGCCGATAACTGCGAACACATTCATATGTTTCAGCGGATGTGCGTGCTGCGGGACATCGACAACACCTATGAAATGGATCTCAATACGACCTACTGTTGCGTCGCCGGGACGCGTAAACATGTGGGCGCAAGCTGGAGCAATTGTGACCACCTAGCGAAAACACTCGAGATGTTGCACATCGTCGCTGGAGGCGAAGATCAGTGGCGCGCGCGCCCGTTTGTCAGCCAGTCAAACTGCTTCGTGGTACCGCCCATGAAATTCGCCAAAGAAGCGCTGGAATGCCTTCGGGTTGCGGTAGAAGGCGGCATGCCGGTGCTCCTGCTCTCTGCAGGACAGGCAGGCGCCACGACCCCCGCAACGCTCGCCGGCGCGGTGAGTCAAGCGTGGGCAGAATGTTTAGGGGGCCTCGTTTATGTCAACGCGATACAACCGGGCGCGCCCGCTATTATTGGCACCTGGCCATTTGTCTCCGACCTACGTACCGGGTCCATGAGCGGCGGGTCGCCCGAGCAGGGCCTGATCTCTAGCGGTTGTGCGCAGCTCGGCATTTACTTTGACCTCCCTTTTGGCACGGCCTGTGGGATGACCGACGCCAACATGCCCGACTTTCAAGCCGGCGCCGAACGCGCGCACACTCTCATGCCGCCCGCCTTAGCCGGCGCCAACCTCATCTACGAATCCGCCGGTATGTATTCCAGCTTGCTCGGCGTCTGCCCAGAGAGCCTCCTTCTCGACAACGATGTGCTGGGCGCCACGCTCCGCGCGGTACGGGGCATTGAGGTCAACGAACACACTTTGGGATTTGATGATCTTGCCGAGGTCTGTCTGGGAGAAAAAGGCCACTATTTAGGATCTGATCACACCTTAGCCGTGATGCAAAGCGAGTATCTCTATCCCGAGGTCGGCAATCGCTTCAGCCCAACCGTTTGGGAACAGTCCGATAAACCGCTGGCGCTCGACAATGCCATACGCACTCGCGATAAAATCCTCGCCAACTATGTGCCAAGCCATATCAGTGCAGAAATCGATGCGGAGATTCGCGCCAAGTTTCCTATTCGGTTAATCACCGAGGACTTATTGCAAAGCGCCTAACGCAGACGTCAGCAGCGCCATAATGACTGGCTACGCTGCTGCAGTCACTGCTGGACAAACCGCGGGATGAATCGCTGCATGAGTGGCTAGGGGACACCTTAGAGTGCGCGCCTGATCACGGCCCGCGCTCCAACCTGAAGGTCCCTGCATTCCCGTAGCTGTTAACTGCGGATTTTTAAATTCTCTGGGTCATAAAGTGGCCGCAGCGATACTTCAGCCGCGATCTTTTCGCAGGCCACCTCGACCTCGTAGTGCCCATCAAGCACAGCCTCTGGCACTTCACCGGGGATGGCACTGACATACCCCAAACCAACGGCACCGCCCAGAGTGTGCCCGTAGGCACCCGAGGTGATGTGGCCCACCAGTGTGCCTTCACGCCAGATGGGTTCGTTGTGGTAAATCAGTGGCTCAGCATCCTTCAATCGGAGCTGCACCAAGTGGCGTGAAAGTCCTTTTTCGCGCTGCTCGAGTAGCGCTTCTCTACCGACAAAACCACCTGGCTTGTCCCACTTCACGACAAAATCGAGCCCTGCTTCTAAGGGCGAATCCTCATCAGTAATATCGTGACTCCAATGACGATACGCTTTTTCTGTACGCAACGAATTCAGCGCATGGTAGCCGGCATGAGCCAGACCATATTCAGCGCCCGCCACCACGATACGGTCATAGGTGTCCTGCATGAACTCCGTCGGGATATAGAGCTCCCAACCCAACTCACCGACAAACGTCATCCGGGACGCGCGCACATAGCCGTAACCCAATTCAATCTCGCGACTGGTGGCAAAAGGAAAGGCGGCATGGCTCATGTCATCAGGCGTCAAGGACTGCAGGAGATCCCGTGCCTTAGGACCCATAATTGATATCACGCCCATACCGGAGGTGACATTAGTCAACACGCAATGAGCGTCGTCGGGGATATGACGCTTGAGCCAATAAAAGTCGCGCACCTCTGTTTCGGCGGCACTTACAATCATAAAAGCGTGCTCAGCTAGTCGCGTCACCGTCAAATCGGCTTCAATCCCCCCGTGCTCGTTCAGCCATTGGGTGTACACGACCCTGCCCGGCGCCACATCAATATTATTCGCGCAGATCCGATTTAACACCGCCATGGTGTCGCGACCCTCGAAGCGAAACTTGGCAAAAGACGACTGGTCAAATAACGCAACGCCTTCACGCACTGCGCGATGCTCTGCGGCGGAATGCTCAAACCAGTTCTGTCTGCCATAACTATAGTCATAGACCGGCTCGACGCCATCGGGGGCATACCAGTTGGGTCGCTCCCAGCCGTAGGCTTCACCGTGGCACGCACCCGCGGCGCGCAATCGATCATGGATAGCGGCTTTACGAACGCCCCGCGCCGTCTCGTATTGGCGATACGGATAGTGTGTCGCGTATAAGAGACCGAGACTCTCGCCCACCCTCGATTGCAAATAGCGCCGGTTGCGTTGGAAGGGCATGTTGCGTCGAACATCCACCTCCCACAAATCTACCGGGGGTCGCCCATCGCGAATCCATTCGGCGGTCACCTTCCCTACTCCACCCGCAGACTGCAAACCAATTGAATTGAGCCCTGCTGCAACAAAACAATTTTTTAGCTCGGGTGCCTCGCCAAGGTGGTAACGCACGTCGGGGGTGAAACTCTCAGGACCGCAGAAAAACTTCTGAATACCGGCGCGTTCAAGTGCGGGGAATCGCTTCATGGCATCGAGCAGCACCGGCTCAAAATGATCAAAATCGCCCGCGATCTCATCGAAGCAAAACGCCTCTGAAATGCCACCCATTCCCCAGGGCTTCGCACTGGGCTCAAAGGCGCCTAACAGCAGCTTGCCTGCGTCATACTTGTAGTAGGTGCAGGCATCGTAATCACGCAGCACCGGTAAATCGGGGTGTAATCCTTCGACCGATTCAAACAGCACGTAATAATGCTCGCAGGCGTGCAACGGTAGGTTCACGCCGACGGTAGACGCTAAATCTCGCGACCACATCCCCCCGCAAATCACCACGTATTTTGCCTGTATCTCGCCCCGATCAGTGCGCACACCCGTTATCTGGCCCCCCTCCTGGAGGATCTCTTCGACCTTGGTATGGGTCGCAATACGGACGCCGCGGTTCTTCGCGCCTTTTGCTAACGCCTGCGTAATATCGACCGCATTGGCATAACCATCAGACGGAATATGAATGCCCCCATACAAATCATCCGTCTGAATCAGCGGGTAGCGTTCGGCAATCTCTGCCACCGAGAGCACGTTCACTTCCAGATCAAATACCTTCGCCATGGAGGCACTGCGCTTGAGTTCCTCAAAGCGTTCGGCCGTCGCCGCAATCGACATGGAGCCACACTGTCGGTAGCCGGTCGCCTGCCCCGTCTCCGCCTCTAGTCCTTGATATAATTCACTCGTGTAACGTGCCAGCTTGGTCATATTGATCGAGCTGCGTAGCTGTCCGACTAAACCGGCCGCATGCCAAGTCGTGCCGCTGGTCAGCTCTTTGCGCTCCACCAACACCACGTCTTGAATACCGGCTTCAGCGAGATGATAAGCGACCGACACGCCAATCACGCCGCCGCCAATCACAACGACCTCACACCGATCGGGTAAGGTCGTCATTAGCTCATCAACCGCTGGTTGTCCGGGTCATAAGCCGGATCAGTGAGCACCGTCGCTTGGCATCGAGCGTCTAACAGACCCACTTCTATCACCGAACCCGCTACCGCGTGTGCCGGCGGTACGTATCCAAAACCGAGACTCTGCTGTACCGCATGACCATAACCCCCTGAAGTGGTCACGCCGACACAGTCACCACCGACAAATATGGGTTCGCCCCCCCGCACATCGGCATTCAAAGCGTCGACCGAAAAGTACACCAGCCGCAGCGGCCCAATGTCAGCTGTTTCGGTGGCTGACTTGCCAATGAAGTCATCTTTTTTGTCGTTGAAGAAGCGCGCCATATCGGCCTCGAGCATCGTGACCTCGTTAGTGAGCTCGGCGCCCCAGCCGCGATAGGCTTTTTCCATCCGCAAGCTGTTGAGCGCGTACAAACCAAAGTTGGCAATGCCATGTGCTTGGCCCGCCGCCCAGACGGCGGCGTACAGCGCTTCGAGATCTGCCATTTGCGGGTGCAATTCCCAACCCAACTCGCCCACATAGTTGATGCGTAAGGCCAGCGTCTTAACGCCTGCAATCGTAATCTCCTGTGCACTACGCCAAGGGAAATGCTCATTATCGAGGGGCGCATCGGTCAAAGTGGCGAGCAACTCGCGAGAACGCGGGCCGGCCACAACCATCACGCCTCGTTGCTCGGTGGCATTGGTAATCTCAACCGCTTCGCCCTCCTCCCGCTGCTGCAGTAAGTGATCAAGATCACGCATTTCAGCGCTAGCCGCCGATAAGAGGTAAAAATGATCACTCGCGATCCGCGTGACGGTGGCCTCCCCTAAGATACGGCCCTGACGCGATAAAAAGTGTGCCAACGCCATGCCGCCGTCTCGTTTGGGCATGCGATTCGCTAACAGCCGATTCAAAAAGGCCTCTGCTCCGGCGCCGCGCACAGTATATTTTGCGAACCCGGTCATATCGATCACACCCACCCGATGTCTGACCGCTTCGCACTCCGCTCGTACTACCTCAAAAACATTATTGCGGCGGTAACTACATTCTTCCTCACGTCCATCTAGGGAAAACCATTGCGGTCTCTCCCAACCAAAGGTCTGCGTGAAGACCGCGCCTTTTTCTGCCAACGTGGTATGCAGCGGGCTCAACCGGCAGTCGCGCGCCGCCGGAAATTCCTCTCCCGGTAAGGGCGTGGCATACGTCAGTCCATAGTCTTGGAAGCCCTTTTCCCGCATATAGTGTCGATCGGCAAAGTCGCCAAACCGTCTGGGGTCGAACCCTGTCATGTTGATTTCAGCGTCGCCATGAATCATCCACTGGGCGAGATACTTCCCGCACCCGGCTCCCTGAGCAATACCAAATGACGAGCCACAGCAGAGCCAAAAGTTGTCAAGACCCGCAACAGGGCCCAGCAGGGGCGGGCCATCCGCCGAATGAGGAATAGCGCCATTGACGATGCGTTTGATACCCGCTTCTAACATGGGCGGCATGCAGTTCATTGCCCGCTCAAGCCACGGCATCAATCTATCCAGATCGTCGGGAAATAACTCACTGTCCGAGGACCACGGCGGCAGCCCGTCCGGACCCCAGGCTTCGGTCAGTCCGGTGGATTCATAAATTCCAATCAGGCCCGACTTCTGCTCTTGCCGAATGTAGGCCGAGGCATAAGGGTCACGCATCACCGGAAATTCTTCATCACGATCAATAAACTCTTGAATCGCCCCCGTCACAATATAGTGGTGCTCCATATTGGCAATCGGCACATCGGCTCCGACCATCTGTGCCACCTGGCGAGCGAAACTGCCCGCCGCATTGACAACGATCTCTGCTGTGACCTTGCCCAGTTCAGTGTCGACCTCCCATTCGCCGGAGGGCAAACGATTGATATCGGTCACGCGGTTATGCCGCACAATTTTGACGCCCATGTCGGTGGCGCCGCGGGCCATGGCGTTGGTGAGCCCCGAGGGGTCAGCGTGGCCATCGTCTAATGTCCAAGCGCCCGCTATGACGCCATCGATATCGTAAAAGGGATTGAGCTCTTTAATCTTTGCCGCATCGATGATCTCCATGTGGAAACCGACGTTGTCAGCGATACCCTTCATATAATGAAACCAGTCAAGATCGGCTTGCTGACGTGCAACACGAATGCCTCCAGACGCATGCCAACTCACATATTGGCCAGTCTTCTCTTCGAGGGTGGGATACAGCCTATTACCGTAGTCGTGGATCTTGGCGAGATTGTAGTTGCTCACCAAACTTGGGCACTGGCCGGCAGCATGCCAAGTCGATCCCGAGGTCAATTCCCCTTTCTCGATCAACATGACATTGGTTTCACCTTCCTCGGCGAGATGGTAAGCCAACGCCACCCCCATAATGCCGCCACCAACAATCACAATTCGGGCCTGTGAGTTCATGGACATATCCTTCTTCCCCTATTCTTATGCGGTGGAGGCTACAGTGTGATTTTAGACCGCGTCAATGCATTGATAGCGTCTCGATCTCAGGCCGGTAAACGCCAACGGTCTTCACAAATGCGGACAGTTTTGCGCTAAGTAATGGGCAAATCGTGGCGTCGGCGAGGCGCCATCGGGGTGGACCCACAGCCAAACCCACTCCCTCCCGAAAATCACCGGAACCCGCGATCTTTTGTACCTCCACAATTTCGTGCTCAGGGTGTCGCTTTTGGTTCTTAAGGTGTCGGTTTGGGCATAGCCTCTTCAGAGTAACAACGCCACAGTAGCGCCCATTGCAAGCGGGTTTATCGGGCTTCTTTTTGAACCTCAGTAACGGTGTTGGCAGTGAGTGAATCGGTTAACATGAGTAACGCGAATCGGGCCTCAGTATGGCCACGGAGTGACCGTTAGCCGGTGTCACCATAAGACCGATGTTGTAGCGCACGAGGCACACAAGGCCTCTTGATGGAAGTGGTGTAATGAGCGAGCGAGCGAGCAGACGAAAAGGCGGAGGCCGAGCTGGGCGACGAGAGGCTCGCGCCGATGCTGCGCCCGCCGCCGCACCTTTCATCGAGCGAAAGATCCCCTACGTTGAGATTCTCAGCGAAGAAAACCTTGAGCTGATCGAGCGTAATGCTGACCGACTGCTGAGCGAAATTGGCATCGACTTTCTCGACGACCCCGAAGTCTTAGATTTATTTCGGGAAGCAGGTGCAGAGATCGACGGGACGCGGGTCCGCTTTCCAGCAGGCATGTGCCGGCAGATCATTCAAGCCAGCGCGCCGAGCGAGTATGTGCAACATGCACGAAACCCCGCTCGCAGTGTCACCATTGGCGGCAAGCGCACCGTGCTGGTACCCGCGTATGGCCCTCCTTTCGTGCATGACCTCGATAAAGGCAGACGCTACGCCACCATCGAAGATTTCGAGAATTTCGTCAAACTCGCTTACATGGCGCCGGGCATCCATCACTCGGGCGGCACCGTCTGTGAGCCTGTTGATCTGCCGGTGAACAAGCGCCACTACGATATGCTTTATAGCCACTTTAAGTACAGTGATAAGCCCCTGATGGGCTCGGTCACTCATTGGCGTCGCGCTCAAGACTCGGTCGACATGGCAAAAATTGTCTTTGGTGATGAGTTTGTCGATCAAAACTGTGTGCTCACCAGCTTGATCAACGTGAACTCACCGATGGTCTTTGACGGCACTATGCTGGGCTCACTTAAAGTCTATGCCCGCAACAATCAATCCACGGTCGTGTCGCCGTTTATTCTTGCCGGAGCGATGTCCCCTGTGACGGTCACCGGTACCTTGACGCAAATTTTAGCTGAGGCCTTGGCCGGCATCGCGCTGACGCAATTGATTCGCCCCGGCTGCCCCGTGATTTTTGGCACGTTTGCCGCGGCAGTTTCGATGGCAACTGGTGCACCCACCTTCGGTACTCCTGAGCCCAGCATGGTGATTTATGCCGCCGCCGCACTGGCGCGTCGGCTTGGCGTACCCTTCCGCAGCGGCGGTGGGCTTTGTGGCTCAAAGCTGCCCGACGCGCAAGCGGCTTATGAAGCGGCAAATACATTACAAACGGCGGCACTCGCGGGGGTAAATTTCATGCTTCATACCGCGGGCTGGTTAGAAGGCGGCTTGGCGATGGGCTACGAAAAGTTCATCATGGACTGCGATCAGGCAAGTATGATTTCGGTGCTCTTGCAGGGCGTCGACATGTCCGAAAATGCGCAGGCGATGGACGCCTTTGCAGAAGTGGGCCCCGGAAAGCATTTCCTCGGATCAGCCCACACGCTCAGTAATTTTGAAACGGCCTTTTATCGCTCGACCGTCGCCGACAACAACAGTTATGAGCAATGGTCAGCGGAAGGCAGTTTGGATTCGGCCCAGCGCGCGAATGTCTTGTGGAAAAAAATGCTGGCGGAATACGAAGCCCCTGCGTTGGATCCCGCTATCGACGAGGCACTGCAAGCCTTCATGACCACCCAAAAAGCATCTTTCGCCGATCGAGATTATTAAAAGAGGAGAGCCCCTGCCATGGCAGACAACGAAGACGATATTGTCCTTTCAGAACTCTCGAACGAAGATCTCGTGCAGCAAATGCACGATGATCTGTACGACGGCCTAACCGAAGAGATTGAAGAAGGCACCCGGATTCTGCTGGCACGTGAGTGGTCACCAGAGCAAGTGCTGGGCAAAGCGCTGGTCGACGGTATGACCATTGTCGGCATCGACTTTCGCGATGGCATCTTATTTGTCCCAGAGGTACTGCTCGCCGCTAACGCCATGAAGGGCGGCATGGCGATATTGCGCCCACTGCTTGCAGAGACCGGCGCCAAGCCAGTTGGCACGATGGTCATTGGTACCGTCAAAGGCGACATTCATGATATTGGTAAAAACCTTGTCTCGATGATGCTGGAAGGCGCGGGGTTTGACGTATTTGACATCGGCATTAACAACTCGGTTGAGGATTATTTAGCGGCGATAGAACAACACAAACCGGATATTTTGGGTATGTCTGCCCTCCTCACCACCACCATGCCTTACATGAAAGTGGTGATCGATACGCTAGTCGCAAAAGGGTTGCGCGGGAACTACATCGTGCTAGTGGGCGGCGCCCCACTCAACGAAGAATTTGGTCAGGCTGTCGGTGCTGATGCCTACTGTCGTGACGCGGCAGAAGCGGCGACCACTGCCATCCGCATGGTCAGTGAACGCCGCCTGGCGCAGAGCGCCTGACCTTCCCGGCGATGATGGGAGCCACTCTAATCATCGCCTGCGGTGCACTCGCGCGGGAAATTGATGCGCTGAAGCGCGCCAATGGCTGGGATCGCTTGCAGGTGCAATGTCTTGACGCATCCCTGCACAACCGTCCCAAAGCGATTCCGGCACGTGTCGACGCGTTGCTCGAAAAGCACTTTCATCAATACGAACGGGTGTTCGTGGCGTACGCTGACTGTGGCACTGGCGGCGCACTGGATAAAGTTTTGGCGCGATGGGGTGTAAGCCGTCTCCCCGGCGCTCACTGTTATGAAGTCTTCGCGACGTCACCCGTGTTCCA
>ENA-OWPI01003502-OWPI01003502.1-marine-metagenome-genome-assembly--contig:-NODE-3502-length-13338-cov-3.515572_pt1 | contig 13338 bp, 21 predicted proteins | sample MGYA00238138_ERZ651775 | MGnify/ENA primary metagenome ERZ651775 (study PRJEB26906, sample SAMN06265043) | marine metagenome | isolation source: Helgoland LTER site | place: Germany:Helgoland, sampling...
AACAGCTCAGGCTCAGTGACCAATCAAGCCATTCAGGTTTTACAAGGTCCATATATCACTAATCAATATGGTGGGGGTATTGCTTGTCAAGGTCCCACTGCTAATATCACACCATTCATTACTCATGCTCGTAATGAGAAGGATCCATTTGAGACACACTACATGGAACCTCAATACGACAATAGAGATTTTGAAGGTCAGATGGTAGAAACTCAAAAGGTAGTAAAGAACTGGCCATGGGAATCTTGGTATGATGATAGAACATATACGAATGCAGATGGTGAAACTGTTCGTGCCTTTGAAGATGGTCAGGATATGACTATCAGAACAATGGAAATGATGGGAGATGGTGTTCCTGATAATCCTGGAGCAGAACTCTGGCAGAAACCAGTAAGAACTGGTGACACTAGAAACTATAGTACCAGTCTTGGTTTATCCGCAACAATCTCTTTCCCACTTGATGGTGGATTACAAGAGCGATGTAAACAAGCAGCAGATACTCAGATCCAAATGCAGCAACAAATGATTGCTAACAAAAGATTAGACTTTGAGATTGCGAGACTTAAGAATTGTGGTGAACTTATGCAGAGGGGAATCAGTTTCCACCCACGTAGCCCTTATAGAAAAATATGTGCAGACGTTGTAGTTAACAATGTTAACACCGTCAAGCAACATCGTCACTCTATCCCTTCGGTTTCAGTGCCGACCGTAAGACCTTTATCGCCCGGTTCCGATCCTGTTGCTCTGCCCGTCTTTCCGCAGCAGACAGTACCGGGGGTTTCTTACCCCGTAAGGCAGCAATCTTCTTCACCACTTTCTTCGTCACAGGTTTCACCACTTTTAACAAAAGATCAGCAAGAGGTTTTGCAAGCAGTGCCGAGGTCGTCGCTACCACAGCAATTGAGGCGGTAACAGTTATCATACCTGCTGATGGTATGTTCTGGACAATCTGATCAGGTATATTTAAATTCTCAAATACAGGGAGACATTCTTTTCCTACTGTCTCATACCTAGTAATCTTTTTATTACCCTCTACGATTTTTCCAACAGGGTTTTTTAATTCTTGTGCTCTACTTGGACACTCTGCTTTTGCAGGTGGGGGTGGTGTATTTGTCTTTGTTTCTGGTGTCTCTGGTGCTTCTGGAGTATTTGGGACGACTGGTGGGGGTGTAGATGTTGTTGTTATCTCCAATCTACGTGGATCATAATCTATTGGATTGAAACTAGGTGTTCCTGCATCACAGAATATTTGGACGCCATCTCTATCTTCATCTTTTAGAGTTTGGTTCTCACTACTATCTCTATGTGATTCAACACATCCAGGTATATTAACAATAGGAACACCCACCTGTGTAGACACGGGTGGGTAAATTGGTAATGCCTGTGGAGGATTAGTTACCCAATCAGGCATCATGTTTATATTCACATCACGAATATCACCAATACGAATATTGTTATTCGGAATATTAATATTAGGTATGTCCATATCAGAATGGAAGTGCGCCACCAGTAGCAGAAGGCATAGCAGGAATAGCACCACCAGTAGCACTAGGAAGTTCTGGCATTGCTGCATCCAGCATTCCAGGAAGTGCTCCAGAGATTGCTTCTGCTGCTGCACCAGCAACTTGGGATTTGATATTCTCAACAATAGAATCCTTATTGAGATATAGTGCGGTGCCTCCGCCGACAATACCTGCAGTTCCCACAAATGATAGTACTGCTAAAACATTAATTACTTTTTGCATTTAAAATTTCCTCAATCTATAAAAAAATCATCAGCGAAAGATTTCTTACTATTTACACTAGGAACAAGTTGATACGCCATCTTATCTCTCAGCATATTAATACGCTTATCATCATACTGTCGGAAGTTATCTCTTTTCTCTACCTTCTTATAATAATGTAGAGCATTAAGGATGATTGTATAATCTTCCATAGTCAGTTCAAATTTCATGGTTTATATCGCATGTTAGTTCGCAGTTGTCACCTTCAAACTCAGAGTTTGGGATGAAGGGTGTAGATCCACAGACAGCACTTCTATACCATCGTGCCTTTCTGCCTTCTGATTTCTCTGAGTGCTTCGAGATCCATATTTTTAGTTCCTCCGTCATAAGCATGAGCATAACCCTCTTCGATCATTTGCTCGTTAAGCGACACGTCTCCGTCCCCAATGTAAAGCCAACCCAGAAGACGCCCGTATTTCCCAGTGCCACCAACAAGTTCAGTCCTAACAGACAACTCATCATCACCAGCCAACGTGCCTTCGAGTTTTTCTTTGAGCCAATTGGTTGCGTCGATTCCAAGTGCTTTCTCCTCTAGGTTTCTCGTTCTTTTTTCTGGCGTATCAACTCCTGCAACTCTAACTCTTTCTTTCTTGTATAAATCAAACCCGAGGTCAATAGTGACATCAATAGTATCACCATCAAGTACACGATTGATCTCCGTCACTCGGAAGTTGTAGCAGCTCTTTCTGCTTGGTGGTATCATTTTTCCCATCTTTTAATTCCTCAAATGCTTCTTTTAATATGTATACAATATATGCTAATGCTAATGCTGCAGCAAGGAACGTTAGAATAATTACTGACCATACAGGATCACTTGGGTAATCGAGAGGACGTAATAATAAATTCATAGATATCCTCCCCAGGTTTTCCAGAAGTCTAAAAAGTAAAAGTCAATATCTGTCAGAGTTCCAGAGGGAGAAACTGTATCTTTATCATATGCCCATTTAATACAAAATCTAGTAATTTCTTCTGACCCTTTTACATGATTCACACCATACATTCTAGAGAATGAACTCATAGCAAAGTTGTAACGTTCTTTAGTGTGCTGTCCCATTTCCGTCATAGTTATCGCTCTCATAGTAGATATTTTCTCCCTTGTAAATCGCAAAAAATATAGTGGTCAATACAAAAGGTATTGAAATCCATAATAGTACATTTCCAAACATACTTTATCTTCCTTTATATTTTAGAGGCCATGTGAAGTGTAATGTGTAACATAATAAGGATATGAATCCAAATACAAATAGTCCGCTCATCATAGTTTTATATTCAACCAAGGTAACAGTGGAGGTATTACTCCTATGAGCCTGAGGAGACCCTCAGCAAATAAAGCGAGAACAACCCAACCCACACACATAGAAATAATTCCAGCATTGCGGTTGTGTTTACGAATTGCATCATCGATCATCTCCTGACATTCTTCTTTGGTCACATAATGTTTTTTCATACAAACTATCTATGATATCTCTGCGTCATTATACTTATATTTTATCTTGACTTCGTGACTAAGTTTTGATTAGCAATCATTAAATACAGAACCAACAGTAGACCCAACAGTAGAACCCACTTTACCACCTAAAAGGGATATCCAACCAGCAGCCAACCATCCAACATATGGAATACCAATCACAGCAGGAACACCAATACCAGCAGCAATACTAGTTCCTGCCATCGCACCTTGTGACCGTGCTCCAGCGTCCGCCACGATACACTCTATGTCTTTTGCAGACTTTCCCTCTTCATCTATTGCACCTCCTAGGTTGCGAGTGCCATCCATTGTATATTCATCACGTCTATATTCAGTTCTCTTCTCACTACTATTACCACCAAAGAAACCTCTCTTACTTTTATCTAAGTCAAGTGATCTCTCAGAATTAAGAACAGCAGGATCGTTTGCTCTGTATTCTATACTATAACCTTCTTTACCTGCTTCAATTTTATAAGAGGAATAATCACCCCTAGGCAAATTAATAATTGGAACTTCTGGTGTTTTTGTTGCTTGGATGATGTGTCCTAGAACACCAATGTGTGCTACGGCAACAACACCACCGACTCCCAATGCAGTCCATTTAAAGAAGTTCATAAGATTACATCTGGTAAGGTTTATCTGTTGAAGCAAATCCAATTTGGATTGGTGCTTGTTCGATACGAATAGTTTGAGCAGGTGCAGTTTGTGCTGCAGCAGCAATCAATCTTTCCATATCTGCTTTACTAATGCCGCCACCACCGCTGCTAGATTCTCCTGCTTTCTTTGCTGCCTGGACACCAAAAGTAGCTAAAACTCCGGTGAAGACGCTGGCTATAAAAGTCGGATCTAGTTTTTGTTCAGGAATACCAAGGGCTGGAGGTAACTTGATGTATGCCAGCGTGAGTATTCCGCCGCTCCAAACAAGGATACCAAGCCTAACAAAAGTAGACAGAATAGCAAGTTGTTCTTCCTTGTCATCTGCTGCCTCCTTTAGTTTTCCTAAAATACCTTTTTTCTTAGGTTCATCTTTTTTGACTTCTTCTGGCATTGAAAGGAAGCATGGCTCTTATATTTATGGTTTTAGTATGTCAACAGTGACATTAGATTTTTCTATTTGATTAAATTTTTGGCAGAGAGCATCACTTGATTGATGTTCCCATTTGTGATATGTACTTTTTAGTTGTTGGGTATAATCAGAACCATCGTGCTCTTTCATTTCGTTGGCAACAATAGTTTTGATTAATACTTCTCTGGTTAGAGTGGACATGTTTTAAATTCTTTATCCAACAAAGAGTTTACCATTATAACACAAGAGGTTTCACAAAACTCTTCTTGGCTGGTTTCCTGTTTAGGATGTTATTATTTATTCAAAAACTGGTGTCAGTTTTGGCATTTTATTAGGACCATAATATCCAGTATACATCCAATAACAATCCAAAAGTCTTAGATTATACATCTCTTTTCCATATGGATTAAGTCGAGTATAGTTTGAACAATACTCAACAACCTCGATTGGAACTTGAATTTGCTTATATGTAACTGGTTCTTCAATAAAAATCATTTAATATATCCATTCTCTACAAGGTATTTTCTTGTCAGTGGAGTAGGAGGGTATATTTTCCACATCTCACCATCAGCACATGCCGCAAGTGCATTAGAGGTCATTCCTTCTGTCTTACCTGCCCATGTTGCTTCCTTTTCCCATGGCCATGCCGACTCAGGATATGCACTTTCTACCATATCACGCCAGAGCATAGGAACTTCATCTTCAGGTTTGATGATAGCAATCAAACTATTATCAATCGTTCCTGCCATACAATCCTGTGCCGCGTGCCATCCTTCATGACGCATCACACTCATCAATACACTCGGACGACCCATGAATGCTTTATTGAGGAAGAAGTTATTACCTACAGTATGATAAACTCCCCTATGAGATACAGGAAAATATTTTTGATCTGCTAAAAATACCTTAACTCCAATTGCATTAAGAGAAGAAAGCATGTTGTTAAATTCATTAGCAACAGAGTAAAACTGTTCAGTATTGGAGTATTGACTAGACACATCTAGAATACTAGCAATTTCTTCAACATCATCAGTACATTCTCCAAGTAACATACATCCCATAGAATGCATAGTGAAGTATTCACTATCTTTAAGTGGATCTGCAAAAACAGGAGTAGTTAATACCGCAGATGCCAGTAAACTTGCAATAATTTTTTTCATCTATAATGTGCCTCAAAATATTTAATAATACCATTAGTATTTACATTACCCTGAGATACCCAATCATGAGCACATTCATACATTGATTGATTAGTGTATACAGGTAATGAGTCTTTTAGTTGACCACCATATTTAGTGAGAAGAACTTTAAGTGCAGACTCACGGAGATTTAACTTCTGTTCACTATAACGCCAATCATCAATCATCTAAATTGCATCCAACCTGTTCCTGATTGCCAACCTTCCTGAAAATTTTCAGAACCACTTCCAAATTGTGGAGTGGGGTCAAGTTGCGTCGTAGTTTTTCCATGACCAGTAGCAATATTATATATTACCTCATGAATATCTTTTGGTTCTACTGTATCATCTTCATGCAATAATTGTCCGTCAGATACTGCATGTTCATATGATTCTTTGACAGTCATTTGAGGTTCAGATAAAACTGCCGGACCAAACCAGGGATCATCTTTTAAATACTTTGGAGCAAACTGCCCCACAAAAGAACTATATCCTTGAGTAAAACTTCCAGAACCACATTCGAATAATGGTGCTTCCAAGTCATCAATCAAACATTCTACTTTTGGTGCTTCTTTAATAAAAAGTGATTTAAGTTTTTTGATCATGCCCATACCATTTTTTTAGTGTAGTCATATGCATAAAGTTCTCTATTACCTTTAATACCCCATCCTAGCCAGTAGTATGCAGGTCTCATGTAATAAGATACTGTTTGTCCACCACCCTCAAATTGTGGAAGGACACGTTGGAAGATAGGTTCATTAATCATCCAACGAACTTGTCCATCAAGAGAAGATGGATTGCATTTATACTTGGCACAGAAATTTCCAAGACCTTTATAACGTCCAATAGAAGTCCACTGAATTAAACCAAATCCACCAGCCTTACATTCCAAGTAAGAAACACGAGCACCACCTTCACAGATATTAGCAATGAACTTTGATTCTTGCTGAATGTTTCCCATGATTGTAGCAAGCGCATTACGATCAGAGATCTTTGTGTGCTCTTGTAGTGCTGCTAGAACAACTTGTTCATTGGGAGTACAACTAGGACATTTCCAAGTCTTCTCTACAATAACAGATTCTTCTACGGGTTCTAATTTTGCTTTGATTTGTTCAGGTTCTGGGGAAGGGATTGCATATACACTTGCAAGAATTCCAATTCCAAAAAGTGCTTTAATCATCGTCTCCAAGATATTCGAGTGAGTAGATTTCATGATCCTCAAGATTAGGGTCTAACCATTCGGCAAACTCTGACTGGATCGCATGAGCATCTTCTACAGATTTTAGCACATCATCCGTCTTCATATCGCAGAGAATGTGCAGTCTGTCAACTGCCCAGTCATGAGTCACCTGCAGGGTCTTTTCCAAAGTTTCCATAATCTTTCCGCATGTAACGGCCGAGAATGTTGCTATTATAGTATGCCGGTGCTCCGTTGTCAAGTGCCTCTGATAGCACATTATTTAGAAACAACTGCTTGGTCTCCTCAAAGTTACAGTCTCCCTTCTTCTCATGAAGACTTAGTATTACTCTACTGAAGAACTCTTTGCCGTATTCTTTTATATCTTCCTTCAACTCAGGACAAGAACCATAATACTTCTTCCAATCAGATTCTTGTTTTACTTTTCTCTTTTTTCCTGGTGGGGTTCTGAACGACCAAAAATACTTTCGCCCAATGTATTGTCGTTGGTTTGACTTATTGGTAATGAGATAAACAAAACCAAAGTAGTTCCCAATAGCATCAGACTCAAAAGGTTCATTATTGTATATCCAAGAATTCTCATAACTCATTGTATAGAACTCAATGAGCTATTATTTATCTTTAACGGGGACAAACCTAGTCTACATAAAAAAAGAGGACCTGTCAAGTCCTCTCTAAAGTATTATGTAAGTTTTATATTACTTACTCGTTTTTAGCACCAGACTTATGACGGACGGTTCCTTTCTCGTCAGTATAAGTTTCTCTCTCCTTATTAGGAGTTACATAACCAACACCAGGAACTACACCAGTCTTACCAGCAGCTCTCGCAGCATTTCTGTCTGCTGCTCTTTGTGCTGCTCTCTTACGATTGCGATCATAAGAACTCATTGCTTCATCAACATTCTCTGACTCTACAAGTGCTTCAATCTCTTTCACAGTAAAGAGACCGGTTGCTTCGAGTTCTTCTTGGCGAAGCGACTTACGACGACGCTTCTCTGCTTGCTTAGGACTTACGGTAGCACCTTTACCTCTGTTTGCGTCTTTATCCCAGTTGGTAGGTGGCTCATATCCAGAAATTTTCATTCTACTACGGACACCAGCGTCACTCTTACCCATTTCATCAATCTGCTCAAGTTCTTCTTTAGTTAAAGCTGCGGCACGTTTGCGTGCTTTGTTACCACTGCCTCTCGCATCATCAGCACCATACTTACTATAACCACCTTTCAATTGACGTTCATGTGCTGCTTTTGATCTATCTGCAACACCTTTAGAATAACGTGAACCACCAAATTCTTTTTGATCACTCTCTGCTTTTGCACGGGTCTTCTTAAGAATTTGAGCTTTAGCAGAAGTATCAGACTTTTCTGGACCAACATTATACTTCTTACGAAGTTCGTCACCTCTGCTCATTGGTTTTGCTGGTTCTTCTTTCTTTTTCCCACCAAGAAGTCTCTTTACTGCAGAACGTAAACCTTCATCTAAAGATTGATACTCCTCATACATATCATTCCAGGTAAGGTCAGAGCAATCATATCCTTCAGTAATAAGGAAATCAATATACTCTTCAACTTCTTCATTTTGATTATCACAAACTTGACTATAAAGTTCTTTGATTGTTGCTAACTCTTTGTTGTAATTCATGTCTTCTTTCCTTGCTCTATCTGTAAGTGAATCGGCACCTGCCTTAACTGCACCAGCAGCAGCAGAAACACCCTTGCTAATGCCTCTGACGACCTTCTTAAGTCCTCTCTTCAGAAGACCATCTTTTCTCTTTCTAGGTGTAGCAGAAGACGATCCACCACCACTAGAAGAACTGGAAGATGGTCCAGTGCCTGATGATGAAGATGATGAAGAACTACCACTATCAGAAGAAGAACTAGAAGAACTTCCACTATCAGAAGAAGAACTAGAAGAACTTCCACCAGATCCTTGTCTTCCTCTCTCATATCCTTTTTTAGCAGCACTCTTGACTGCACTACCTGCTCTTTGTGCGGTTCCTACTGCTCTTGCAGCAAGTCCTACACCACCTTGTGCTGCCTTACCTACTTTCTTGACTGCACCTTTGATTCTTGAGAGTGCCGATGCTTTCTTTTCGGGAGAAGCACTTCCAACTTTTTGCTTAGATACTTTGAGTTTTGCTCTGGCCATTGCACCAGCATCTCTGTCCCCACCTGAACTTTCTTTAGGTTTAGATGCCGCAGACTTCATTGCTTTTCCAGTAGCAAGTCTATCTTTTGACTGATCTCTTCTACGTTGTATTTCGTTAGGATCAACTTTCTCAGTAAGAACTTCTAACTCAGTATCAACAGACTCACAAATCGTTTGCTCTACAATATCGATATCCAGTCCTTCTTCCAAGCACTCTTCAAAGAATTCTGTTACTTGCTCTTCAATATATTCATCCGTAAGATCATCAAGATCTTCATCAGTAAATTCATCTAAAATACTTTCTGCAATATCAGGAGCATAAACATCCTGATATAAACTTCGAATTAGTCCATAATCAGACTGCGATAAAGCTTTCATTTTAATTCTAAATTACCCTTTATAAGGATATTTATAAAAAAAAGGACTCCCTTAGGAGTCCTCTTGATCTAAATTTTCAAATGCTTTATACCCATCATAATCACCAAATAGAAAAGCATCAGATTTTGCTGCTTCTCTATACATCTCTAATGCATCTTCAGTTTTTACACAGTTGCACTTACAATTTCCTTTACAAGGAGAACCCTGCAAACGTATCTTCGGTAACATCTTGCTTGATTCCTCCGACGATGTAGGATTCAACTTCTGTTTCTTGAGGAGCAACTTGGAGACCCTTCGACGAAATCCAATGTTCCGTCCAGGGGAGTGGGTTATTCTTTGCGGGTATGTCATAGATCGGTTTCAGTCCAATTGATTTCATTCTACGATTGGCAATCCATTCCACATATTGCTGAAGCAATTTATCATTTAGACCAATCATCGAACCATCCTTGAACAGATACTCTGCCCAAAGTTTTTCTTGATTTACAGTTTTCTCAAAAGTATTGATTAACCACTGCTCTTCTTCTTTGAAGATTTTTGCCATCTCAGGATCATCACCTTCTCTCCACTTCTTCAGAATATTCTGAGTAATAGCAAGATGTTGATTCTCATCTCTGGCAATCAGTGAGATGATCTTTGCACTTCCTTCCATAAGTTTGAGTTCACCAAAAGCAAAACTGCAAGCAAATGATACGTAAAATCGAATACCTTCAAGGATATTAACATTCGCAACTGCTTTGAAGAGTTTGCGTTTGAGTTCATATCTTGAAACTTGTGCATAAGGAACTCCTTCTAATGCGTGTTGCCAATCACTAGTACTATCATAATGATGTGCTGCATTAATAAAATCATTATATGCTTCGGTCACACTCATCGCACGTTCAACAATTCGTTCATCATTCAGAATGTGATCAAACACATCTGAAGGGTCTGAATAAACGTTCTTAATGATATGAGTGTATGAACGACTGTGGATCATCTCCATGAACCCCCAGACCTCCATACATGCCTCTAACTCGGGTAGACTGCAATAAGGTATAAAAGCCATCCCAGGACCACGCCCTTGTACAGAATCCAGCATGATCTGGTACTTAAGATTGCTGGTAAAAATGTGCTTTTGCTCAGGGCGTAGTGTCTGATAGTCCGCACGGTCTTTCTGGAGGGATACCTCTTCGGGTCTCCAGAAATATCCCAGTTGTTGCGTTGTAAGTTTATCAAAAATTGGATACTTGTAAGAATCGTATCTCTGAATACCTAATGGTTTTCCAAAGAACATTGGTTGCTTTTTAGTGTCTACCTCTTCTGCATTGAACACGGTCATAGAATCGACCACTGGTCTCTCCTCATTATTTGTCTTAAATCTTACAAGACTCACAGTCTTCCTCCTCTACGGTTTCTAATTGAGAAATTAAACTATCAAGTGACTCATTGGAATCATCCATTTCGTCAGTCTTGATGTCATATGTGTTTTGATAGTAGGATGTCTTCCATCCGTACTTATATGTAGTTAATAGATCCTGTGCCATGATAGACACTGGAATTTCATTATTGGGATAATGTTCCGGATTGTAACTCCAGTTACCAGAAATTGCCTGGTCAAAGAATTTTTGCATTACGGCAACAATATTAATATATCCTTTATTGGATCTCATTTCCCAAAGAAGATCATAATTGTTTTTCAGAGTTCCGTATTGTGGAACAATCTGCTTAAGAGGTCCTTTTTTGGACTTCTTAATGGACAAGTATCCTCTAGGTGGTTCAATTCCATTTGTTGCATTTGACACAACGGAACTGCTCTCTGAAGGCATCTGTGCCGACAATGTTGAGTTCCTAACTCCGTATTGATTAACTTGTACTCTAAGACTCTCCCAATCATAGTGAAGCTCATTTGGAACTATTTCATCCACGTCATTCTTATATGTATCTATTGGAAGAATTCCATTACCATACTTAGTGCGATTACTGTATTCACATGCACCTTTTTCCTTCGCAAGATTAACAGTTGCCTGAATGAGATAGTATTGGAATGCCTCTGTTAAATCATGGACAGACTTCCATGCCTCAGGATCTTCATACCTATACCCATTCTTGGCAAGGTAATGTGCGAGTCCGATATAACCAATACCTAACGAACGACGTGCTCTTGTTGCGATCTCTGCTGCTCTGACGGGATATCCCTGAAAATCAATGAGTTCATCAAGACTCCTGACAGCAAGATCACAAAGAACATCAAGATCTTCAAGATCCCTAATTTTACCAACATTAATAGCAGAAAGGATGCACAGAGCAATTTCCCCAGTTTCATCGTCAATATGTTGTAAAGGTTTGGTGGGCAAAGTAATTTCTTGACACAAATTGCTCATCTCAATCTTATCCATAAAGGATGAGTGAGAATTACAATGGTCAATGTTCATGATGTATATTCTACCAGTTTCGGCACGTTCTTTTAGAAGGTCGAAAAATAATTCTTGTGCCCCGATAGTCTTTCTTGGAACAGCATCATTGAGTTCATGCATCCGATATAGAGTGTCAAAGTCATCAGTACCAAAAGCATCATAGAGACCTGGTACGTCATTCGGTGAGAACAAGCTAATTTCTCCATTCGTAATGAAACGTTCGTAGAAAAGTTTTGAAATTTGGATTGAGTAGTCAAGTTTGCGTACCCGATTGTCTTCTGTGCCTTTGTTGTTCTTGAGAACAATAATATCTTCTATTTCTTGGTGCCAGATTGGGAAGTGGACGGTTGCTGATCCACCACGGATTCCATTTTGCGTACAGCATCGTACAGTTGATTCAAACTTTTTAAGGAAAGGAATAACACCTGTGTGCTGAACTTCTCCTCCACGGATTTTGCTGTTGATTCCGCGAATCCTTCCAGCGTTGATGCCGATTCCAGCCCTTTGCGCCACATAACGGCCAATGGCCATGTCAGAAGTAAAAATACTATCCAAGGTGTCGTCAACATCAACAAGAACGCAAGACGCGAACTGGCGTAAAGGAGTTCTGACTCCTGCCATAATTGGTGTTGGGATGTTGAGTCTGTGCCTGGAGATGGCGTCATAATACCTTTTTACATAAGACAATCTAGTTGCCTTAGGGTAGTCTCGGAAAATAGTCAACGCGATCATGATATACATGAACTGCGGTGTTTCGTAGACTTTGCCTGTGCTTCTGTCTTGTACTAGGTATTTATCCACAACCTGCCGCAATCCGGCATAGGTGAACATAAAATCTCTATCATGATCTACGAAAGTCTCCGCTTTCATAATCTCTTCTAAAGAATACTTTACAAAGATATCTTTATCATAGATATTATCATAAGCCAGTTTAGTAATATGATTTACTAGATCCGGCAACTCATGCATCTTACCAAACAACTGCTTTCGCAAAGAAAATAGTAGAAGTCTAGCAGCAACGAATTGATAGTTAGGATGCTCTAGATCAATAAGGTCAGAAGCACTCTTAATCAAAATCTCTTGAATTTCTGCTGTAGTAATACCATCATAAAATTGAATACCAGAGGTCATCTCAACTTGACTCGCAGAGACCCCTGCAAGACCTATGGTTGCCTCTTCAACCATTGTATGCATCTTATCAAGGTCAAGCTTCTCAATCTGACCATCTCTCTTCGTAACCTTTAAACCGTTGCTCATTTCTTCTTCCAAGTAGTAAATTTGAGTTTTGCTTCTAGTCCACTGTAGACATTAGATTCTACAATCTTTTTCACATTTAGTCCATTGAGAACCATATCATTAATATCCTTCTCTCGGATATTAGATGGCCATATCACTACGGAGTCGCCTCTATCGATAGTGCGTCCGATACGCCCGACAATTTCACTGTTTCTTGGTTCGTTATCATAGACCCAAACAGGATTGCTAATCCCCCAGTTACTAATATCAAGATCAGCTCCGCACATAGCAATCGCATTTGGAATGAATGTGCTGTCGAATGGTCCTTCTGTAATGAAGACTGGAGTATCTCTTTTGATTTTATCAAGTCCATAGATTTTTGGTTCATCATCGCCCATCATTATGGTTAAGTATTTAATAGGGTTTGTAGAGAGTGCTCTGCCCTGAACCCCAATAAGTTTTCCTTCTCTAATAAGAGGAATAACAA
>ENA-OWPI01003504-OWPI01003504.1-marine-metagenome-genome-assembly--contig:-NODE-3504-length-13325-cov-4.962258_pt1 | contig 13325 bp, 30 predicted proteins | sample MGYA00238138_ERZ651775 | MGnify/ENA primary metagenome ERZ651775 (study PRJEB26906, sample SAMN06265043) | marine metagenome | isolation source: Helgoland LTER site | place: Germany:Helgoland, sampling...
TATCACTGCACAATGGATCAGTGATGATTTTAGTTGGACCGCAGTTGCAACTTATCAGCAAAACGAAAGTAAAAAATGGTCCTTGGTCAACTGTAATGGTCCTTGGACTGGGTTAGGTCCAGAAGGTAAGAGCTTAACTGTCATGCCCGGCTATGAAGATGAAAGAAGTTCTATATCTTCCGAAGCTACTATGTTATTATCAGCATTTAATGCTTACATCGGCGGCAAGAAAATAGTAGAAATTACATGGAGTGCTCCTATTCACGGCCTAATCGAAGACCCTGAGATGTTCGTTAACGATAAAGAAGCCGAAGCAGAGGGTCGGATACAGTAATAAATAGTACCTCAATAATAATATACCAAAAAAAATCGCAGCCCCGATTAAAGGGCTGCGACTGAGGAACTAATTTATACTTTCGTTAGGAAGTCGATCCGACACCAACATTGCCGCTTGAACCAACGTTACCTACTGTTGGTTTAGAAGCTCTACGTTTAGGGCTTGCTGTAGGAGCAGCAGGCGTAGGAGCAGTCACTCCCATACCCACGTTACCTGAAGAACCTCCAGAACCCCCAGCAGGGGCTCCTACGTTACCGGAGGTGCTGGAACCAACACCTACGTTACCATCTTCTTTAAGACCCATACGGCGTCTCCAATAGTTAATATCTCTTCCTCCTGTTTTATCTGTATTACTCATAATTTTATTTTGTTTTTTTTAATCTGGGTATACCTGACCAGTTACTACGGCACCTGAAAAAGCAGGTACACAATTAAGAGCCCATGTTTGAGCACCGTTACGAATATCAGAGCTGCTAGACATCCATCCAGAAACACTGTTTTCTGTCCAGCTCCATCCGTCAGGCAAATCAGGACCAACTCGTTTTTGACCTGTTACTTCTCCGCTTACACCTGTTAACATATCATATGAATAGTAATCGGTGCCACTAATCATATTACACGGGTATTGATTCCATCTTTCAATTGGGGGTTTGCCTGCATTGTAGTAATCTACATCATGATAGCCCCAAATGTTGACAACAGCATTTTGATCTTTTTTTTCTGATGCGGCGGTATTAACCTCAACGATACCAAAATCCCAGTAATTTAGTGTTGAGCCAGCGGGTGTTGTAATTGATTTATAAAGTCCCATAATTATTCTCCTATTGTAAGTGCGTCTACTGATCCCGAAAAGAAAGGTACACAATTTTTCAACCAAGTATAAGCGCCGCTTCTAATATCGTCACTTCTCTGCATCCAACCGGATACTCCGTTTTCAGCCCAATCCCAGTCTGATGGTAGTGGAGGACCGACGCGTTGTTTACCGGTTATTTCTCCAGAAACCCCGGTGACATCCACATAAGGATAATAATCTCGAGCTCCAGAATAAGGACATGTATACATGTTTCCATCAACCGATGGAGCTCCTTGATCGCGATAAGTTTCATTTGTAAATCCCAAGGTATTAACATTAGCTGCGTATTGAGGGCCTGTTGTTCCTTGAAACCAATTTTCAACACGACTGATCTTCCAATAGTCAGCCTGCTGTCCGTCTTCCTTGGCGTAATTTAAATTAAGTCCCATGTTAAAACATATTACACAAAAAATAGTGTAAAATCTATTTTTTTTAAAATCTTAATTCGAGCTAGGTTTATTTTTACCGTAGTAAGATTTCTTATAGCTTTTTACTTTATTTGGATTATTCTTCTGCCACTCCTTTACCTTATCAGTAATTTTATTTTTATTTCTCTGATAGTAGCTTTTCGCGAGTTTGTCGTCGCATTCCTTGCAGTAGTACTTCAACCCATCTTTAGTACTACCCTGCTTCCTGAAGTCTGATAAAGGAAGGACTTCCTTGCATTTAGTACACATTTTCATATTGAATATATTATGAGCTTCGGTTAAGGGGAATTCAAAAAGATTTTAGAAAAACTACCATCGTTTATCTAAAAGGGGGACCTGATATCCAACATACCAAACTCCTTCGAGTTCCACTTGTTACAGGGGTAACTTCATGTAGCATCCAAGAAGGAAATATGACCGCCATCCCTAAACCTTTAGGAACGACATTAGGTGAATCACTAGTTATAGTTAATAAATCTCCCCCTTCGTACTCCGCTGGATCAGTTAGTTGAATTACAATGCTTAATTTTCTTTTGTAAAAATTTTTACCGTGATCTACGTGAGCGCAATAAAAACCTTTTTCATCTCCATTATATACAGTATACTGTAAACATTCGTACATCCCACATATATCAAAATTATACATATGTTTATTAGCAGCCGAAGCTAACGCGCTTATCTTTTGGAATACCCAAGAATTATCTCTGCCATCTTCTTTTGGCGATATCCAACCAACATTACTTCTTCTTTTTTCGTTACTTTCGCCGCTAAAAGTCGTAGCCCTCTGAGTCTTATCTTCTGCTATTTCTATAAGAAAATCTATCTCTTTTTGTGATAAAAAATTAGGTTGATAATAATAATTTGATAAATCTATAGCTTTTTCTTTTCTTTCTAAATCTTCTCTTATATTTTCCGAATCTACGTAAAGCATATTGAATTTTAATTGGGTTTTTTGAAATTAACTAACTTATTTTTAGGATTGAGTATTTTTGAAAATTATTTATTTGCGATGTCTCGCGTATTTTTGAAAAACTTAGGAAAAAGGGGGAGGGGAGAATGAGATTTACCACCCCCCGGTCACCCCACACCTCAGAGAGATATCTCCTTTTAGAAAAGGGGGGGCTTTGCTAGGTAGGGGGTTGCCCTACCTAGAAGGCCGGAGCCTTAACCGTGATGAACGATTGACTCAATCCGATCCCATCGGAAACGCTTATACTCACCAGTTTCAACGCACTTCCCACCAAAGCCTGCAAACTTTTCTCCGTTGGATAGGTTTTCAAATGGCTCATCAGTTTCGACGACATAGCGAAAAATAGAGTTATCAGTGTTTTCGATGCCGTCATGTTTTGCTGGTTCGTAGTTAATAGTTACTTTAGTCATAATGTTTTTATTGTTATTCTGTTAAACTTTATACATACAAGATACCATACCTACCGATTAAATCAAGCACTTTTTTAAAAAAAGATAAGATAATCTTTTTTAAAATAATGACTCTTTTTTGTTGCGTTAATCTTAAAATATGTTAAATTTATATCATGAAAACAACGAAAGACTTCAACATGTCCCTTTACTACAAGGTCATCACTTCAGCCTCAAGTCACAAGCGTCTCCTTGAGGATGAGCAAAAGAAAGCTCTTTCAGAGGAAAGAAAAGATTACCTGAAAGAAAAGATCTCAGAACAAGATCATATAATACAAACAATGGAGAATAACTCCTCGGTTTTCCTTAACGCATCCGTTGATAACATATAACAGAATACAAACCATGAATACAATCACTAACATAGAAGAGAAACTCACACAGTATGAGCGCATGGAATACAAAGAATGCCTTAAGCATTTTGAACAGTTGCTTATTCAAGCAGATAAAAGCAAAGCAGTTTATCAAATGGTGATGGGGTTAGTATCACAACATGAACGACAATGGATCTCAGGTTGTGAAGTATTAGAGCTGCTATGGGATAGAGTAAAGCTCGACAACATTTGCCCCGATGAAGACCCTTGTCTTCCTCATGTTTCAAATGGTTATAATGTTATCAGTATCCTTTGTGATTTTGAAATGGAAGTTTTCAAGGATTCAATCTTTGACGGTGATACTCCAGATGATTCTTGGAATGAATCAGACTTTTCATTCTATAAGAAGATCCAATGTTATCAGGTGATGGTAAAGAAATAAAAATAAACCTTGACAAGGAGGGCTTCGGCCCTTTCTTTTTGTCCTTGTGTATCCGCGTCATCAGGGGTCCACTTATTATTATAGGGAAACAAAAAACAATAACAAGCTTTTTGTGCACTTTTTTTAAATTAATCTTGGCACGCCAGATGCTTACTGCGATCGCTCTAAGTCCTTGACTTTAAAGGGTTTACGGCTCGGGCCGGGCCCCCTCAGAGCCCTAAAGTGTTTATATTCAACGAGTTATGCATGTCAAGCTTTTAATTTAAAATACTTCAGACAAAAAATAATCATACTTTTTTTCAGAAAACGCTTGCAATGTTTGAAAAAACTGTCATACTATAAGTATGAAAGATAAAGAATTCAAACAATTCCTAGCACGAGCCGCAGCCAAAAAATCCGCAAGAGACAAGGCCTCACGCAAATACTTGGACGGGTTGAGATCTTGGGAGATGGGAAAAAATAATCATTCTTTTTCCTTGTAATACTCCTTGAATCTGATAGATTAGAACCATGGACAAGATCTTAGAAAATATGATTGCTCTCGGTGTCTGGCTTGAAAATACCCTACTAGCTTCGGGTGAAAGATTCGAAGCCCTGTTTGATCATCTCGCAAACAAGATAGATTAAAAATAATCACTCTTTTTCCTTGCAACAACCTCAAAAACTGTTATATTAAAACCATGAACAACATCTTAGAAAACAAACTAACCAACATCATTTCAAACGCAAAATATTCTCTTTTCTACGTGAAAGGTCAAAAGATGATGGAATACTGCATTACTCAAGTTGAAAAACATTCAGATCATATTATCTGTCATAAAGTAGTTGATGGGAATATTGGACCTCTTAGAAGATTCAATACTAACAAAATAATTGACATACTGCGTCAATAATTCAACGGCCCTCCTGAAAAGGAGGGCTTGACAATCCCCTTTAATATGTTACCTTATACTATGAAATCTTTAATATATGCAATTCTCTTACTTCAATCAATCTCGGCATTGGCGTCATCAATTACAGATGAACAAAAAATTGTGGCAATCACGCTACTTGCAGAAGCAAGAGGAGAGGGCGACAATGGAATGGGCGCAGTTTGTGCCGTTATTCAACAACGAGCAATTGAACGAAAGCAAACAGCAAAACAAATCTGTTTAGCGAAATGGCAATTCTCATGTTGGAACGGTAAAAGTTTAAAAGATCTTGAATACTTGCTTGACTTACCACAAGCAAAAATGGCAATATACTTTGCCAAGAATGTCAACTCAATGAATCGTGCTTTGGTTGGTTATAGCAATCATTACCATGCAACATGGATGAAGAAACGTCCATACTGGGCAAAAGGTAAGAAACCTGTTAAAGTAATTGGTCAACATGCATTTTATAAACTATAATTCAAAATAATTATGACCTATTCAAATACGACTGAAAAAGAAATTGAATCTTTATCGGATGATATAAATCTGGCATTGAATTTGTTAGATTGGCATAAAATGAATGAAAAGATGGAAAAAGCTTTTCCTCCAGATAGAGAAAACAAAAAACATAACATATTTTCTATAGAAATAGAATTTGAATGCCCTCAGTGCGGTCAACAGGAATCTGAAAGCATACACAGACCAGAAAAAACAAACATAAAAGAGCATCTTGAATATATTGAATATAGATCATCTAAAGAGGCTCTTTGTCAAGATTGCTATGACAATCAATTGTGCGAATAAATTTTAAGGTAATGTAGCGGTGGGATATAATGAACACTGGTTATTTTCATCACCTTGTCGGTAACTACATAAAAGCCGACATACTTTCCCCTCGTTAGTTGGTTAGTTGGTTAGTTGTTGTTTGGGTTAACCCCCTCCTTCGGGAGGGGGTTTTTTTGTATAAACTCTTGACTAGCAGAAGCTTACGCAGGCCGGGGATTTTACTACAAAGACATGCACCCTGTCAAGCTTATTATTTTTAAACGCAAACCCTTGAAAAACAATAACTTGCAAATGCCGGGGGATTTTACAACAAATATCCATTACTTGTCAAGCTTATTGCATTAAATCTTTTTTAAATCTAATGGAACTTTAATTAAACTTTTTCTTGCGCCAAGCTCAAAATAGACTATATTATAACCATGAAAGCAACAAAAGACTTCAATATGTCCCTTTACTTCGGCATCATTAGTTCAGCCTCAAGGCATAAAATCCTTATTGAGGACGAGTTAAAAAAAGCACTATCAGAAGAGCGTAAACAATACTTGCAAGCGCAAATTTTAGAACAAGATAATATTATCAAAACAATAGAAGATAATTCTTCTGTTTTTCTCAATGCATCAATAGATAATGCCCAAGGATAAAACAAAAGTAATTTAAACTTTTTCTTGCAATAACCTAAAAATAGACTATATTTAAACTATGAAAAACAACGAAATCAACCACTCCGCTGCTTCCACCACCGAACTACCTTTCACCGAGGCTTACGACAAGTGGGTCGAGCGTAACGAGGCCGACTATGGTGATGTGCGCGAAGCTATAATAGAGCTGAGACACTGGGAGGAACTCGCAAGTTGCTTTAATTAATGCGCTTTTAACGGGGGCTTCGGCCCCTAAACCTTTGGTAAGCAACGACTTACCGCCTCCCCCCGAAGGGCGGGCCGCGTAAGCGGTTCATCATCAAAAGTTTACAGAAAGTTTTTATCAACATAAACTGTTGATAGGCATAGCCTTACGGAGGCCGGATATTTTACTACAGGCACCCCCTTCTTGTCAAGCTTATTATTTTCCTACATAAATCGTTTAAAATCAACAGGTTACCAAGGCCGGGGATTTTACCATAAACCCTCTTGATTTGTCAAGTTTATTAAAACTTTTCTTTTTTTTTAAAAATAATTGTATTTTATTCTTGTTTTATCTATATAGGTATTTTAATATACATTTATGGAAGATAAGTTAGAATTAAGAGTCAACGGGGAAAAAAGGCTTACTTTTGGCCCTCGCGTGTGCGACTACAAATGGGCCGTGGAAATAGCCCGCAAAATAAATGGCGCGACAATCCACCAAGGCAGCGCAAAAATTTGGCCTGAAGAAAAATCATATCTTGATGCTCGCGGTTGGGTAATATGAAAAAATAAATTTGACAAAATAGTATTTTTAAACTAAACTTCTTAACGTAGACAATAACCTCATAAAACAGAAAGAAATAAACATATGTTAAAACTAATCCGCAACGAATCCGACCTCGACAACAAAGTTTTTTTCCCTGTCGGGATTGAAACAGGCTCAACTATCATCAGACGCGATGGTTCACAAACTACATCGGGACTTTTTGAAGTTTACAACAAGATCAACAATAAAACTTTTTACTGGGGTTCTGATAGATACGGTTTATTGAAGCATGAAGATTTTCTTGGTAAGATTGAAAGAAACCTTGCAAAACGAGGATATGACGATTTTGCTTGGGGTCCAGATATAACCAAGGAAGAAAAGAATGAGATTCCACATCGTGAAATTTTCACAGATGTAGACGGTGGACAAATAAGAGCAAGATACTTCATCCCTACCAAAGAGAACGTAGGCAACGGAAGAAAAGATGAAATCGGGATTTGTCTTGACACAGCAAACAGTATCAACGGTAAAAAGAATGAGTCAATGCAGATGGGCGCGTATCGTTTTGTATGTTCAAATGGTATGATCGGATTTAATAATTCTGTCAGTTTCTCAAAGAAACACACTGGTGGAAACTTTGGCGAAGATTTCGATAATTTAATCATTGATCAGCAATTTGACGCATTATGGGAAGATTACGGTAAAGACCTTGAGATCTATCGAAATATGGATTCTCAAGTTATCACCAAAGCTCAACTCGAAAGTATCATCAAAAGTTTACCTGTTGGTAATCCTGAGAAGCAGCGCAAAAATAATCACTTCGACGGGATCAGGGATCGATTCTGGGTTTCAGAGTTCGATACAGATCGTCGAGATCGTTCTGAACATACTTTGTGGGATCTCTACAACGCAACAACAGAACATATCACCCACACTGTTGAACAAGAAAACGGCAAAATTGATCTCGCCCATCGCTTGCAACAAAAGGTGACACCGTTCTTTAAAGATCTCTCAAATGGCTTAAGGGAACAAAAGCCACTAGCGGAACTTCTCGCCTAAAAAGCAGTAAAAAGTCAAGCATAAAAGTCACCCGGAAGGGTGGCTTTTTTTGTATAGTTTTAAAGTATAGTTTTAACCTACAATTATATGTATATAATAATATATAGTTATACTCTTAATGCATGTATAATTATATCTCAAAATATCTGTTAATATAAAATGTATGAGTTTACGTAAGTCGTTGGTAGAGAGCTACTTACAATAACCAAATTATGTTGTAAGTCGTTGATAACGAGGGGTTTACGGCCTCCCCCGAAGGGGAACGGCGTAAGTCGTTCAATATCAAGGGTTTACACAATAATTTGACTAATGTAAACCGTTGATTATCAAGCACTTATACTTATATACTTTATAATTATAGTGCTGTTTCTATAATTTTAAAAAATTATATAAGATTATATTATTAAGATATATAGTTATATGTTATTATAGTATATTTCGCTCACAATTATATAATAGTCCTATTAAGGGTTATTTAGCCCACAATTGCACACTTTTAGTATTAAGTGTTATTTAGGTCACAATCAGACACTTTTAGGCACAAAAAAAAGCCCTATATTAAATAGGGCTTGATTACTATTTGATGTATATTAGTTCAGCTACCAACAGGCTTATAATCTATTTTAGAATGAACTATTCTTCTTTTCTCCCATTCCTCTTCTAATACTTTGCATCGAGCTTTAGCTTCATCTAAAGAGTCGTATTCTTCGTTTTCGTCTATGTCAATATACCATTTACCTTCTTTAAATTTTGGTATATTAGGCTCATATCTGCCACCATCCTCAATACATTCTGAGATGCTATATCTTCCAACCTCCACTTCTTCTCCCCAATTTGGCAAACCCCATTCTTCTAGTATTATTTTTTCTCCGTTTTGAATAGTAAAAACTTCCCCGAAACCTTGCTCTTCTTCCCATTCAAATTCAATCAATTCGTTTGGGAACTTTTTACTTAACGCTTCTATGAAACCCTCTGGATAACTCCATGCTGTTCTGAAATGAATAATTCCTTCACCATATGTGAATAGAGTGTCTCCGCTTCCAATGACATAGGAGTATGGTTCATCAGAGACTCCATTCCATTTAGTTCCCCAATTCTCGCACGACCAATCATACCAGTTGTTGCTGCCATATTTCTCTATTAAATTTTTTGAAGCATCTTTTTTTTCTTGAGTGTCATCTCTGTTAGGACTAACTGTGCCTTTTAATTCTTTAGGCATGGGAATGACCGTGTTAAAGTCGATCTCTCCTTCTTCATTGACGATTTGTTTTAGCACCTCATCAGATGCATTAAGTATATTATAACTCCAGTTTGGCATATTATTTCCTTATTTGAAGGGCTGGTATTGACGGATTGGTGAATCTTGATCTGAATGTTCACATTCTACACTGTATGTGAGACCATTCGCTTCCATTGCTCGACCAAAGATTGTCCAGTCACAATCTTCTTCGAGATACGCGTATGAGCCTCTCTTGTATGAATATCCAGATATTTTGTCTGTGACATTGATTTTTTCTAGCAAGTTGATTGGCACTTGGAGCCAACCGTGACCGGGATCTGTTTTAGCAAGTAGTTTCATATGTCCAAATAATTTAAGTTATTTATGAAAAAATATCAATCTTTTTTTTAATTTTCTTTTGGCAACTGTTTACCGAATTTCATTTGCCTTATCCATGGTTCAGCGAGTTTCTTTAATGCGTTCCTATTTACTTTTTGACCTTTTGTGTTAACGGTTTGATTGCAGAAGTATTCGTAACCTTTTGCCCATTCATCATAAACTCCCCTAGAGATAACTCCAAAAGAATCTTCTTTAACCCCTGATGTAACACTTGCTTCTACCATTGATACTCTTTTATTAATAGGTTTCCAATATTTTGATTTTGGATTTAAATTAGCTTTTTTTAATTTTTTAATTTCTTGCTTTGCTCTTTGGAGAACAGAAGCCATGCCTAATCCAGTATCTGATATGTTTGTCTCTGATGGTTTCATATTAATTATTTTAATTTATGTCCAAGATGGTTGTTCTTCTGTTATTATCCCCAATCCTTGCTTACCTCTTTGAAATTCACTAGCTCGACGATTAAATGCTGCGATTATGTGAGTTCCATAATCATTGTCGTTATCTATTGTGTCGAATTGTATTTTATGAATATCTAATCCCAATTCATAACATGTCATTCCTACGTATGTAATTGGATTGTACCATATTTTATTGGTTTTTTCCAACCAATCTTTCCCTGCCGATTTCGCTTTATCTAAAGTACTGTAAAAAGCAAAGAAGTTTTCTTCCTTTTCATTAACTTTTAATGCATATATATATTCCATAATATTAAACTTTCGCAAATGTTTTCCAGATTTCAAAGTCTGCTTGTGCCAATGTTCTTTCAGGGTATTCTTGTTTCATCGCCTGAATCGCTTCGTATTCCCATAGCGCATATCGAGATTCGCTTGTCGGTGTAGATTTAGGGACGCTCCTCCAATTGCCCAGCAAATTGTTTAACCATTTAAGAACATGAGTATCTAATACCGCATATTCTGCGTTCTTCCTAGTATTAAGCAAGAAAAATCGTGCAGTTTTATTACCAACTCCATGACAAGCTAAAAGATCATCTAATGTGCAAGTTTCGACATTTAAATTAATAATATCTCTTAATGCTTTTTCTATTCTTGTATATTGACCTATTTTTAATGATTTTAATTTTTGAGTAAGAGTATTATGATCAATATAATGTTTAATTAAATCAAATGGCGTTTCTTCTCCCCATGTAAATTCAAGTAGTCTCCATGTCTTTTCAACTGCCATTTTTGCATTACGACCTGCGACAATAACACTGAATATTAAAAAATATTCTTTTTCGTATTTATCACTGCAATGAGTGGGCAAATGTTTAGTAAAATCAAATCTTCTCATAACTAATATCTTTTAAATTAATAATAGTATTTTCTTGAACTATCAGTATCGTCAAACAATTCATTCACAGTTTTACCATTGCTGGTTTGTGTTGACAAGGTATTTATCCCTGCTTTACATCCCTTTGGGACACGATCTTTCTCTAACCACCTAAAACCTTGATATGCTCCCCTATTCATTAACCATTTTTCTAGGAGCATACCTAGCAGGTTTCTTTCTTTTTCTGAGGTATATTCTGCGGAGAGTTGTTCGTTGATATCCATTTTGATATCTGCCAATCTAATTGTTTTTCTCATGTCCAATAATTTTGAAACACTTTTTGATTTGCGTCAATAATAAAGCTATTTAATTTTCACAGATATCTATCAGGTGGAGCATCTGGTCGTTATCAATCCAAGACAATTCAAAATCTCTTACTAAAACTTTAAATGTTAATGTCCTGAATCCCCTTAGATAGCATATTGCCCATGGAGCATCACCATCCATGCACATAACTGTATAGACATTGTTATGATCATCCGCAGCAAATAAAGTTCCTCTTTCTTGGCAACTTACCCAATCAGAAAATTGTTCTTCATTTTCAAAAAACACTTTTTGGTCGTCGTCTTCAACAGGTCTGTGTATTAGTTTTTTCATAATTTTTTATTTTATCTCGTTTTCTGTTATTTCCCACCCCATATAATTAGGGCGGCAATTTCTCGCATCAGTGTCTAATAGTATCTTGTTGAATTTTTCTTCTGCTTCTTCATGACTGCTCGCTTCAATAGTTTGCTCTTTGACGTATATAATAGTATATTCACCAGTTAGTGTATATTTTTTCATATTAATCTTTCGCCCGCCCACCTACAAACAAATCAAAACCATTGTCTTGTATGTCGTCTATCATGTTAAGTAATCCATCCAAACTTTCAATCCAAGTTTCCGTATGCGACTCAGGATGATCTTTCAAAGATATCTCAAGGAAGCTAATAATATCAATCAAATCATTTTTTTGTTGAGATAACAATTCTGTATCAATGTTTTTCATATTACCCTTTTTCTATCTTATCTTGTATATAGTCTATCATGTGAAGTAACCCATCTAGGCTTTTAATTTTTTTAGAGCTTTCCTTGTGGTCCGCAATAATATCTAATAGATCACGTTTTTGTTGAGAAAGTAATTCCATGTCAATATTTTCTAAAACAACTGTTTTTCTGCTCATAACTTTTTAGGGATAACAATAATGTTTATTTTGTCTTTAGCGATTAAAAGCAATATTTTCTCATTTACTTCGCTTTCTGTCAACCCTGTTTTTTTAAGGATGACTGTCATTTTATGATGATCATAATAAACTTGACCATTGAAATCATAACCAATCAATGCTTTATCAAACATTTTGTCGGCAAACTTTGTGGTATCATCTGCCATATAGGTTTCAATATACTCTCTCATATTTCTTCCTCCCATACTTGATGTTCAATAATTTCTGAATCAATGATTTTAGGATGTTTAATATTATAATCTAAGTCCTCAACCACTTCTAGACAATCGGCAGTGTCTTCAACTTGCACTGCTATCGTAAGGTAAATAGTTTTAAAGTTTCTAGTCATTTGAAAAATATCCTTTGTAACCTTTTTTAATGAGTTCTACTTTAAATCTCGCAAAAGAATCTTGAAGTTGATAAAAACTTCTATTAAGATTTTCATCTTTACTTTTTCTAATTTGAGTCTCCCATTCTGCAAAAATAGAATCAACTGCGGATTCCCCATCTTTAAAATAATCTTTTTTCATAGTTCTTTATAAGTTGCTATTGTAAGTCTGTCTTTCGGTGGGTTTCCAATGGTCGGCTTCATAATCATCCTCTGTGATCATTGGGCCTCCTAATGTGCGTCTGGCGTAAGGATCAGTTTTAGCTTTTAACCTTGCTGCATCTAAAGAATTAAAAATTAAATCTTCATCCTGTTCAATATAATATTTATCACCATCTTTATAAATGTAATAATTACAAAAATACTCCATCTCTTTCATAATAGTTTTTCTATTTTAAGTTTTTCCATAAAATCATCCTTATACATGTTTGCCATATCATTATCAATGCTGCGATTCAATTTATCGTTTAACTCACTAAATAAACCAATTAATTCTTCAACATCATCTAAATCCTCCAACCAATCATAATATATATCTTTTGGGTTAAGCATTAATGCTCGCCATGCGATTTCATCAATGAGGGATTCGTTCTTCATTTTTCTATGGAATTCTTCTGGATTCATAATTACCACCAATTAGAATAAAACACATCAAAACCATCTTCAATGATTTTCTTAGCTTTTTTAATAAACTCTAAATCACATTCCTTTTGACTTTCTATTTCCGAAGGCCAATCGCTATATGATATTTCGCCCATAAAAACCAAACCTTCAAGTTCGTCCAAATCCTCTAGATTTAATTTCATCCAACAGCAATTGAACATGCCATCTTTGCCCTTCCCCC
>ENA-OWPI01003505-OWPI01003505.1-marine-metagenome-genome-assembly--contig:-NODE-3505-length-13320-cov-4.261044_pt1 | contig 13320 bp, 16 predicted proteins | sample MGYA00238138_ERZ651775 | MGnify/ENA primary metagenome ERZ651775 (study PRJEB26906, sample SAMN06265043) | marine metagenome | isolation source: Helgoland LTER site | place: Germany:Helgoland, sampling...
ACAGACCCTGCGCCTGCGACGTCCTTTGCTCACTTGGATGCGACAACGGTTCTTAACCGTGCGATCTCCGAGAAGGGTATTTACCCAGCTGTTGACCCGCTCGATTCCACATCGCGTCTTCTTGACCCAGCGATTGTTGGCGAAGAGCACTATGCAGTTGCAAACGATGTTCAGCAGACTCTGCAACGCTACAAGTCGCTTCAGGATATCATCGCGATTTTGGGCATGGACGAATTGTCAGAAGACGACAAGCTGACAGTTACCCGTGCACGTAAGCTCGAAAAGTTCCTGTCGCAGCCGTTCGACGTGGCTCAGGTCTTCACAGGCTCCCCTGGTGTTCAGGTTGCCTTGGAAGACACAATCGCGTCCTTCAAAGCAGTTGTTGCTGGCGAGTACGATCACCTTCCAGAGAACGCCTTCTACATGGTTGGCGGCATCAACGAAGTGATTGCTAAGGCAGAAAAAATGGCGGCAGCTGCCGCGTAAGGAGCCGAAAACATGGCAAACGTACAATTCGATCTTGTCTCTCCAGAGCGCCGCTTGGCCTCTGTTGAGGCGACCGAAGTGCAGATCCCAGGTGCGGATGGCGACATGACAGCTATGGCTAATCATGCGCCAACTATCACCACGTTGCGCCCCGGCGTATTGCGGGTTTTGCATGCTGGCGGGACCGATGAATATGTCGTTTCCGGCGGCTTTGCTGAAATCACGGCGACAACAGTGTCTGTTCTTGCAGAGCAGGCATTGCCACGCGCCGAGATGACGCAAGAGGTCTTTGACGAGATGCTTAGCGAAGCAAAAGAAGCTTATAACTCAGCCAAGGAAGTTTTCAAAAACGAACCTGGTCCGGTTGATGATGCAGCAAAACTTTTGGCGGATATGGTTGCCATTGGCGGTCACATTGGCCTCACTGCAAACAACTAAGCGTCGATAAAATGCGTAAAAGGCCTCGCGATGCGGGGCCTTTTTCCTTTTGTTAACCCTTTTTTTGACAAATTCATGCATTAAAGGCAGTTGAGAGCAGATAAGAAATCGGACCGCAACATGCGTAAAATGGAAAATAACGTCATCGGAATTGATCAGGGCGATGTCGTTCTGTTTTCAGATTTCGAACATGACGGCGAAATGTGGACGGGCGATGGCTCGCGCAATACGCGTATGACTGTGGCATTTTCTGAAAAATACATCGACCGCCCTGTCGTCTACGTCTCGGTGTCGATGCTCGACGCTTCGAATGAGACCAACATACGTTTTGATGTGCAGGCCGAAGACATTACAAACGCTGGCTTTGTTATCGTGTTTCGGACGTGGGGCGACACAAAGGTCGCCCGCTGTCGCGTGGCGTGGCAGTCAATGGGCGCCGTGCGCGCCGATGACGTCTGGGATCTTTAGGACCGGTACATACCTTCGTAGATTGGACCCAGCGTCTTATGATCGAACAGGGACGAAACGGATGTGCCATTCCATGTGTTCAGGATCGCTTGGGCAAACATCGGTGCGGTTGGCACGATGCGGATATTCGGGCAATTCTTGACCGCATCCGTTGCTTGGATCGTGTCGCTGATCACAAGGTTCTTCATCACAGATTTACCGATACGCTCCACCGCCGGGCCTGAAAGAACGCCGTGCGTGATGTAGGAGTGTACTTCTTTCGCACCGTTTTCCATCAACACTTCGGCAGCTTTACATAGGGTGCCGGCCGTATCGACGATATCGTCCACGATCAGGCAGACGCGGTCTTTCACATCACCGATCACGGTCATTTCAGCCACTTCTCCGGGCTTACCGCGACGTTTGTCCACGATGGAGAGGGGCGCGTTAATACGTTGTGCCAAATCACGCGCACGGGCCACGCCACCGACATCAGGGGACACAACCATCACATCATCCATGTTGCCCTTGAAGTGATGCATCACGTCGAGCGCAAAAACAGGGGAAGCGTAGAGGTTATCGACGGGAATATCAAAGAAACCTTGGATCTGCGTCGCATGTAGATCGAGGGTGAGGATGCGCTCTATGCCTGACTCAACCATCATATTGGCCACGAGTTTCGCGGTGATTGGCGTGCGCGCCTTAGAGCGGCGATCTTGGCGGGCGTAACCGAAGTAGGGGATTACGGCGGTGATACGTGCGGCAGAAGAACGGCGCAGCGCGTCAGCAATGATGAGCAATTCCATCAGATTGTCGTTGGCCGGGTTCGATGTTGGCTGAAGGATATACATATCCTCGCCGCGCACGTTCTCGTAAACCTCGACGAAAATCTCGCCATCGTTGAACCGTTCTACCCGCGCATCGACAAGGCCGACTTTTACGCCACGGTGCATCGACATGCGTGATGCGACGGCTTGGGCGAGAGGCTGGTTGGCATTGCCGGAAATCAGCTTTGGTGCAGTGGTGATGGGCATGGGATGCGGTCCTTTGGCAGAAGGCTAAAGTTTCTGATGCGACAGAATCGTGACGTTGACACCGATTAACACATGGCTACGGTCAGGCAAACAAACAGCATCCCCATTGGAGCAAGAAATGCCACATATCGACTATTTCTTTTCAACATTATCGCCGTTCACCTACCTTAACGGCACCCGTGTCGAAGAGATCGCGGCGAAGAATGGCGCGACGATCACCTATAAACCGATGGATATTATGGCGCTGTTTGCCCGCACGGGCGGCCTGCCGCCGAAAGATCGCCACCCGAACCGTCAGGAATACCGCCTGCAAGACATGCGCCGACGTGCAGCCTTGGCGGGTTTTCCGTTGAATTTAAAGCCCGCTTATTGGCCAACCAATGGCGCACCGTCTGGCTATGCGATCATTGCGGCACAGAATGCGGGAGGCGGTGATTTGGGCAAATTGGTCCATTCCTTTGGCGCGACCTGCTGGGCCAAGGATGAGGATATCGCGACTGATGAGGTGATCCGCGCGTGTCTGGAGGGCGCCGGTTTCGACGCTGGACTGGCTGATAGCGGTCTTTTGACCGGCGCAGAGACCTTTGCGAGCAACCTTGAGGAGGCAGTGTCGCGCGGTGTCTTTGGGGCACCATTCTTTATCACCGACAAGGGCGAACGCCTGTGGGGCCAAGACCGTTTGGACGATCTTGACGCCGTTTTGAGTGGGAAACTCTGAGGGGCGCTGCCCCCGCAGCAAAGCTGCCCCCCCGAGGTATTTGGGATCAGAAGAAGCGTTAAGCGCGCAGGATTTGCAGGAACTGGTCCACGCCCTCATTCGTCATTGACCAATCGGTGACAAGGCGGGCGGGGATCATCTCGTCGGGATCACCCGTCGCGGGATCGCCGCCCATTGTGTAATAGACGGCACCTGCCGCCATCAGCCGTTGGTGGTCGCGGCGGGGCAGGTTGACGAAGATCATATTGGCTTGTGGCTCATAGAGGAGCTCGGCGGTGTTGTGACCGCGCAGGCCCTCGGCAAGGCGCGTGCAAGATGCGTTTGCCGATATGGCCATCTCTCGCCAGAGATCGCCTGTGAGGTAGGCTTTCATTTGTGCGGACAAGAAGCGGTGTTTGGAGAACAGATGCCCGCCGCGCTTGCGCCGCAGCTCAAATTCCCATGCGAGTTTAGGATCGAAGATGACGCAAGCTTCCACGCCCATCAGGCCGTTTTTCGTGCCGCCGAAGCTGACCACATCAACGCCCGCTTTCCATGTCATTTCCGCCGCCGTGCAGCCAAGCGCCACGAGAGCGTTGCAGAAGCGAGCGCCGTCGAGGTGGACCTTTGAGCCGAACTCGCGGGCGACGTCAGACAGGGCGCGGATTTCATCGACCGTGTGGATCGTACCTTTTTCGGTCACTTGCGTGATGGAAACGGGGCCGCGCTGAGGTCCATGAACGCCGCGTGTCTGCTCGGCCAGCATGGCCGCGCGCAGGGCGTCAGGTGTCATTTTTGCGTCTACAGCGGGGACCAACGTCAGCTTGGCATTTGAGTAGAACTCCGGCGCGTTGCACTCGTCTTCTTGGATGTGTGCCATTGGCGCGCAAAAGATCGTGTCCCACGGATTTGCAAGCGTTGCCAAGAGGATAGCGTTTGCAGCGGTACCTGTCGCGGTCAGGTAAACGGCGGCGTCTGGGGCTTCAAACATGTCGCGCACCATCTGGCGCACCTCTTCCATGATCGGGTCGGCGCCGTAGCCCATGGCGTAGCCAGTGTTCGCGGCGACAAGCGCCTCTAGAACCTTCGGGTGGGCGGGGCCTGCGTTGTCGGATGCGAAATACATTTAGGTTGGCTCCTCGATGATATAGTCGTCCCAGTCGTCTTCATTGACGTCTTTTTCGTTGACCACACGGCCGCGCATGGAGACACCAGCCGCATGCACGGATTCGGCATTGCCAGAGATCAGCGGGTGCCAGTCGAACAGGTCGCGACCCTCGGACACAAGGCGGTAGCCGCAGGTTTTAGGCAGCCAATACATGTTATCTTCCAGCGTCTTAGGTGTCAGTTGAATGCATTCTGGCACGTATTGGCGGCGCAGGGCGTATTTGCTGCATAGGCATGTGGAGCCGTCTAGAAGGCGACAGGACACGCGGGTCAAATCGACCTCGCCTGTGTCTTCGTCTTCGAGTTTGTTCAGGCAGCATTTGCCGCAGCCGTCGCATACCGCTTCCCATTCGGGCTTGGTGAAATCGTCCATCGGGACGGTTTTCCAGAACTCTGGGCGCAGGTCATTGCGGGGAATTTCAGACATCGGCGAGTATTTCCCTTGCGCGGGCGCAGTCGGCGTCCATTTGGGTGATGAGTGCGTCTAACCCGTCGAATTTCAGCTCTGGACGCAGGTATTCGACGAGCGCGACGGAGAGGGTGGCACCGTAAAGATCTCCTTTGAAATCAAAGAGAAAGCTTTCGCAGTTCGGTTTGTTTTCGCCAAACATCGGGCGGATGCCGATGGAGGCAGCCCCGTCGTAGCGGCCCGCGTGAGTGCCGTCGAGAACGGTGACTTTGACTGCATAGACGCCGAATTTTGGCGGGTGCAGGTCGTCGATCGACATGTTGGCGGTGGGGTAGCCGAGGATGCGGCCGCGCTGTTCGCCGCGAATCACTTGATTTTCCAAGCGGTGCCAGTGGCCAAGCATTAAGGCTGCATCTTGCGGGCGGCCCTCGGTCAAGGCGGTGCGGATCGCGGTGGAAGAGACTTCTTCGGAGCCGATGGACAAGAGCGGGGCGATGGTGACGCCGAAGCCCATTTCCGCGCCGTACGCGGTGAGAGATTCGACGGTGCCCTTGCGACCTTTGCCAAAGCAGAAATCAGCGCCCACAACGACATGGGTCAGACCCAATTGATCGGTAATCACGGTCTGTGCAAATTCGCGGTCCGTGAGGCCAGACAGGCCCGCGTTGAACGGCATTTCATAGAGCTTTTCAACGCCAAGTTTTGCGAGGCGATTGGCCTTGCTTCTGCGTTCATCAGGCGGAAGGGGTTGTTATCTTTCGAGAAAAACGCGCGTGGGTGCGGCTCGAACGTGAGGATGCCTAAGGCACGCCTTTGTCGGCTGCGGCCTTGCGGGCCACGTCGATGACGGCCTGATGCCCAAGGTGGACGCCGTCGAAATTCCCGATGGCCACGGCGGCGCCGCGGTCGGTTGGGTCGATGAAATAAGGGTCACGAATGATGCGCATATGCGTGGGTAGCGCGGGTTGCGCGGGGGTGCAAGTATCAGTCGAATTTCCGGCTGGGCGCGAGCACGGTGGCGTCACCAACGAGTACCTTTTTACCCGCGACAAGGCAGCGGGTGTTCATGGTCACGCGGCGTTTGGAATGGTCGATATCGGTGACCTCAACCTCAGCCAGAACCATATCGCCTGGGCGAACGGGAGCGAGGAATTTCAGAGTTTGTCCAAGATAAACAGTACCATGGCCGGGGAGTTGTTCGCCGATGACGGCAGAGATCAGGCCCGCGGTCAGCATGCCGTGGGCGATGCGCCCGCCAAAGATGGTCTCTTGGGCATACTCTTCGTCGAGGTGCACGGGGTTGTGATCGGTGGAGATTTCCGCAAACATTTCAATGTCTTGATCGGTCACGACCTTTTGGATTGACCGGATCATGCCGATTTCGATGTCTTCGATACAGATGGTACCGCGTGGTGCGTTGTCCAACATTCCCGTCTCCGCTAAGTAATAAAACACCTCGTCGAGTGTCTAATTTGTAACTTTATTACTTTGCAGATGCAGAAAAATCAACCCCTAAGTGGGATTAGCGCAGAAAGCCGATAGCAAAGCTGGGAGACAACATTTCCGTTTGGATATAAGCGTTTAGGGCGTCCGCATCGGGTTGTGTGTCGGTTTTTGTCTCAATCGCCGCAAGACCGCCTGTGATAAAAAGGGTGTCGAGGTCCTCTTGCATGCCGCCCAAAACATCCGTGCGAATCCCGTCGCCGATGCAGATGATACGCGGGTCATCTTTCGCGACACTTAATGCGGCGTAGCGGCGGCGGGCGAGGTCGTAGATGGGGCCGTGCGGCTTGCCGAAATAGAGGCTCGTCCCGCCCATTTCGGTGTAGAGCGCAGCAAGCGCACCGGCGCACCATTGGCGCTCTTCGCCGCGGTCCACGATGATGTCGGGGTTGGCGCATAAGAGCTTCATACCCTTCTCGCGGGCATAAAGAAATTCGGGGCGATTGATGTCAGGATCGGCCTGAGTGTCAAAGGGGCCGCAGCAAACGATGCCTTCGGCCTCGGTCAGTTTGACGCGTTCGATTTCTACAGGATTTTTGATGATTTCCAAAGGCTTAAAGAAGTCGGCGTCACGCTCATTGTCGCCCATGAAATAGACTTTATTGCCAACGACACCTTGGAACATTGCGGCACGCGCACTGTCGCCCGAGGTGGCGATGGTGTCGTAGGAATTAGCGGCAACACCGATCTCATCCAGTTGGGTTTTGACCGAAAACCGTGGGCGAGGAGAGTTGGTGACAAGGACCACAACGCCGCCTTTTGCGCGGTAAGTTTGCATGGCTTTCACGGCGTCGGCGAAAGGCACGATTCCGTTGTGCATGCAGCCCCAAAGATCAACAAATGCGACGTCATATTGGTCTGAAATTTCGTCAAAAGATGTGATGATCTGGGTCATTTGGCGGCCTTTGATGTCGGGGGTTTTGGGGTGTGATTTGCGTGCACTGAGCGTGCACCGAGTGTGCACTGCGCGTGCACCAAAGAAAAGGGGCGCGTCATGCGCGCCCCTTTTCAGATATTTTAGGAAGTCTTCAGATTTGGGATGATCTGCTTTTTCCGGCTCATGATGCCCGGAAGGACCACGGTGTCGCCTGTGACTGTCGCGCCGAATGATGCCTCGGCCACTGTTTTGGACAGGGCGTTCGGGATCATCATCGTCGCTTCTTCACGCAGGATGTCGACGACGAAGAGCAGCACTTGGTCAACGCCGTCTTCGGCAGCCACGGTTGTCATCGTTTCCATGATGGAGGCTTTGCGGTCGATGACGATCTTTGGCGCTGTGGTTTCTAGAACCGATACGCGGAATTTGGTGTCGCCGATGCTGTATTCTTTGCTGTCCATGCGCAGCAGTTCTGCGTCGGAGAAGGACGAGATGTCGGATTTCGCTTCGAACATTTCAGTCGCGTAGGCGTTCAGGTCGATGCCTAAATCAACAGCGAGTTCTTCGGCCAATGCCTTGTCCACGGCTGTGGTTGTTGGCGAGCGGAATTCAAGCGTGTCGGAGATGATGCAGGACAGAACCAAGCCTTTGACGTTGTCTGGCATGTGGCTTGCGTGCTCGCCCATCAGGTCGTGCATGATTGTCGCGGTGCAAGCAAGCGGGCGGATCGTGATGTCGATTGGCCCAGCTGTTTCCAGACCGCCGACCAACTTGTGGTGGTCGATGATCGCGGTGACGTTTGCGCCGTTGATGTTGGCTGGCAATTCCGCAGGGTTGTTGGTGTCAACGATTACACAAGACTGGCCGTCTGCCACGTCTGCGATGATTTCTGGCAGATCGAAGCCCCAGCGGGAAGCTACAAATGCGGCCTCGGTGTTTGGTGTGCCCAAAAGGCGCGCTTCAGCCTTCGTGCCAGTGTGGTTCATGAACCATTCCCAGATCAGCGCGGAGCCAAGGGAATCAGTGTCAGGTGCTTTGTGTCCAAAGATCAGTGTTGTCATTGTCATTTTGCCTTAAATCAGGGAGAATTTGGGCGGCTTATAGAAGGGAATGCTACGGCTGTCACGTTGCTGATTGCCCATGGCAGGTATGTGTTATGGTGAAACCACGCGAGGCTGATCTTTATGCGCCGGTCAAACGGTTCTTGGAGACCCAAGGCTATAAGGTGAAGGGCGAGGTTGGCGCGGTTGACGTGATGGCGTTGCGCGACAAAGAGCCGCCGCTGCTGGTCGAGCTGAAACTCGGGTTCACGCTTACGTTGTTTCATCAGGGGATTGATCGGCTGAGTGTGTCCGATTTGGTCTATGTCGCTGTCCCAGAGAAGGACGGTCGAGCCGCGCAAAAGGCGTTGAAAGACAATGTGAAACTGGCCCGCCGCGTGGGTTTGGGCGTGCTGACGGTAAGGTTGCGTGATGGTCATGTGACAGCACAGGCCGATCCCGGTGGCTACGCGCCGCGCAAGCAGCCAAAAGCGGCCAAGCGGTTGCTCAAGGCTTTTGACCGCCTCAAGGGTGATCCGAATGAGGGCGGGGCCACGCGCCACGGCATTGTAACGGGCTACCGCCAAGATGCGCTATTATGTGCGCGGTTTCTGGCGGTGCATGGACCCAGCACGGGCGCGAAGGTCAAGGCATGGGCCGAGGTGCCAGCGGCGACGAAGATCATGGCCGCCGATCACTATGGCTGGTTCATACGGGTCAGTCGCGGTGTCTACGGACTAACCGATGTGGGCCGCAAGGGGATTGCCGACTGGGGTGACGTCTAGGACGGGGTGATCGCCCAGCCGTCGGCCACAAGCAGGGCCACAAGCCCGTTTTCATCTGGCAGATGTGCGGCACCGACGGCGATCATGATATTATCGTGCGCGGCCACAGCGGCGTTAATCACAGGCATCCACGCAAGGTTACGGTCGATGATCAGCTCTTGTTCGGCTTCAAGGGTAAGGGCGAGGCCTTTGGCGGGGTCCATATTGGGCAGGTTCTGCGAGATCAGTCTGCTCATCGCGATCAACCTGCCAACCTCGCCGTCAAAGTAGCTGTCGAGCATGGCCACGAACATGGACTGTTGATCTATATCCATGCCAACCGAGAGGGTCAGCATCTCGATTTGCTCTTCAGCCGTGTCAGATTGCATGATGTCAAAGAGCGTATCAAAGGGCTCTAACGCCTGCATGGGAATGCCCGATGCGGTTGCCTCATCCATGATCATATGATCAAGGCCGCGTTTTTTCGCCAAGATATCACCCATCGCACAAGGCGGGATAGAGAGCGTCATCATCAGATACCAAGGCTGGAATTTCGCGGCGAGAAAGGCGGGGATTTGGCGGGCACGCAGGGCCTCTGTGAGGGCGTTCCACGTTTCCTCTGGCAGCACTTCGGGCAATGTCGGGCCTGTTGCGTTCATAAAGATTTCGGGGTGCTTCATCATTTCGGCTTCTAACGCGGCTTCCTCAGCAGGGGTCGCTTCGAGCAGGATCAATTCGGCGGTTTGGATCACGGTGATCAGCGGGCGCATCGTCGCGGTCAGCCGCGCATCGTTGATGTGCATGGTGCCGACGAGCGTAATCACCTTGCTACCTTTGGTCGCGGTCCATGCGGTGCCTTTACCGTAGCGAATGGCCGCGGCATCTTGCTGCAATTGCTGGTATTGGTCGGGCGAAAGGCGCTCCAGGTAGCTTTCGCCACCGCAAAGCGCAAAAAGCGGCGTGCCAAGCAGCGTGAGAGAAATAGCTGCGATGAAAGTGCGTAACATAAATGGCCATCCCCTTAAGCGTTTGTTCGAGCATATCGCTCAGGTTGTGGCAGGGCTAGGGGCGAGTTGACCCACTGGAGCGAGGGTTCCGCCTGAAAGTGATGATTTTTTGATTGGACCCAGCCCGAAAATGACCCAAGATTGCCGCAGTTTGGAGACCGATCATGTTAAACCCCGTCACGCCTAATTTTGAAGCACAGCTCCGCGGGATTTTGCCCCAAGCTGCGTTCAAAGATCCCGCACCCTATTTGTCAGAGCCGCGCGGGCGCTGGACAGGGCAGGGCCTTGTGGTGGCACCTTCGTCGACAGAAGAGGTCGCGGCGGTTGTGAAAGCCTGTGCGCAGGCGGGCGTAGGTATCGTGCCTTTTAGCGGTGGTACGGGGTTGGTCGGCGGACAGATCATGCCGGACGGGCCTATCCCTGTTGTCTTGTCGCTAGATCGCATGTCGCGGGTCAGGGCGGTTTACCCCTCCGAGAATGTGCTGGTTTGTGATGCGGGCACGATTCTGGCGGATGTGCAAAAGGCGGCAGAAGACGTTGACCGCTTGTTTGCCCTGTCGCTGGCGTCCGAGGGCTCCGCGCGGATCGGTGGGTTGCTCTCGACCAATGCGGGCGGGGTGAATGTGCTGCGCTACGGCAATGCGCGGGCGCAATGTTTGGGGCTAGAGGTGGTGCGCCCGGACGGGACGATCTGGCAGGGCCTGAGCCGATTGCGCAAAGATAACACCGGTTACGACCTGCGTGATTTGTTCATCGGCGCAGAAGGCACGCTGGGGATCATCACGGGGGCGGCGTTGAAACTGGCTCCAAGACCAGCAAAGTCTGGAACGGCGGTGATGGTGGTAAAATCGCCCGCGGCTGCTCTCGATTTACTGGCACTTGCTGGCAAGGTCGCGGGGGACGGCGTCAGCGCATTTGAACTGTTGGGCGGACAAGGGTTTAAATTCTTGGCCGAGGTCGGACCAGAGGTGAAAATGCCGTTTGATGCGGTGCCCGAATGGTCGGTCCTGATTGATCTTGGGCTGGCGGAGGGCCAAGATCCTCTGGCGGTTTTGACGACATTGTTCGAGGTGGCCGTGGAGGCCGATCTGGTAACAGACGGTGTGATTGCGCAATCGGAAGCGCAGCGTAGGGCGCTCTGGATGATCCGCGAAAGTATCCCCGAGGCGAACCGCAGGATAGGGTCGGTGAGCTCACATGATATTTCCGTGCCGCTGAGCGTGATCCCCGAATTTATTGCACGAGGAAAGACGGCGCTTGCGGCGCTAGGCGACTTTCGGATCAACTGCTTTGGGCATTTGGGCGACGGAAACTTGCACTATAACGTCTTTCCACCGACCGGCAAAACCCGCGCGAGTTACGAGCATTTGCGCAGCGATGTGAAAGCCATTGTACATGATCTGGCACATGAACTTGAGGGATCAGTCAGCGCCGAACATGGCATCGGGCGGTTGAAGGTCAATGACCTGCAACACTACGGCGATCCTGTGAAGCTTACGATGATGCGCGCAGTGAAAGACGCGCTAGATCCGCAAGGTATCATGAACCCGGGCGCGGTGCTGCCTCCGGCGGGAGTTTGAAAGTACATAGAAAATCAGGCGCGTTTACTGTTTTTCAACCACATAGAGTTAAACTAAAGGCGCGGTACAGGCGGGAGCGCCGATGACCGTGACGTGGAAAGTCGCAAAGCCGGTGACCTTAAACGGGTCCGTCCTTTCAGTAGGCGGCCGGCGGCGCGCACTTGCCACCAAATTTTCTATGTCCAAAAATACTCTGGGGTGAGGCCCAAAGGGCCGAGGGGCAACGCCCCTATTCACCCTCAAACTCACAGAGCGCGTGTACGTCCATGCCCATAGCCTCAATGCGTTTGCGCCCGCCAAGATCGGGCAAGTCGATAACAAAGGCGCAGCCCGAAACCACAGCGCCCATGCGTTCGATCAGCTTAATGCCAGCCTCGGCGGTCCCGCCTGTGGCAAGCAAATCATCCACCATCAGCACACGTTCGCCCGCCATGAGAGCATCGTCATGGATTTCCACGACGGCTTTGCCGTATTCAAGGGTATAGGCTTGCTCGATCGTACGGCCAGGCAATTTGCCTTTTTTGCGGATCGGAATGAAGCCCTTGCCCAATTGATGCGCAATCGCCCCGCCAAGGATGAAGCCGCGCGCCTCTAAGCCCACGACCTTATCAATTGGTTGGCCCGCGTAGGGGGCCAATAATTGGTCAATCGCGATCCGAAATCCGCGTGGATCGGCGAATAATGTTGTCACATCACGGAACATAATCCCTTCGTGCGGGAAGTCCGGAATGGTGCGGATATAGTCTTTGACGGTTTTCATATTAACTCCAAAGTGGTGGTCTACTGACCATCAGCCAGTAGACTGTAATCAAAGCAGTGAAGGCAGGCCAGCCCAGAGCGAACCAAATGCGATAGTCGCGCCAGACTTGTTCGGGAAGCGGCCCGCCTGAAGCCAAGGCACCTGCTGCCAAATCGCGGATCCGCAATTGTAGAACCACGACGTGCAGCCAAGCCAGGAATGCGACCACGTAGAGTGCATAGGTCAAAAGCAACCATGGTTCCGTGAGCGCATACCCCTGCAGATACACGAGCCAAAGGCCCGAGAGTGGCTGGAAAAGGCCTGCGGGTGTCGTGAAGATCAAATCTGCCATACAAACGCTCGCCGAAACGGATGCGATTGTTTCAACGCGTTTTGTGTGCATGGCACAGACCATCTGAAACGCGGTGCCGATGCCTGTGCCAAAAAGCACGCTGGACGACAGGATATGAAGCCATTTTGCAATGAAATACCAGTCCATTAACGTTCCTCAGCCAGTGCCAGTGAGGCAAGCAGCAGCGCCAAGACAGGCAGGTTCTTGAGCAAGCCACCAAAGGGCAGGAGCCACAACGCAGGGGCAAGGATCGTGAGGCCCAGCGTGTAGCCTGAAACCATCGCAATCTGGATCAGTGCGAGCGGCAACGGGCGCCAGTTGCGCAGTAAGCCCCAAGCGATGAGCAAATCCGCAACCCCGCCCAGTCGTGCGATAGCGACCAGCACGCCATCAGGCAAAAGACCTGAGACCGCGGGCAAAAACGCATCTTGTGGCAAGAACAATCCGATGAGCCCTGATGCAATCCACATGACCGCCAAGACGATCCGCAACAGCGGGCGCAGAAGGTAAAGCCGCGCGTGCCAAAGGTCTTGGGTGCCGGCGGGCCGTGCCCAGAGGAATTGACTGAACGGCCGTACGGCAGGAAGCCCTTGCGAAGGCATGGCCAAAATCCCCGCCGAAAGCGTTTTGATCGATGTCGCCGAAATGGGACCCATGCGCAGGACATCGCCAATCCGGCCAAGTGCCATCCCAGCCAAAAGCGGAACGGGCAATGCTTTTGCTTTGGGCAGGCCCAGCCAGCGCCGAGAGGATTCAAGCATGGCGCGCTGGGTCAACACC
>ENA-OWPI01003511-OWPI01003511.1-marine-metagenome-genome-assembly--contig:-NODE-3511-length-13299-cov-17.036530_pt1 | contig 13299 bp, 10 predicted proteins | sample MGYA00238138_ERZ651775 | MGnify/ENA primary metagenome ERZ651775 (study PRJEB26906, sample SAMN06265043) | marine metagenome | isolation source: Helgoland LTER site | place: Germany:Helgoland, sampling...
AAACTGATATGACTTTCAGCTAATAAAGCAAGTATAGTGAAACCTTGAGGCTCAAATTTATACTTTGAAATTTCAAGAATTGTAACTTCTGCAGCTTTTGCAATTTTACGAATTACGTTCTCGTAGATTGAAGGATCATACTCTTGAGTAGTGCCAATGATATCTAAAGTTATGTGTTCACCGACTTTAGTCATAAAAATTATCCCCTCTTATAATTTTTTGCTTTACTTAAAACTTTATTCATTTCTTTTGAAGATAAAATTTTAGGCTTACCAATTTTTAAGGCTTTTATATACTGGTTCGAAAGATTTTCAACCTCTTCAGCTAATTCAAATGCCTTTGATAAATTTTCTGAAAATGCAATTTGTCCGTGATTACCTATTAAACAAGCTTTTCTCTGCTTTAGAGCTTTAATAATATTTTTAGATAATTCTCTTGTGCCATAGGTTGCATACTTTGCACATTTAATATCGTTACCACCCGCCATTGCCACCATATAATGAAATGCTGGAATTCCTTTTCCATGAGTAGAGATTGCAGTTGCATAATTTGAGTGTGCGTGAACAATTGCTTTAGCTTCTTTTTTATTCAAGTAGATATCCTGGTGAAATCTCCATTCAGAAGATGGTATTCCTTTTTTTTCATCAAATTTACCTTTAAGGGAAACAAAAACTATATCTTTATTTTTTAATGAAGAATATTTAGCTCCTGAGGGTGTTATTAGAAAGCCATCTTGAAATCTTATAGATATATTTCCAGATCTTAATGCTGAAAGTTTTCTACTATTCAGCATTTTAGCATATTTAATAACTTCAGACCTTAAATTTTTCATTATTTAAACATCTTCTTTAATGCATCACTTGATGCTTCACAAATTCCTTTTTCAGTTATTAATCCTGTTACATATTTTGCAGGTGTTACATCAAAAGCAAGATTCATTGCTTTGCTTTTTTTTGGATAAATTAAAATTTTTTTAATTTCATTATTTTCATCCATACCTTCAATATGAGATAGCTCTTCTGAATTTCTTTCTTCAATTGGGATATCTTTTACCTCTTTTATTTCCCAATCAATAGTCGAGCTTGGTAAAGCCACATAAAATGGTACATTATTATCATGAGCTGCCAAAGCTTTGAGGTAAGTACCTATCTTATTACAAACATCTCCATTAGATAAAGTTCTATCGGTTCCTACAATACATATATCAACATCTCCTCTTTGCATTAAAATTCCACCTGTATTATCTGCAATAATTGTATTTGGAATATTTTCCTCATTTAATTCATATGAGGTTAAATTAGCACCTTGGTTTCTAGGTCTTGTTTCGTCAACCCAAACATGGACAGGAATACCCTTTTGATGAGCTTGGTAAATGGGAGAAGTAGCTGTTCCCCAGTTAATAGTTGCAAGCCAACCTGCATTACAGTGAGTTAAAATATTAACTGTTTCTTTTTTTTTATTATAAATTTCTTCAATTATTTTTAGCCCGTTAATACCTATGCTTTCACAGAATTTTTCATCCTCGTCACATATTTCTTTAGCTTCATTTAAAGCTATATTTAAAACCTCATCAACATTAACACCCTCTAATTTATTTAACATTCTATCTACTGCCCATTTTAAATTTATCGCAGTTGGTCTTGATTGAATTAACTCTTCAGAACTTTTTTGAATAAATTCAAGGTCTTTATTTTCTTTAATAGCTAATGCCATTCCATAGGCAGCAGTTCCTCCAATTAGTGGAGCGCCTCTTACTTCCATTGTTTTGATGGCATTAATTGCATCTTTAACTGTATTGAGTTCTTTAATAATAAACTGATGAGGAAGTTTAGTTTGATCAATAATCTTAACTAGTTGATTAGCTTCATCGAACCAAATCGTTCTATATTCTTTATTCTCTATCTTCATTTATTTAAAACTCGACCTGCAACTGTTTTAAGTTTATCTATTGTCTTCTGGGTTCTCTTTTCTGGTGCCGTTATTATTGCTGCATCTAAACAATTATTAGTAGGATCTTTTGGGTCAATATGACTTTCAAAATTATAAATAATATTTTTTATCATTTTCTTTGCTTTCTCTGCATTTCCTAAAAGAACTTTAATAACTTGCTGAACATCTACATGTTCATGATCCGGATGCCAACAATCAAAATCTGTAACCATTGATACAGATGCATATCTAATCTCAGCTTCTCTTGCGAGTTTTGCCTCTGGCATATTAGTCATTCCAATAACGTCAGCATTCCACGATCTATATAAATTTGATTCAGCTAATGTTGAAAATTGAGGTCCTTCCATAACTACGTATGTTCCTCCTCTTTGGTATTCAATACTTTCTTGTTTTATTGCTTCTTCACACGAATTCATTAGTCCATTTGAAGTAGGATATGCCATTGAAACATGAACTACTATCTCATCATCAAAAAAACTTTTTGATCTTGCGAATGTTCTATCAATAAATTGATCCACAATTATAAATTTTCCTGGAGGCAAGTCTTCTTTTAACGAACCAACTGCTGAAACCGAAACTATATCAGTAACACCTAGTTGTTTTAGAGCATCAATGTTAGCTCTAAAATTGATATTCGAAGGAGATATTGCGTGACCTCTTCCATGTCTTGGTAAAAAAAATATTTCTTTATCATGATATTTTGTTTTTAAAATTTCATCTGAAGGTTTACCCCAAGGTGTTTCAAGTTTAAGAAACTCTCTTTCCCTAAATTCATCAATATCGTAGAGACCGCTACCACCAATAATTGCTAATTTATTATTTGCCATATCAAAATAATTCTTTAAACTTTATATATTAATTGAATTAGAAATGAATTTAAAAGATTATATTAGGTCAATTCCAGATTATCCAAAAAAAGGAATTCTATTTAGGGATATTACAACTCTAATCAAGGATTCAGACGCATTTGAAGAATGTATTAATCAAATAATTGAAAGATCTAAAAATTATAAAATAGATAAAATTGCAGCAATTGAATCAAGAGGATTTGTATTTGCTTCTGCTGTTTCTTACCTTCTTAAAAAACCTTTTATTATGTTTAGGAAAAAGAACAAACTTCCAGCTGAAACTCATTCTGTTGATTTTGAATTAGAGTACGGAACAGCAACTATTGAAGTGCACAAAGACTCAATTGATAGAGACGATTCAGTTTTAATTATAGATGACTTGATAGCAACAGGGGGAACGGCTGAAGCTGCAGCTAAACTTGTGGAAATGTCGAATGCTAAAATTTCTGCATTTGTTTTTGCAATTAATCTTTTTGACCTAGGAGGATCTGATAATTTAGTTAAAAAAGGTTATAAGGTTGAAAACTTAATGGATTTTCCAGGGCATTAAATGGTAGCGGGAAGTGGAATCGAACCACTGACCTCAGGCTTATGAGTCCTGCGCTCTAACCGACTGAGCTACCCCGCCATTTAATTATCGTTGATTTATAATAGATTTTATTTTTAGTGCAATCAACTATTACCAAATTAAATAACAATTTGTTTCTTATCATTTAATTTTAGCAAAAAAAAAGCCCCTATTTGGGGCTTTTTTAATTTTTTGAATTTTATAATTTAGAACTTAGATCTAAAGTTTATTGTTCCAGTGTGACTAATATAATCATCTGTATTAAATTCAGTTTGGTAGCCGATATTAAAAGATGTTAAACCAGTTCCAATTGAATAACCTAATCCAAATTTACCACTTAAGTCATCAACTTCAGTAGAAGTATTAAATGAAGATCCAGCTCCACCTTGGTAAGTATTTTTAGCAACAATGTTTTGGTCACCGAATTCATTGTCTATTGAGAAAGAAACTATAGCAGTTCCTTTTTCAGCTTCTTTGAAAGCTTTAATTCCAATTGATCCCACTAAAGAAGTATAATCTTCTTGTTCAATTTTTAGTCTTAAATTGTCTATAGTTGAAGAAGACGTTTCAGTGTAAGCGTCAGTAGAAATTAATGACCCTGCTAAGCTTATAAATGGTGTAACGTAAGATTTATATCCGTCAGTAGCATCCCCTAGCTCATTAGTTCTACCAGCAGCAACTTTAAATGAAGCCTGCATGCTATCATAATCACCGCTTAATGCTCTGTTTAATCCTGATGTATTTATAATTCTACTTGTTTTATTTTCATTATAACCAACTGATAAACTTCCTTCAACGTAGCCTTTTTCACTTAATTTTTCAGTATATATAGAAGCTAAATAACTTTCGATTTTGTTTTTAGCTTTACCAGTTCCTTTTCCATCTACATTACTGTTAGAATAAGAAACTGACAATCCAACAAGATCACCATTAGCATTTATTGCATCACTTCCAATGCTAAATCCAGCGCTATCAAGATCGTAACCGAATTGCGTTCCAAAATTAACTGTTTTATTTTTCTGCTCAGCAGCTGATCCAAACACTTGGAAGAACATTGATTCTGCATAAACTCCACTATTTTCATTACCAGTAAATTTAAAAGCATCACCAGATCTTAGTGAAGCCATTCTGTCTGAAAGAATATTTTCAACTGATTTAGTTGTATTTTTAGTTGCAACTGTAGATCCTGCAATCATGTCTGTTTGTGGTGCAACTTGTCTTCCTAATTCTAGAAGATTTGATGCTCCACCATCAATTGCAGTTTTAAACGCAGCTTCAGCTTCGTCATCATCCGTTGTTAAAGATACAGCAGAAATATAACCTTGTAGTAAACCTTTAGCTTGGTTCAATGTACTAGAAATTGCTGAAGCAATACTAGTTGGTGTTTTGTTTACACCAGTAATATTAATCGAACCTTTGCTTGCCACATAATCAATTAAAATATTATCAACTAAGGCTGCATTTATATCAGTAATTTCATCATCAATACCTGATGCATTTGTAGCTGCACTATTCCAAACTAACAGTTGATTGTTAACTAAGTTAACCGGCATGTTTATTGTAGCTCCAGTAACAACTTGACCAATTGATGTTGAAGATGAAATGGCATCTCCATTAGTTAAATCTGTACTAACTGTAAGTATAGCACCATTTGCAATTGCTACTGAACCAGCTAAGTTTGCAGTCCCAGAACTACCCCCTGTAATTATTACTTCACCATCATTAATATCAAGTAATCCAGTAAATGTATTATCACCAGACAATGTTAATACTGAATTTTCTTCTTTTACAACTCCACCAAGACCTGAAATTACTCCAGATAATGTTTGAGCAGCAGTTGAAGTGTAAATTAAATCATCACCTGTACCGACAGATATAGCACCTGCGTATGTTCCACTTCCTAATTGACCTGTTCCATCAATACTTAAATCACCATTAGTAATGGTTGTATTTCCAGTATAAGTGTTAGCACCTGTTAGTGTTAAAGTTCCAGCACCTAATTTAGTTAAAGAAGCAGCAGAAGAACCATCAGAAATAACACCGGTAATTGAACCAGTACCTGAGTTATTAATAGAAACTGCACCTTTAGACTTAATGTCAGCAGCAGTAAATCCTGCTGTAACAGCAGTTAAACTAAGTATAGCTGTATTTCCACCAATAGCTCCAACGTATGTAGTATCCCCACCAGTGGTTGTTGCTAGTGTTTGAGCTCCATCAGTTGTTGAGCTAAATAAGATATCTCCATTGGCAGTTGATTGATAGGTGTTATTTGCACTTAATGTAACTGCACCAGTATAAGTCTGATCACCTGATGTTGTAACGTTTGCACCTAAATTGGTAGCTCCAGTTACGGCTAAACTTGCAGCACTAGTTATTGCAGCATCTAAATCTAATCCACCAGTACCTGTAATTGCAATTGCACTAACTGCCGTTCCACCACCAACAATACCGTCAAATGTAGTCAAGCCACCTGTAGCAACTGTTAAATCTTGTGTACCATCAATTGTACTAGAAAATAATACGGCACCACTAGCTGTTGATGTTAGAGTTCTAGCAGCACCTGATAATGTAACTGCATCAGTATAAGTTTGTAAACCTGTTGTTGTAACATTTCCACCTAAATCTGTTGCACCAGTAACTACTAATGAAGTTGCACCCGCTGATGGATCAGTATTTCCAATATCAGCATTTAAATCTAAACCACCAGAACCTGTAATTGCAATTGCACCAAGACTTTGACTAACACCAACTGCAAGGTTAAATGTTGTTAAGCCACTTCCAGCAGCAACAGTTAAACCTCGAGTTTCCCCAGTAATACTATTAACTAAGCCAGAAAAAGTTACAGCATCATTAGTAGTTGTTATTGTTCTATCATCACCACTAATTTCTACATTATCGCCGTATGTTTGTAAGCCATCTGAAGAAATATTTGCAGCAATAACTGTTTTACCATCCGTATCAGTTATAAATGTTCCAATTCCACTGATCACACCATTAATCGTTGTAGTACCATTTGAATTTATAGTTAAATTATCATCAACACTTGCACCAGCTAATGCTCCATTAATATTTATTGCAGCAGCACCTCCACTTTCAAGTGTTGTACTATCAGCTAAAGTAATTCCAGTAGCATCATCACCAGTATCTCCTAAAGTCATAGTATTGGTACCGCCAGTAATTATTTTACCATTTAAAGTTATTGCACTTGGAGCAGTTGCTACTAAGCCACCATTAAATGTTAAAATATCATCCGTACCATCACCAAGTACTAATAAACCTGTGTTAGAAAAAGTTACTGCATTAGTAATTGTAGCATCTTCGTTTATTTCAACATTAAATGCTTCAGCTGCAACAGTAAGAGTTGCAGTAGATAAATTACCAGCAAATATTATATCAGCATTATCAGCTGTATCCGTTAGAACCACTGCTGTGGTAGTAGTTACTGCAGCATCAAAAGTTACTCCACCAGAATCTGCTATAGTTAATGTTTCAAGTTTACTTACAATGCCATCAACTTCAGTTCTTGCAGTACCTGAATTAATTGTAAGGTTTTGAGTACCTGCATCAAGACCAGTAACAGCTTTTAAAGTTATAATATCATTATCAGCATCTAAAATCGAAGCTGAAACACCAGCACCACTACCTATAATCACAGCATCATTAAAAGTCATTGTACCAGTTGTTGTAATATCTACACCGGCTTCTAAAGTTGTGCTACCACCTGTATTAGTGGATAAAGTAGTTAAGGCAGTTAAATCTCCAGAAAGAGTTGTAAGACCAGTTGAGTTTAAAATTAAATTTTTATTATTACCAGCAAGTGTACCCCCTATATTTAAAGCAGCACTTCCTGAATTAAGCGTTGTATCTTCAGCTAAAGTAATACCAGTATCACCATCACCTAAAGTTATTACATCATTAGATGTTGTAACAGTACCAGCTAAAGTTATTGCAGACTGAGATATAGCTGATATTGCATTATCAAATGTTGTTGTAACAGTTCCAGTACCAATTTGTAAAGTACCAGTGTTAATTAAAGTAGCAGCACCAATAGTACCACCACCATTTAGGAAAAGGTCGTATTGTTGAGCCTGAGTAGTCAAGGTTCCAGTAGTTAATGCACCAGTAAATATTATATCAGCATTATCAGCTGTATCCGTTAGAACCACTGCTGTGTTAGTAGTTACTGCAGCATCAAAAGTTACTCCACCAGAATCTGCTATAGTTAATGTTTCAATAGCACTTACAATGCCATCAAATTCAGTTCTTGCAGTACCTGAATTAACTGTAAGGTTTTCAGTACCAGCACCACCAGTAACAGCATCACTAAAAGTTATAAGAGAATCATTAGCATCTAAAACTGAAGTACCCGCACCTACATTAAAAACTCCTGTGTATGTTTGTGTTCCAGTTGTAGTTATATTTGCATTAGTAGAAGTTGTTACACCTGTAACCTCCAAAGAAGCGGCACTAACAATTTCAGCATCCTGGATTAAAGTTCCTACTCTAACAGATCCTGCACCTGCAGTAAGAGTTTTTGAATTCATGTCTAAAATACCTAACCCTGTACCAGCGCTACCAATGTCTTCATCATTCGTAAAATTTTCAATAAGCTTTAACGTACCTGCGCCATCAAAGTTAGCACTGTAGGTTCCAGAAGTTGCAGCAACTTCTAAAGTCTGACCAGAATTAACAACAAATTTAAGTGTATCAGCACCTGAACCTACTGATTGTGTTTTAAGTTGAAAAATTTGACCATCGGCATTACCAGCAAATGTAATTGTTAAAGGATCATTATCATCCACATTAGTTACAGCTTCATCAATAGTGTAAGTTTCATCAGCAGCTCCATCTGAAACATTGATGGTTAAAGTAGCTGCTGCACCAACGTTTGCTGAAGTTATTTCATCGGCAAATCGAATACCGTCAGTTGTCAAATTCAATATAACATCTCCACTAATTACTAAATCTATGTCTTGAGTACTTATGGCATTAGTACCACCCGTAACATTTGCATTACCGGTACCCGCATTAGAAGCAGTTGTTTCATCAACTGTTGTACCAGTGATAGTCAATGTATCACCATCAGTTGCATAAGCTGTGTTGATCAGAGCACTACTGAAAACTAAAGAAAATATTGTTAAATAAGATAAGGTATTTTTTATAATTTTTTTTGTTTGGTCGAATAATTTTTCTAAGATAACTGCCGCTAAAACTTTATTTTTATTAGGCTCACATTTATTTTGCATAATTTACCTTTAATTTATTTGACTCAAAAAATGACTTTTAAACAAAAAACTTTAGTAAGATACTATAATGTTTAGTACTAAATTTTATTAATAATATTTATTTAATATTAGCTAAAAGTCAACTAATTTATATCAGAATTACAAATAATATCCATTAAGATCTTATGTGATTGAGAGAAATTAAATACTTTTTTTTGACATAATTTAATATTATGTATAATTAACTTAATTAAAATTAGTCTATGAAAGATTAATCTAAAATAGGAATAAATTAAAAAATATGAAAAAAATTATTGCAACATTATATATTGTATTATCATTTTCTTTTTCTGCTTTTGCAGAAATAAATGAAAAATCTTGGTCAAAAGAATGTGCTGATAAGGATAAAAAAGCTTGCCTTATTGGTATTAAACAAAAAGTAAAACTTGATGTTTATAAAGAAAAGCAAGACGTTAATGCTTACGTTCAAATTGGTAAAAACACCAAACAAGAAAGTAAAGTTGTAGATGAAAAAGAAAAACTTATAAAAGTTGTAGATGTCGTAACTGATGTTCCGGTACTATTTTTTAATTTACCATTTGATTCTGATTTAAGAAGAAAACCACTAGTTAGAGCTGACAAAACAAATATTGCTAATGTAGAGTTTATGCATTGCAATAAATCTGTTGGTTGCAAAACTATGATTGTAATCAATGACGAAGCAATTAACATTATGAAAGAGGCTAACGAGTTAGGGATAACTTTTGCTGTCTTTGGTACAAACCAACAAGTAGAAATTGTTTTTCCTTTAAAAGGATTTAAAAAAGCTTACGAAAAACTCTAAAAGTTATTTAAAACAACTTTGAGAAAAAGTCTTTTACAAAAAAAAATACTTCTGATTGAGGAGTTAACTAGTCATAACCTGAAAATGATTAGTTACTTCCAGTCAGATATAACAAAATACAAATTATTAATAATAGTCGTTAAGAATTATTTTGAAGATAACCTCATTACTATTGAGGATACAGTTAATCTTCTGCCACAAAAAATTTCTTCTAGAGCACATAAATTAAATTGCATTACAGATGCAACTATAAGAAATTATTTTACTAAAGAGATAAAAGCATCTGATCAAAGAATAAAATATTTAAAACCCTCTAACGAGCTAATAGAAGAGTTCAAAGAGTACTGTGCGATATTTGACCTTTAATAATTAAACAAAATTTTACTTAAAAAAGTTTCCAAAAAAACTCAAGTTAAATTAATAGAGAAATAAATTATATTATTGAAAAAAATATAATTAACCCAACAATGCCTGCAAATAAAAAAGTTAAAATCATCTTCTTTTTAAAAGCATTTTTTTTATTTAGCCTAACCCTATTTAATAAAATATTAATATCGGCCGCTTTAATTCTATTACTTGTTTGATGTTGTTTACGTGCATCATTATTTTTTAAGATGCTTTGTTGATCTCGCTTATACATAACATATTTAAACATCATTAATCTCAAAAGACAAATAATAAAAATTTATAATTAAATATTCTTAAAATTATTATGTTTTAAAGGTTTTAAAAGAAGGTCTGCAGGGTACTTCTTATTTTCAATTTCTATAGATAAATTCTTATTAACAATATCGTTGCTGGTTAAATCAGATCTAATATATCCAAATGATAGGTTTTTATTGTAGTTAAATGAATAATTTCCTGAGGTTGTTCTGCCAATTATTTCATTATCTAAATAAATAGGTTCCTCATGTAGCAGTAATGGATTTCCTGGATTACTCTCTTTTAATACAAGCATTGCAAATCTTTTATCTTGTTTATTATCCTTGATTTTCAATAGCTTTTCTTTGCCTATAAAATTGAAATCTTTTTTAAAACTTATAGTAAAATTTAACCCTGCTTGATATTGGTTTTCTTCAGGAGAAATGTCATGCCCCCAGTGTAAAAAGCCACTTTCCATTCTCATAATATCCATAGCATGGGCTCCGCAATGGGATAATTGAAATTCTTTACCTTTATTAATGATTAAATCATAAATCTCTTTTGCGTCTTCTCTCTTTATATATAACTCATAACCTAATTCACCCACATAAGATAACCTTTGAACCCATACATTGGTTGAATTTAACTCTATGTATTTTCCAGTTCCAAATTTAAAACTGTCATTTGATAAATCTTCTTTAGTAGTTTTTGACAATAACCCCCTACTCTTTGGTCCAAAAATACCTAAACAAACAAAGTCATCTGTTACGTCTTTAAACTCAACTTCATTTGATAAATGTTTTAATATATGAGCTTTGTCGTGAGTTCTAACTGCAGCTGAGCTAATTATTCTAAAGTAATTTTTATCTAAACAAACAACTGTTAAATCAGTTTCAATTCCAGCACCTTCATTAAGCATATGAGTATATGTACATTTTCCAATTTCATTTTTAATGTTTGCAGTGCATAGTCTTTGTAATTCTTCATAAGCTTTTTCACCTTTAATTTCATATTTTGAAAAAGGAGAAAGCTCAAACAAACCTACATTTTGAGTTGTATTTTTGCATTCATATTCTGCAGACGGATACCAATTCTGTTGATTAAAACTGTACTGATATTCTGGTTTTACCCCATCTAATGCATACCACATTGGTCTTTCATATTCTCCTAATTGCCCAAAACATGCGCCCTCTTTCTTTAACTCTTCATGATAAGGTAGCAATCTTTGATTTCTTGAGGTGTTATGTTGCTTGTAGGGCCAGTGCATTCCATATAAATCACCTAGAGTTTCAGTAACCCTTTCCATGATAAACTTTTTAGATGAATGGAATTTTTGAAACCTTTTAATATCAAGTGAAAATAAGTCTTCATTCATATATCCATTAATCATCCATTCAGCAGTAACTCTACCCGCACCCCCAGAACTTGCAATTCCAATACTATTAAACCCACAGCAGGTAAAAAGGTTATTCACTTCTGGAGTTTCTCCTAAAAGATATTGGGTATCTGGAGTAAACGATTCTGGACCTGAAAAAAACTTCCTAATTCCTGCAGTTTCTAACATGGGTAATCTTTGAAATGATTTTTCAAGATAAGGCTCAAAGTGATCAAAATCATCAGGAAATTCCCCAAAAGAAAAGTCTTCTGGGACTTTACCTTTGTCTTTAAAAGCAGGTTTTGCATTGGGTTCGAATATTCCAACTAACATCTTCCCAGCATCTTCTTTTAAATAAAGACAGGAGTTATAATCTCTTAAAACTGGTAAGTTTTTAGGTAATTTATCTAATGGTTCGGTGATTATATAAAAGTGTTCATTTGGATATAATGGGATACTTACACCAATATCTTCTCCAATTTGCCTTGACCACATCCCAGTTGCAATTACAACATATTCACAGTCAATTTTGCCAAATTTCGTTTGAACACCAACAATTTTCTTGTCTTTAACCAATATTTTTTCAACAGGAGTTTTCTCAAATATTTGAGCCCCTTCCATTTTTGCAGCTTTAGCTAAAACATTAGTCACCCCTATAGGATCTGCCTGACCATCTTCTGGCATATAAACTCCACCTAAAATGTCATCATCATTTATAACGGGATAGAGTTCTTTTATTCTTTGTTTGTTAACACTTTCAGCATTAACATCAAATAATTTTGCAGCTGTTGCTTGTCTTAATAATTCTTGTAATCTTTCAGGTGTACTTGCAATTGTGATTGCTCCATTTTGTTTTAATCCAGTTGATAATCCAGTTTTTTTTTCTAATTCTTTGTAAAGATTTAAGGAATATTTTCTAAGACGGGTAATAGTGGATGATGCTCCTAATTGACCCACAAGTCCTGCTGCATGCCAAGTAGTGCCTGATGTAAGCTGATCCCTTTCCAATAATACCGTATCTTTCCAGCCATATTTTGCAAGATGATAAGCAACTGAACAACCTGCAATACCTCCTCCAATAACGACTACTTTAGCTGATTTTGGTATGATCTTTGACATTTATATTTTAATAATATTAAAATTCTTTAACACAAACTACTAAATTCTTTAAATTGAAAAACAATTAAAACAATATAGGTAATCAATATGTTTCCAAAAAAATATTATTCAATTATTTTTGTATTCTTTATTAGTCTAGGAATGTCTGTGTTTATGTCTTGTGTGATCACTATTGTTAACACTGGTCTTGAAGGAGATTTTCTTCATCGTTGGGGTACTGCTTGGCTTTTTGCTTTTCCACTTGCTTTCTTAGCTGGTAATTTTTTTTCACCTATTTCAAGAAAAATAACTGACAGACTAACTAAGTCTTAACTTTTTAATCTTAGATTTTTAGGATCAAATGCTGGTTCTTCAATAATTTTTGATTTTATTTTTTGTCCCTGAATATCTATTAAAAATTCAGTTCCAACTTTTACTAAATTAGAATTTACATATGCAAAGGCTAAACTTTTATTTACTCTAAACCCATAAGCACCAGAAGTAGTTAAGCCAACTCTTTCATTGTTATGGTACACTGGCTCGTTACCTAAAACGTCAGCTGTATTTGCATCTACCTCTAAATAAACTAGTTTTATTTTAATTCCTTCTTTTAATTTTTTTTCAATTACTTTTGATCCAATAAATTCACTTTTTTTATCTAAGTTAAAAAATCGATCTAAACCTGCTTCAACTATACTAATTTCAGGAGTTAATTCAGTTCCCCAACCACGATATCCTTTTTCCATTCT
>ENA-OWPI01003516-OWPI01003516.1-marine-metagenome-genome-assembly--contig:-NODE-3516-length-13274-cov-3.636963_pt1 | contig 13274 bp, 10 predicted proteins | sample MGYA00238138_ERZ651775 | MGnify/ENA primary metagenome ERZ651775 (study PRJEB26906, sample SAMN06265043) | marine metagenome | isolation source: Helgoland LTER site | place: Germany:Helgoland, sampling...
CACCAGGTTGTGAAGCCACTTCCAGCGTTCATAGTCACCGCTGATACATTACCAAAACCGCAGGGCGGAGTTATTGTTGCTGTGGGGTTAGTGCAATCAGTTCCAGAAGCTGAAGCAGACTGTGAACAAGTCAACTGAGCTTGGGTACTAAATGCAAAACCCAAAAATAATAGGCCAAAAAATGGGCGGAGTAGATTTTTTTTCATGTTGTTGTTTAATTAATGTAATTATCAAAATTAATAATTTAAATCTTTCATTTTAGAAAATTAGAAAAATATTTAGTTTGAAATATTTATTTAATCGATGAAACGATTAAATTTCAAAATTAATTTGGTTGTTTTAAGGACATACATTTGCACAATGATAAATCTTGATAGTATTGTAGCATTAAGCACACCTCAAGGTATAGGCGCTATAGGAGTGATTCGTCTTTCAGGAAGTCATGCCATTGAAATAGTAGGAAAGCACCTTACAAAAGGTGTTGAAAGATTAAATGCCAATACGGTGCATTTTTCTTCCTTTAAAATAGATGATATAGTTTTAGATGAAGTTGTTGCAACCATATTTAAGTCTCCAAAGTCTTACACTGGTGAAGATATAGTGGAGCTTTCATTTCATGGTTCTTCATATATTCTTAATCAAGCCTTAAATGCCTTAATCGCTTCAGGTGCTATACTTGCCGCACCAGGTGAATTTACTCAGCGCGCTTTTCTAAATGGAAAATTAGACCTCAGTCAAGCAGAAGCTGTAGCAGATGTTATCGCTTCTAACTCCTCAGCCTCTCATCAATTAGCAATTCAGCAAATGAGAGGAGGAATCACAAATGAATTAAAGGACCTTAGAACTAAATTATTAGATTTTGCCGCTCTAATTGAATTAGAATTAGACTTTTCTGGAGAGGATGTAGAGTTTGCAGATAGAACCAAATTTAAAGAATTAGTTGTTACTATTTCTTCAGTTCTAAAAAAGTTAATAGATAGTTTTTCTTTTGGAAATGCGATGAAAAATGGTATTCCAGTAGCTATTATAGGAGAACCTAATGTAGGAAAGTCAACGTTACTTAATTCATTATTTAACGAAGAAAAAGCCATTGTATCAGAAATAGCTGGCACTACAAGAGATGCTATTGAAGATGAATTGATCATAGAAGGGGTTGCTTTTAGGTTTATAGATACAGCCGGAATTAGACATACTAATGATATTGTAGAAAGTATTGGTATAAAAAAGACTTTTGAAAAGGCAGAGAATGCTCAACTACTAATTTTCCTTATAGATTCTAATAAGTTTGTAGGCTCTAAAAGTTCTTTTCTTGAAGAAATTAAAATTATTAAAAATCGTTTTCCAAATAAACGATTGTTATTAATTGCCAATAAAATTGATTCTTTACCAGAGAAACAAAGAAAAGAGATTACTACAAGTGTAAAAGACATTCTTCTTCTCTCTGCTAAAGAAAAAATTGGGATTACTACCCTACATAAAGAATTAACTTCTTTGGTTAATAGAGGTGCCTTAAGTAATAATGAAACGATCGTTACTAATTCTCGTCATTTTGAAGCATTAAATAATGCGCTTAACGCTATTAACTCAGTTCAAGAGGGAATTGATTTAAAAATCTCTACAGACCTATTCTCAATTGACATTAGAGAATGCTTAAGACATCTTGGAAACATTACTGGAGAATATGATGTAGATAAAGATATTTTAGGACATATCTTTTCCAATTTCTGTATTGGAAAGTAAGTGTGATTATAAAAATTACTATTTATTGAGGAAATTTTTTAAGTCTTGATAATTTGAAATAAGTATGGAGACTTTTTCTTTACTCATAACTTGCTTAATTTGTGGGGGTATTTCTACATTAACTGTAAGAGTTTCTTCTACAACCTGTAAAAACTTAACCGGATGAGCAGTCTCTAAAAATACACCAAACTCGTTAGTTTTCAAACCGTGTTTTTTTAAACCTAAATAACCAATGGCTCCATGTGGTTCTGAGATATAATTAAATTTATCATGTATACTCTTCATCATTATTTTAGTTTCATCATCTGAAAAACTATATGAAGAAAAAGATTTTTTTAAGCTAGACAGGTTATTATCAAATAATTCTTGAATTCTAATAAAGTTACTTGGATTACCAACATCCATAGCATTTGAAATAGTAGCTTTAGATGGTTTCGGATCATAATTCCCTTTAATTAGGTATTGAGGTACGGTATCATTTATATTTGTTGAAGCTACAAAATGCTTGATGGGTAATCCTAATTTTTGAGCTAACAAACCAGCACAAATATTTCCAAAATTTCCGCTAGGGACAGAGAATATAATATCTTTATATTGTTTGCTAACTTGCTTATAGGCAAAGAAAAAATAAAACATTTGAGGTAACCATCTAGCTACATTTATAGAATTTGCTGATGTTAAATTTCTAGAAATATTTTTATCTAAAAATGCCGATTTTACCATTTCTTGACAATCATCAAATACTCCGTCTACTTCAAGAGCAGTAATATTATTCCCTAAAGTAGTTAGTTGTTTTTCTTGAATTTCACTCACCTTCCCTTTGGGGTACAAAATTACTACTTGAACTCCTTTTGCGTTCAAAAATCCATTAGCAACAGCACCACCAGTGTCTCCAGAAGTTGCAACCAATACAGTAATATCTTCAGTTTTATTCTGATTAAAAAATTCTAAACATTGAGACATAAATCTTGCACCTACATCCTTAAAAGCCATCGTTGGGCCATGAAATAATTCTAAAGAACCAATATTTTCATCTAAATTAACAACAGGGAAATCAAAAGAAATAGTTTTTTTGATAATCTCTTTAAGGATAGTAGCAGGAATTTCATCTCCAATAAATTGTTTGATTACTTCATATGCAATTTCTTCATTAGAATAGTCACTAATATTATTTATAAAGTCTTCAGAAATTGGAGTAATTTCTTCAGGGAAATACAATCCTCTATCTGGTGCGATTCCATTTTGAACTGCTTCTTTGAAAGAGGTCAATGGCGCCGAATTATTTAGACTATAATATCTCATACTTTTTTATAAAATCTTAATTCCTTGTTGATTAATTTTTGAAACATGAATATCATAATCTATGCCTGTGTTGTTGTAAATTTCTGCCATTTTTTTACCTACTAGCTTTGCAGTTTCCTCTCCCTTACTCAGTGCAAAAATGGAGGGTCCTGAACCAGAAATACCTGCACCTAAAGCACCTGCCTGTATAACTCCTTTTTTAACTTTATCAAATTCTGGAATTAAAACCAATCGATTAGGTTCTATAATTTCATCATGTAAAGATCTTCCTATCAAATCATAATCATTTGTGTATAATCCACTAATTAAACCACCAAAATTACCCATTTGAGTAACTAGTTTCTTTAGTGACACTTGATTTTTTAAAACAGCTCTCGAATCTGATGTTTTTACTTCTATTTGAGGATGAATAATTGTCGCATATAAATCGTTAGGAGAATTAATTTTTAAAACATCTAATGGTTGATAACTTCTAACTAGAGTAAAGCCTCCAAGAATTACTGGGGATACATTATCTGCATGTTCAGTTCCACTAGCTAGTTTTTCTCCTTGCATTGCAAAATAAATTAACTCTTGTTTAGAAAATGGCTTCCCTAGCAATTCATTGATTGCAAATACAGCACCAGCTGCACTTGCAGCACTACTGCCTATTCCACTACCTGGTTTTATCTTTTTATATATTTCTATTTCGTAACCAACAGAAGCATCTACTTTTTCAAGCAATGCTAACCCTGCAACACCAGCAACATTTCTATGTGTTTCTAGTGGCAAGTTCTGACCTGTTACTTTTATTATTTTTATTCCTTTTTCAGGCACCTCTCTAACAATCATTTCATCTCCAACAGTATCCAAACAAAGACCAAGAATATCAAAACCACAAGAGATATTGGCAACAGTTGCCGGTGTAAATATTTTAATTTCTTTCATCTAATTATTTTCTAATTTGTAGCATATACCCTACAGGTTTCCTGTTCTAATAACATCTGCAAATATACCAGAAGCTGTAACATCTGCTCCAGCACCAGCTCCTTTTATAATTAAAGGTTGTTCAGAATATCTATCTGTATAAAATAACACAATATTATCACTTCCTTCTAAATGATAAAAAGAATGAGAGGGGTTTATTTCTTGCAAACCAACCCTAGCTTTACCATCTTTAAACTCGGCTACATATTTTAAACGACAGTTCTTCGCTTTTGAATCCAAAAATAACTGTTGAAATTGAGATTCATCTTTCTCTAGTGACAAATAAAAATCAGCATTATTTTTTGTATCAAGACTTTCTTTTGATAAAAATGAATTGTTTTCTATATCTTCTAACTCCAAATCATAGCCACTTTCTCTAGCTAAAATTAAAATTTTTCTAGCCACATCAATACCGCTAAGATCTATTTTTGGGTCTGGTTCAGTATATCCTTCAGTAGCAGCTTGTTTTACCACTGAGGAAAAAGTTGTTGATGCATTAAATTTATTGAATACAAAATTTAGGCTCCCAGAGAGCACTGCTTGAATTTTATGAACTCTATCTCCTGAGGCTATTAAGTTCTTAAGCGTATCAATAATAGGTAAGCCAGCTCCAACATTAGTTTCATAAAGAAAAGAAACATTCGATTTTCGAGAAACATTTTTCAACGTATTGTAGTTTTCAGAACTAGAAGCACAAGCAATTTTATTACAAGTTACCACTGCAATATTTTGACGTAAATAGGCTTCATACATCTCTGAAACATTTTGATTGGCAGTAATATCTATAAAGATGCTATTTCTGAGGTTTAGCTCAGAAACTCTAGAAAAATAAGCATCAATTCCTGCCTTTTCTCCATTTTTTAAAAGTTCTTTCCAGTTAGATAAATCAATTCCATTTTCGTCAAAAAACATCTGTCTAGAATTAGATACTCCAATGACTCTAATTTTTAACTTTAAATTTTCTTTAATGTATTTTTTTTGTTGATTTATCTGAGCTAAAAACTTCTCTCCTACATTGCCTACTCCAGTTACGAAAAGATTCAATTCTTTAATTCTTTCTTCAAAGAAGCGCTCATGTAATGTATTTAATGCTTTTTTTGCTTCTATTTTATCTATTACAGCAGAAATATTTTTTTCTGATGCACCTTGAGCTATTGCACGAATATTTATATTGTTTTTTCCTAGAGCACTAAACATTTTACCACTTAATCCGTTATAATTTCTCATGTTATCACCAACTAAGGCGATGATGCATAGCTGTTTTTCAATTTTAACGGGTTTTACCTTTTGCAATTGAATTTCATATTCAAATACCTCATCGATAATAGTTTTTGCTTTAGAGGCATCATCATCAGAAATTGCAAGACAAATAGATAATTCTGAGGAAGCCTGAGTAATTAAAATAATATTAATTTGATGTAAATATAGTACTTCAAATAAACGTTTAGAAAAACCAGGAACTCCAACCATTCCATTCCCCTCGAGAGTTACGAGAGAGATATCCTCTATGTAACTTATCCCTTTTACTGGCTTATTAATACTCGTTTCTTTTGTAATTAAAGTACCTAAATCTTCTGGATGAAATGTGTTTTTTATAACTATGGGAATCTCTTTCCTTAAAACGGGTTGAATAGTGGGTGGATAAATTACTTTTGCTCCAAAATGAGACAATTCCATGGCCTCGTGGTATGATATGTGATCAATAACAGATGCTTGTTTTACAATAGATGGATTGGCAGTAAACATACCACTTACATCTGTCCAAATTTGTAATTGCGTAGCATTTAATGCAGCAGCTATGATTGATGCTGTAAAGTCTGAACCACCTCTTCCGAGTGTGGTTGTTTTTCCAAGAACAGTTCTAGCTACAAAACCTGGAACAATTGTTACTTTCTGAAAATGAGTTGAAAAATATTCATCACAATTTTTAAATGTAGCAGGGAAATCTACAACAGCATTATTATAATTATCTGAAGCAACTATTAATTCTCGGCTATCTTTATAAACTGTAGTAAACTTTTCGTTAGCTGCTTTTGCAATAATATAGGAAGACAGCAATTCACCAAAACTAGAAATCTTAGCTAATGTTTTTGGACTTAACTCTCTAAGTAAAAAACAACCTTCAAATATAGTTTCCAACTGATTAAACAATTGTTTAACACGGCTATTTACTGAAGTTTGGTGTTTTACTGGTATTAATTCTTTTACAACCTTAAAATGATGATTTTCTAGCTCCTTTAGAATCTCAAGATACGCTTCATTTTTTTGTGCTGCCAATGTAGCCCCTTTAATCAGTGCGTTTGTTGTTTTACCAAACGCCGAAACTACGACTACTACATTTTGTTCTGTAGAAGAATTAGCAACTATATTTAATACTTTTTTGATGTTTTTTGAATTGGCGACTGATGAACCACCAAACTTTAATACTTTCATTTTATAAAAGTTTTGAGAAAATTTATAGAGATTTTTCGATGCTATCGAAATTCGAATTATTAACCTGATTTATATGAAAAAAATATACCCCTAAAGGGTAATAGTAGAAATGGTAATAATCACAAAAAAGTTGACTATTATCTTGTTTTGTAGTGTATTAGTTATGTATTCTATAGTTTGTATCACAATTCAAATGTATGACTTAAATTTAGTTGAGAAAAAAAAAAGTAATTTTATAAGGCACTTTTATGAATCTGATAAAATCACCTATCAATATTTAGGGAATATTTATTTTTTATGATTTCTCCTATGGGTTTATTTTGAATATTACTTTCTAACCAGGAGATAATATCTAAATATAAGAAAGCTCTACTCTCATATGGGTCATCTTCAAAGGTTTTTAGTTTTGAATGTAATTTTATAAACGCCTTTTTAATGTCTTGTGGATAAATATTTTGTAAGCTTTTAATAAACTTAATCATTTCTTTTTGAACCTCATGTAAATCATTCATTTTAAGCAAAAACTTATACGTACTTTTAAGTAAAGTATCAATATGATAGTCATAACCAGCCTCGTAATGTGCAAATAAGTTTAAGATTCTAGAAAAACACAACAAGTCTTGTCTCATAGATAATGATTTATTCGAAATAATTTTATCTAAATAAAAGATACAAGTATCATTATCTCCTGAACCAAAATACATGCTTGCAAACTTGTAATAAAAGGTCATCACATGGTGTTCATCAATTCTATTTTTAAATAAAACCAGTTGCGAATCAATTTTAGGAATAATCCTTAAACCCTCGTCAAAGTTACCGTCTGTAAAATATAAGTTAATTTTGTGAAGATTTATATATAAGAAACTTAGAGCCTCTATATTGTTATCTTTAGGAAATCCATCACTTGTAATAATTTTTTCAAGACTTAGAAGTGTTTTTTCAAAACGTTTTTTTCTTCTGATAAAAAATAAAGATTCCAATAAATAATTATTCCCTTTTAAAAAAAATACTGGATGTGAATTAATCATTATAGGATTCTCATAAAACAAAGTCACCCACTTTGATGCATATTTATAACAATTTAAAAAATCTTGAGTTAAAAAACTATACCATAAATGAGCTTTATATAGCCACAGCTTTTCTCTAAAACCCATTTGAGTTATATTATACTTAGGCAATCTTTTGTAAAAATAATCTTTAATATAATTATTCTCTTCTTCATTTTTAACGTACCCAGATTTTAAAATTATACCATAAAGTTGAAGTGATAAATTAGATAACTTACTAGCCAGTACATTTAAGGCACTTAACTCTTTGGCTTGTATTGTTAATTCATCAGCCCTATTACTTATACTTCTTGTAATGTACTGAGATTCAATAACTTTTTCTAGTTCAACGACTTCATATGCAAGATTTTTTTCTTCATTCAAAATAGCAAATTCTTTAGCTTTTTCAAGAATTTTAAGACTTTGTTTGTACAATCCTTTGTGGTATAAAATCGAAGCAAAATCTAGTTGCTCTCTAATTTGAGAACGAACATTTTGATGAGAAGGACTCAATTTTAAACTGATTAAAATCTGCTTGTATAAATGGGCTTTAACGTTGGCTAATTGTTGTTTTTTAATTCCGCTCTTCTCTAAAATTGAAATTTCTTCATATGTAGTAGCTTTGTCTAAAAAATTAAATAAATTTAAAAACTTTGAATCAGTATTTACCCCCAATCTTCCTACATACAATTTAAATTGCCTTTTTTCAGATTTTGAGAGCGATTTAACTAATTGAAATAAATTATCTTTTTGAGATTTAGTCATATTTGAAATAACCTGCTAAGTTACTGTTTATTAATTGTTTAAACATTAATTATCTTGTTGAACATCGTAATAATATAAAATTAAAACAAGTCTAAGAGCTATCCAAAATATAAATTCGTAAGGCAATACAAAAATATATTTTAATAAATGTCAGATACCACCATCCAAATTTTTGACACAACACTACGAGACGGAGAACAAGTACCTGGCTGTAAGTTAGATACAAACCAAAAAATAATTATCGCGGAGCGCCTTGATATTTTAGGTGTTGATGTAATTGAAGCGGGATTTCCAGTTTCTAGCCCAGGTGACTTTAAATCTGTAGAAGAAATTTCAAAAATTGTTAAAAATGCCTCTGTTTGTGGACTAACTAGAGCAGTAAAAAAAGATATTGAAGTTGCAGCTGAAGCTCTAAAACATGCCAAAAGGCCAAGAATTCATACAGGTATTGGTACCTCAGACTCCCATATAAAATACAAATTCAACTCAAATAAAAATGATATTTTAGACAGAGCTTATGAAGCAGTAAAATATGCGAAGACATTTGTTGAAGATGTTGAGTTTTATGCTGAAGATGCCGGTAGAACAGATAATGAATTTCTTGCCAGAGTTTGTGAAGAAGCTATTAGAGCTGGAGCTACAGTTTTAAATATACCAGATACAACTGGGTATTGCCTACCCAGCGAATACGGGGCTAAAATAAAATATTTAAAGGAGCATGTTAAAGGTATTGAAAACGCTATTATTTCTTGTCATTGTCATAATGATCTTGGGTTAGCAACTGCTAATTCTATAGAGGGTATTATTAATGGAGCTAGACAAATAGAATGTACCATTAACGGTATTGGTGAACGCGCAGGAAATACTGCTTTAGAAGAGGTTGTAATGATTTTAAAACAACACCCCTATTTAAATTTAGACACCAATATTAATACCAAGCATTTGTATGGTTTAAGTCAACTGGTTAGTGAAAGCATGGGTGTTTACACGCAACCTAATAAAGCAATAGTTGGAGCTAATGCCTTTGCACATAGTTCTGGAATTCATCAAGATGGCGTGATCAAAAATCGTGAGACCTACGAAATAATTGATCCCAAAGATGTTGGAGTTACAGAGTCTGCCATTGTTTTAACTGCCAGAAGTGGAAGGGCTGCACTGGCTTACAGAGCAAAAATTGCAGGTTATGAATTAACAAAATTACAATTAGACATTGTATACTCTAATTTTTTAAGTTTCGCTGATAAAAAGAAAGAAGTTAATGATGAAGATATTCATCAAATCATAGAATCAACTAGCATTTCTAATCAAATATTAAAAGTTTAATCACAGACCTCACTAGAAAGATACGATGAGTAAAACACTTTTTGATAAAATATGGGACCAACATGTTGTAGATACAATCAAAGAAGGCCCACAAGTACTTTATATAGATAAACATCTTATTCATGAGGTAACTAGCCCGCAGGCATTCAATGAACTAAAGGAAAGATCTATACCTATTTTTAGACCCAATCAAATTGTTGCTACTGCAGACCATAATACCCCAACAATAAATCAGCACTTGCCCATAAAAGATAAGTTGTCTAAAAATCAGTTAGAACAGCTATCAAAAAACTGTTCAGACAATAATATTACGCTGTATGAATTAGGACACAAATACAATGGAATAGTCCATGTAATGGCTCCAGAACTTGGAATAACTCAACCGGGCATGACAATGGTTTGTGGAGATAGCCATACCTCCACTCATGGAGCTTTTGGCGCCATCGCTTTTGGAATTGGAACTAGCCAAGTTGCTCAAGTATTTGCAAGCCAGTGTTTGCTTCTAAAGAAACCAAAAAGTTTGCGAGTAACTGTTAATGGAAAGCTCAAAAAAGGAGTGCTTCCAAAAGACGTTATTTTATATATAATCTCTAAACTTGGTACCAACTCTGGGACTGGGTATTTTTGTGAATATGCTGGTAATGTTTTCGAAAACATGAGTATGGAGGGAAGAATGACTGTTTGTAACATGAGTATTGAAATGGGAGCTAGAGGCGGAATGATCGCTCCAGATGAAACAACTTTTAATTATATAAAAGACAGACAGTTTGCTCCTAAAGGAACAGATTTTGACAAAAAAGTAGCCTATTGGAAAACCCTACCATCTGATATTGATGCTGTTTTTGATCAAGAATATATTTTTGATGCAGAAGATATTGGCCCAATGGTTACCTACGGAACTAATCCTGGAATGGGAATAAAAATTACAGAAACTATTCCTAAGGAAAATAATAGTTCTTTTAAAAAGTCTTTAGAATACATGAATTTTGAAGCAGGATCTTCGTTAATAGATAAGCAAATTAACTATGTTTTTATAGGTAGTTGTACAAATTCAAGAATTGAAGACTTTAGAGTAGCTGCTAATTTTATTAAAGGAAAACAAAAAGCGGAAAATGTAACTGCTTGGTTAGTTCCCGGAAGCAAACAAGTAGAAGCTCAAATTATTGAAGAAGGATTAAAAGAAATTTTTGACAATGCAGGTTTTGAATTAAGACAACCTGGTTGCTCTGCATGTCTAGCCATGAATGACGATAAAATACCAAAAGGTGAATATTGTGTCTCAACTTCTAACCGTAATTTTGAAGGAAGACAGGGTCAAGGATCTAGAACTATTTTAGCCAGCCCTTTAGTTGCAGCAGCTACTGCTGTTGAGGGAAAAATCATAGACATAACTAAACAATTAAATTAATGGAAAAGTTTACAAAAATAACATCTAAAGCAGTTCCATTAGCCATAGAAAATATTGACACAGATCAAATTATTCCAGCTCGATTCTTAAAAGCTACTGATAAAAAAGGATTTGGTGATAATGTATTCAGAGATTGGAGATTTGATAAAAATGGAAATACCAACACAGCTTTTTCACTAAATAATTCCTTGTACTCAGGAAGTATATTAATTGCTGGAGATAACTTCGGATGTGGATCAAGTAGAGAACATGCAGCCTGGGCATTGGTTGGCTATGGGTTTAAAGTAATTGTTTCAAGTTTTTTTGCAGATATTTTTAAAGGAAATGCTTTAAATAACGGTCTGTTACCTTTACAAGTATCTCCAAGTTTTTTAACTATTTTAATGGATACTATCCATAAAAAACCAGAAACTGAAATTCTAGTAGACTTAGAAAAACAAATTATCTCAATAGCTGACACAAATTTATTTGAAACTTTTGAAATTGATCCTTACAAAAAAACATGTATGATTAATGGATATGATGATATTGATTATCTATTGAGTAAAAAAGAAATGATAGAGGCTTTTGAAACTCAGAGAAAGTAATTATTATAAATTAAAATCTTATATTTCCACTCTTTTCGGAAACAAAAAAAAATGAAATTAAAAATAGCCACCCTACCAGGAGACGGAATTGGACCAGAAGTAACCAATGAAGCAATTAAAGTATTAAAAGCTATAGCTTCAGAGTTTGACCATACGTTTATTTTTGAAGAAGCTAATGTTGGTGCAATAGCTATAGACAAAACTGGAAATCCTTTACCAGACGAAACACTAGAACTTTGCATGTCTTCAGATGCTATATTATTTGGATCTATAGGGCATCCAAAATATGACAACGATCCCTCAGCAAAAGTAAGACCGGAACAAGGTTTGTTAAAACTTAGAAAATCTTTGGGGTTATTTGCTAACATCCGTCCGGTAAAAGCATACGAAACACTTCTAGACAAGTCTCCATTAAAAAAAGAAATCATTACAGGGACAGATATTAGTATCTACAGAGAATTAACTGGTGGTATTTATTTTGGAGAAAAGCAACTTAGTAAAGACGGAAACACTGCTTCAGATTTGTGTGAATACAATCGTTTTGAAATTGAAAGAATAGCTCATTTAGCCTTTAAGGCAGCTTTAAACAGAAGTAAAAAAGTAACCTTAGTGGATAAAGCCAATGTGTTAGAAAGTTCCAGGTTATGGCGTAAAGTAGTTGGAGAGGTAGCAAAAGAATATTCAAAAGTAACTCTAGACTTCTTATTCGTAGATAATGCTGCAATGCAAATGATATTAAACCCAAAACAATTTGATGTAATTCTTACAGAAAATATGTTTGGAGACATTATTAGTGATGAAGCCAGTGTAATTGGTGGATCAATAGGTTTGTTAGCTTCCGCTTCAGTTGGTGAAAAATATGCCTTATTTGAACCCATACATGGCTCCTACCCACAAGCAACTGGAAAAAGCATAGCTAACCCTATCGCATCTATTTTATCTGCTGCTATGTTATTAGATCATTTTCAACTAACTAAGGAAGCAGCTCTAGTAAGAAAAGCTGTAGATAAATCTTTAAAATTACAAATCACAACACCAGATTTAAATACAAAAACAGATATGGTTACCACCTCTAAGGTTGGAGATTTTATTGAAGATTTCATTAATAATCCTAATGATACCAATGTGAATTTCACTAATATTCATCTTGGACAATCTACCATTATTTAAAATTATCTAGGAAGTTTTTTTCTAATAGCATTTAGACATAAATTATGAATACCACCAATATGGGTGTGTTCTTTGGTATTGGTATACTCGTAAGTTCCATTTGTCACTAAAGCCCCTATTTGTTGATATGCCTCTCTAAAAGAAAGTCCATTATTCACTAAATTATTAATAGAATCTACTGTACTTAAATACTTATATTTCTCATCTTGGAAATCTATCTTCTTCACTTTAATTTGTTGTATCGAGTAATTAAAAATTTCTAAAATAGTTTTCATTTCCTCAATTGAACTGATCATATTTTCCTTGAGAAGTTGAAAATCTCTATGATAACCACTTGGGAGGTTATTGGTAATTAAAGTCATTTCAATTTGTAAAGCTTGAATTTTATTTGACTTTCCTCTTATCAATTCAAATACATCAGGGTTTTTTTTATGCGGCATAATACTACTACCAGTAACTAATGAATCTGGAAAAGCAATAAAGTCAAAATTCTGACTCATATACAAACAAATATCCATCGAAAACCTAGATAAA
>ENA-OWPI01003517-OWPI01003517.1-marine-metagenome-genome-assembly--contig:-NODE-3517-length-13273-cov-2.998409_pt1 | contig 13273 bp, 12 predicted proteins | sample MGYA00238138_ERZ651775 | MGnify/ENA primary metagenome ERZ651775 (study PRJEB26906, sample SAMN06265043) | marine metagenome | isolation source: Helgoland LTER site | place: Germany:Helgoland, sampling...
GCCCGGAGCGCCCCCTTCCCAAAAGGAGTCCCGAAATCCCCCGAAAGCGCGACAAACCCAAGCCTAAGCCTATTCCCCCGAACCCTGACTTGCCCCAAGGGATGGAGCTCATGGATGCGGATGATGTCGACGAGCATGTTGGGAATTTCATAGGAGATCTAATGGGAGAAAGGACAACAACAACCGAGGATGATGGCAAGGCAGGAGATGGAGACGACGAAAAGAGGGAAGGGGAGGAGGATCCCGACAGTCAACAGGACGAGAAGAAAGAGGATTTCGATGTGGGCCGTTCTTCACCTCAGTCGTTAGTATTTGTACCGAGCCCGTTGAATAACAATGAATTGATCGACCCTGACGACGACGACAGTAGTTATGATTTCGGCGACGGCGACAACGACGGCGACAACAACGAGGGAAACCTTGACGACGATGCCAGTGTCGCAAGCTCCGGATCATCCTCCTCAATTTCGTCATCGTCGTCAACCGGCTCCTCTTTCTCTTCTTCCTCTTCTTCCTCCTCTTCATCGTCATCTACGGAGGGGACACCCGAGATCTGTATCTCACCGAGAATGTCTCTGCACGGTTCAATTACATTCACCCGAGACCTGAGAATCGAAGGATTATTCGAAGGTGAGATCAACGCCTTATCGTCTGACCCCCTCCCCCCACCTCCTGGTGCCGAGAAACCTGAGAAAAAGGTCAAACCGACAAAGTCGGCGTCCATCACAATTCTCCCTTCTGGAAGGCTCACGGGTGATGTCCGTGGGGTTTTTAGTTTGATCGTCTCGGGGGTGGTCGTTGGGGATATTTCGGATGTCTCTGAGGTCATTGTTATGAGCGGGGGGATGGTCTTTGGGGGAGTGGAATGTGAGGGGCTTGAGATTGAGCCTGGGGGAAGTGTGGTGGGAAGAGTTCAGATAGGCGGAGGTGACAGTAAAGTAGGAAAAGTGTTGTTCGGTGACTTGGAGGACGGCAATGAGGGCGGCAACGAGGACGGCAATGAGGACAGCAACGAGGAAAAAGAAGAGGAAAAGAAAGAAGTTGCGGAGAAGTAACTGTAATTTAATTGAAATTATCTGAAGAAAATAGCTAAGCTAAATAAAGGACCTTTGCCTCCGCACTGATTTTTACCGAATGCATGCATCCACTTGAATTCACGCCATCAATCAAACAGATAATCAAAACAGATTAATGTCTGCCACACAAAATCGATTGACAAAAAATGAAACAAAAACACGCACCAAGCACTGAACTCAAGCCTTCTTGACAACCCTCGGCATCGCCCCGCTCCTCATCGTCCGTCGCCCCATGGCCTGCTTCTCCCTCTCCCTCTCGATCCTAATTCTCTCCACGCTGGCGGCGACTTCCGCGACAACATTCTCCTGAGCCTGGAGCTTGAGAGCCAAGGCGCGGTCCGTCTGATCCTGGAGCGTCGCCGGCGTATGAGGCGCGGTCATCTCGTAGCTCGAACCCCCTCCGCCGGAAGCGGAAGCAGAAGTGGGGGGAATGTAGGAAGGCTTACCGACAGAAGCGCCATGGAAATCTACGCCGTCGACGGAACTCGAGCCCAAATTACTTCGGGTTGTCTTCGATTTTTGGTACTGCGTCTGCGCACCGCTCCTCTCGCTCCTGTGAACGGCGGTGGTTACCCCTTCGGTCCCCATTTGCAACTCCTGGAATTGCATTTCCAACGCAAGCTTCTCGTCTTCCAGAGAGAGAGCAGGCGCGGGGGAGTTCGAGGAGTTTGACGATTTTTTCTTCCTTGGGCGGGCGGGAAGCTGTGATATAAGTTACAACACGAGCATATATCAAGGGTTAGATGATAAACCGTGACCTGACCTTGACTAGGAGGCCACATTGTTAGGTGGAGAATGGAGAAGGAAATTTTGGTCTTGTTTGCCGGTGCAAGAAGAGAACGCAGGATGCCCTGTACTGTACTGGACAACAGGGCAAGCGACGGCCTCTCCTAATATCGACATCGAGGGAATCCCAAAGCAAAACGTGCATACAATTACAACCAAGGCACACAACACAATCCATTCTCACGTGGATTCTCCCTCATTTTTATAGATTCACTACGCCTTCCTACGACTAACTGTACCTTTCCTTCCTCTCCATCTTCCTTATATTCCGCGTAGTGCTGATCAGAATTCATAGTCGACGTGTTTTTGACCTAGAAAAATGGAATTTTTCTGCGTTGAAGTCTGGGGAGAGAGAGAAGGAAGAAGAGGAGAGAAAAGCAGAGATTTTTTTTTATTTGATTATTTTCCTGTAGCCTAATTTTCTCCCCCCATCTCGTCTCGATTTCTTAATAAATTTCCCTAAGATTACTGCCCCATTCCGCCATCGATGCAAAAGACTGCATACATAGTCGCCGCGACCCGTACTGCCGTGGCACGCACGACAAAAAAAGGCGGCGTCCTCTCCACCACCTCCCCCGTCACCCTGGGCGGTTTAATCCTCGACGGTTTGGTTTCGAAGGTCCCCTCCCTCGACCCCGCCGATGTGGACGATGTTGTGATGGGCTGCGTTTCGCAGGTCGGTCCCAATGCGGGGAACCTTGGGCGTCATTGTGTGCTCGCGTCGAACCTTCCGATGAGTGTACCGGGAAGTACGGTAGACCGACAGTGTGGCAGTGGTCAGGAGGCCATCAGGTAGGCTTAGTGTTTCGTTTCAAGCAGCTGCTTGTGACAATTGTAATGACACAATTGTAATGACAATTGAATATATTTTTAATTCTAACCCTCTGTATAATTTCACCCTAACCTAACCTAACCTAACCTAACCTAACCTAACCCAACCTAACCTAACAGAATCGCCTCTATGGCGGTCGGTAGCGGACAGTGCGACATCGTAATCGCCGGTGGCGTGGAGAGCATGTCCGTGGTCCCGATGTTCTCCAACTTTGCCTCCTCAAAATTCGGCGCCCCCCTCACCCCCTCCCTCCAGAAGAAGTTCAACACGCCCGGCGAGCCGTACTTCTCGCAGTTCACGGCGGCGGAGCTCATGTGCAAAACGTTCGAAATCACCCGGGAGGAGTGCGACGCCTTCGCACAAAGGTCCCACCGCCTTGCCGCAGCGTCCCTGGAGACGCGCAGATTCCGCGACGAGATCACGCCCGTCCGAGTGGAGTCCGGTGAGGGGGGCAAAAGCGCACTCTTCGAGGTGGACGATGGCGTCAGGGGGGACACGACTGCCGAGGGTCTGGCGGGACTGCAGACTCTGGTGGAGATGGGAGTCTGCTCTGCGCCCGCGGGATGCGATCCTGGCGGTGTTATCACGGCCGGAAACGCGTCGCAGATGTCGGACGGTGCCAGCGCGCTGCTTGTCTGCAGCGAGGAGGGCCTCAAGAAGATGGGCAACGACGTCGTGCCCATGGCCGTCATCAGGTCCAATGCCGTGGCCGCCAACGATCCGGTCTTGATGCTCTCCGCTCCCGCCCCGGCCACGCGTATGCTCCTCGACCGCGAGGGGCTGTCCGTCGACGACGTCGATCTGTTCGAGGTGAACGAGGCGTTCGCGTGCGTTCCGCTCGCGTGGGAGAAGACGGTGGGATCGGACCCCGACAAGCTCAATGTGAACGGAGGTGCCATTGCGCTGGGTCACCCCCTCGGCGCCACTGGAGGCAAACTGATGACTGCCCTCACGTACGAACTTGGCAGGCAGAAGAAGAAATACGGAGTGCTGGCTATTTGTGAAGGAGGAGGGACCGCAAATGCCACTCTGATTGAAAACTTGCAATTATAGTATAAAAGCGATAAAGCTAAAAATGAGAGTGTGAGTGAGCCCTTTTTAAATTATTTATTTTTTACAGGGCTTCATTATTAGCATTAGCTTCTTTCCCGCCTAAACTCTTCCTGCCACCTTGAGGAGTTTTCCCCCGAATCGCAAAATATCCTGCCAAGATGGAAGTTGAAGCGAACAAAAGCCATCCGGTGTATAACAAGGCAGAGTGACTCTCATCTCCGTCATTTGGTTCATCACCGTCGACACCATCTTCATCTTCTCCGGGCACATCAACACAACGATTCATCCCATTGCAGACCTCGTTTTTCCCACCCCCACAAGTCGTCATCTCACCAACGTCATCACAGCTTATTCCCAAACACTTATAAGTCGTTTCAAGGGCATTTTTCACTGCCCGGAAACCTGGACTCCAGAACCAAAAGTGTTAGTAAAGAGCGTGGAAGACACTGCTACCCGGTATCTCACTCACCGTCCTTGACGTAGGGCTCCTCGTTAATGTAAAGGTTGTCGTGTATCAGTTTAGCCTTCGACTCATCGCAAATGGCGACCCAAGGAAGTAGGCTGCTCGCAAATCCCCATCCCTCGGCCCTCTCCACCAAGCCATCTGCAATAACCCAACCGCCATCCACATCCGTCTCAAAAGCCTCCCTCAGTGTCCCCTGAATGAGAGGCACGGTAACCTGCGAAACAATTTTATCACGCTCAAGCATCGCATCGAAGCATTTCCCGCTCTTGATCGCGGCAACTCCAGCGTTCCATGCGGAAAGGATTTTTACGTTGGTCATGGCAAGGCCACTGGTCGTCTGACAGGTCTTGAATTGTGGACACCTCTTGTCACTCAGAGCGTAAAAGCTCCTCCCCCCTCCACTCCCATCGGTACCTTCCATACTTCCGGCGAAAAGAGCCCAAGCCTTGTCCCACAGGAGAACGCCGGTATCCTTGTCGTTGTTATCGCAGCTAACAATCCCCTCATGAAGGTATTGCAAGGATCGATGAAGAACAACTTGGTATGCTCCAATTTTTGTCGCACCTTCGCGACGAGCGTCAGCCTCCCACCCATCAAAATCACCCACGCCATTGATGGCGGACACTGTACCGTTGTGCCCGAAAAAATCGTCGTTACCATAGTAAGTTGAAAAGGCAAGGAACGTATCTGGGGCGGATATGGCATTGGCTGTGTACTTTGCCATATCTTCTAAAGATTCAAGACCAGTGCTTCGACCTGTTCGATATGCGGCGAGTGCAGCTCCATAATTGTCCTCCTTCATCTCAGAATTTATGACATCCAATGAGAGGGTGTCGAAGAGAGACAGGGTGTGAATGTCATAGGTTGACTCATAATTAGCAAGCAAAGTCGATAACACCAGACTTGGAAAAGTTGCAAGCAATGTCAACGATTTCATCTCTTTCACCTTAGAAGTAAATACCTTGCCGGTGTTTTATGATTGGGGTGGTCACCGAATGAAGGCAGGAAGTATTTTGCCGCCAACTCGTGCAGCAAGTGTCTATTGATATCAGAAGTTTCTGACGAAGTTTTGGAATTTGGGCCTCGGATGCCTCGGATCCTCGGATATGATGCTCAGACACAGCACATGCAAAAACCATTCATTCTCTCATCACTCACAGCCACAATTGTGACCACATTAGGGTCCCTACAATTTCCCTCAACATACTCACTCAATTTCTTCATTTATTAGAAATAACCTTTCATTCCAGCCATAGAAGCATGAAGTTCTCCGTGTTGACCGTAAGTGCATTTATGGTGACAAAAATAGCCATGGCAATGAAGTCCTCAGATTCTCTCCCTGCCTCGTCTGAGTCAACCTCTCTTTTGGATGGTCCCAGAAATTTTCTGAGGTCGGGGCGGTCGCTGAGCTATGAAGAGGAGGTAGACGGGAAAAGCGGCGAGTACGAAATCAATTGGGAGGAAATGAAGGACCTCCCTCAAGCCAGGAGTGATTTCACGGCCACCCTGGTGAATGGCAAAGATGTATGGATGTTGGGCGGCTGCGGTGCTGATCAGACAAGGGCTCCCTGGGACAAGTGAGTAAAGCGCGACGACTACAACCAATGATCGCGAAAAGAGGACTCAACAAAAAACGACTCACACACCTTCCCATCATTCCCTCATTGTCTTACCACTGATCACCCCACAAAAACGCAGTGATATGTTCATTTGCCCCACGGTGGTTGATTCCTGCCAGAAATACAATATAGCCACTAACAGCTATTCAGACTGCACATCCCTTCCTACGGCTAACTACCGCCACACGGCTACACTTGTAGGGGGTAATTCTATTGTTGTTGCAGGAGGGAGGAGCGTGGAGGATTCTCTCATGAAGGACATTGTCAGTCTCGACATCGAGTCAAACACGTGGACTACTAAACTCTCCAACTGGAAGAACGCTACCTCTGACGCCGCTGCCGTCGCTGTTGGGACTGACCTCTACATCATTGGGGGCTACCTGGCAGATTATACTGCAAGCTCCCGTGTATGGAAGATTGACACAACTGTTTCGGGACAGTGGACGCCTGTGTACGTTGGAGACCTTCTCGAGGGCAGAGGTGACATCTTTGCAGTTTTAGCGGGAGACGGATCTGTCTTTGTCACAGGAGGGTTCTCACACGAGGATTGGTGTGAAGCCTTGAGCACGGTGGAGAAATGGGATTTTACAGGTGAGTGTAATCATATTATTTTTGTGTGTCTGCTCAATTTATTAGTACACCAAATGTTGACACTATTAAATTAAAATCTGTACAGCAAATCCCTGGTCCTATGTAGCCCCCACTAATGTGGGACGAGGAGACAAGGCTCTTGTAAGGGTAAATGATCATATCTTTGCCATTGGTGGTGAGACCAAAGTAAATTGCGAGACAACCGCCGTTCACGACGTGGAAGTGTACATCTCTCGTCAGGACAAATGGGTGGTTGCGACCGAGATCCCCGAGGAGACCTTCCGCTTTGTCGCTGTCGGAAAGGACGATACCGACGACATCTTCATCTTTGGGGGGCAGGAGGCATACGATGCGACATGTGATTGCCACAAGCTAAGCAAGAGTGTCCTCAAGTACCACCAAAATTTTGTCATCACCGAAATCGACGCCCCTGCTACGAAGCCGGTTCTAGGATGGGGATTACTATTTGTCTTTGCAACGGCAACCGCTGCCGTTGCAAGCTTTTGAATTTTGTAAGTTAAATTAAAGGGGGGGGGGGAGGAAGTGAGTTTTTCCCCCATCGTTTTTACCTGGAAAAGTTGAATTTATTTTTATTTTTCCCCCATTGCAAAATCATCGCATATTAAACAACAAAACAAAAACTGCACAATCAACACACACTTAACAAAAAACACCCAAAAACTGTGTGTCGGTGCGCAAACACACTATTAGCTGCATTTACTATCTTACTCCTTTTTCTTCCTGTCGATGACAGCCTGCCTCAAGCCAATGAGCTTGCCCTCGAACCTGGCGTTTCTCATGGTAGTGTAGGCGGTAACCTTTCCGACGCTGACATCCTCCATGACGACACTGGCCTTCTCCGCGACATAGGGCTGCACAACTCCCGTTACCTGTGTGGCTCCAGCGCAGTCACTGGCACTGCTGTCTCCCTTCTTGGGCTTGCCAGCCCTCCTGGGGAACACGATGAGGTTCTTCTTGTACTCCTCTAACCTGGCGACGTTGGCGCTGAGGCTCTCCTCGCACCTGTTGGTGCGTCGGGGGTCCACGGCAATTCCAACGGTCCTGGCATACTGGGCGGTAAAGCCGACGGCCTTGAGCTCCTCGAGGGTGAAGCCGCGTCCGAGGCGGGTCTTGCTGTTGTATCGCTGGGTCTGGCAGTGCACGACGGGGCGGAGGAGTTGGGTAGGGCGGGGGGCAACGGCGGCGGCCTTTGCGGCGCGTTTCAACCGTCGGCTCTTCTTCTTGGAGGCCTGGTTGAGGTTCACCTTGACCTTCAAAGGGCCACGGGAGCTGTTGGCCCACTTCTTGTGAAAGTGGGCATTGGGGACGACGTTGTTGTGCTTCACCATCTTATTTAGCTGGAAATTAGGGAATTATTGGGTATTTATCTAATGGGAAGAAGAGAGGGGATTGGATTAGTTGGGTGAAGTGGTGGTGACTTTTGGGTGATGCGTTTGAGGGGCAGGGATTGTTTTTTTGTCATAAAAACACGTCGAGTGCAGAGATTATCAAGTAGAGTAACTGTAACCGCCTTTATATATCGATTTGTTCGCCACAAGATGACCCTCAGCCCTCTCTATCCACGTTCGCGAAATAGTGGATGACCAGTGGGTGTCCTGTGTGAACTCCACACTGCGTTCTTGGGATTAAAAGCGAGGCTAGGGCCAATATATACTCTCTTGTGGTCAAAACCGAGACAATAACCACAAAGACGCAATTATAATGTAGCAGCGCCCACCCAAACAACCGAGCCTTTGTCCAATGTTACGAGGCCAAGAACGCATACATTTATCATCTTATGGAATTTTAAACGTATTTACGACAGGCACGAGAACAGTAACAGGCCACACACAAGTTTATATAAGCGCTCGTTCACGTTCTACTCACCGTGATCCAGAGATGGCGATATTCGATGGGCGGCCTCGTCGAAGGGAGAAAACTTCAGAGAAAACTACTTATTTGATGATTAAATTGTAATTTTAGGAAAATTTATCACCACATTCGTGTATCGTGCTGTCTAACTGTAAAGGAGCCGGAGTTGAAAGCTCCGAAACTCCCCTGGCATCACCTTGGTAAAGAGAAGAAGATCCAAGCTTCTTAATGACCTCTCCCAGCATGGGGCACCCCCCCGATGTCCAGTTACGGGCCGTGGCAGCATTTGACGACAGTGCAAAGTCTTTGCCGGCTGACCACGAAAGGTTCATCGTCCCGAGTGCCTGGATTAAAAGTTGGCTGGAGTACACCCACTTCAAGGTTCGTTCCACTCCTCCTCCTCCGATAGACAATATGGTACTACTCAACAATGATAGTAAACCAAAGACCAATCTCAGTCCGAATGTGCACTACCGACATGTAAATCAGGAGACTTGGTCGCTCTATTGTAAATATTACCCAAACTCTGGCCCCGAAATAAAATGTTTGTTTAAGGATGTGAAGGAACAAGATAAGTGGATAGTGAAGAAGAGAGGTAGCCTCCGTCTCCCGACAATGTTCAATCTCCGGCGGCAAGTTAAGTTCATGAAGAGAATTCGGAAGCTGCTGAGGAGAAGCGGCAACATTGTCAGCAGGAAAGAAAGTAAAACCAGCAATGAAGACAACAACATTCTCCAGAATCTACGATCGATGTCTACCGATAAGCACAACCTCCTCTTTCAATCGCAGAAGACTCGAGCCGACGCAAATCATATGTTAGACTTGTGCAGCATCTTCTCTTCGAAATTGGACCCGGTTTCGGGGGATGCCTGTAGCGAGAGTCCCAATTACATTGTATCGCGTCCCTTTGCAAAACACTTTTTGCTCTACTGCTTGGGTGTCATTAAGGATGTACCACCTCCCCTTGATAACGAAGTTCTTCTTGAAAAGGAGGAGACCCCAACGGGACTGGCGTGGAAGCAGCGGCAGGGCTTGAAATGCGACAACACTTCTACTAGCAGCAACCTGACTGCCAACGAGAGCGATTACATCTACGTCAACGAGGAGGCCTGGGGTCTAATCAAATACTTTCTTCGGGGATCTGGGCCAAAAATTACAGTTGAGGACCAAGCAACCTTCACACCATGGGACATAGATGAGAGCTTCCTCTTGAACAGGGAGATGGGATTCGACCAGGAAGAAGAAAGGTTTTTCACAGTAAACCCCGCCAGTGTCGCCTACATGTTCGACAACAAATCGGAAAAGGTTATGAGCGAAAAAGAAAATGAGGAGAAGCAGGTAGAGGAGGAAATAAAGTCGGAGGAGGTTCAAATAGTGGCAAACGTATTCGCTGGAAGTTTGGTTGATGAGCGGAAGAGCTCTATGGAGGAAAAACAGGCGGAGCTAGACAACGAAATTTTGGAGGACTCGCTCGCATATTTTTCCAAACCGAAATCCAAATCTGAAGACCCGGAATACAACGCTGCCAACAAAATCCAGCACTTCTTGATGGCAAAGACGCGAAAGATTAAAATGGACAAAAAGCGCGAGGAGCTACGAATACGCGCAGAAATTTGGGCTGCCACCAAGTTTCAGTGTAGCTACAGAACAATGATTGCGAGACGGCGAGTCAAGGAGCTGAAGATTAAGCGGGAGAAGTTACGGAGAGAGATATCGTCGATCCGACTTCAAAACTGGTGGCGAATCAACCTCGCCAAAATCTCCTTGAGCAAGAAGAAACAGGAGAGAAGGAAACAAGTAATGGCGATCAACGCCATCAGCAAAACCTGGAGGGGTCGGACGGCCAAGCTGGAATTTCAGATGAAGAAGCGAGGCTGCACGTTGATTTCCACAAAGATTCGCCAAATCAACGCCCTCAAGCAAACACGCAAGATGAAGCGATCCCAGTGCTCCGTCCCAATTCGAATTCGCGTGTTGTCTGCAACCAAGCTTGTCGAGGAGGAAAATGAAGTGGACGACGACGCGTCAGTTGCCTCTTTTGCCAGCGTTTCGTCTCGTAAGAGCACTTTTAGGCAGAGCATGACTTCTGCTCTCTCTCCAAAGATGATGAATAAAGAAAGCAGCCCCAGAGTATACATAAGCGGCTTCACGGGTGACATGGCAAAGACCACCTCGAGCGCGAAAACCGGCAAAAAGCGCAACACCAATAACCCCATATTCGACGAGACGCTTCCCCTATGCGGAGATAAGTTCTGCGGCAGCAGCAAGGTTGTCTTGACAGTTTTGAACCACAAAAAAGTTGGGAATCACAAATTTCTCGGTCAAGCTGTGCTCGATCTACAAACTATTCTACCTGACACCTTTTTTGACTACAAGAATGCTAGCGTGGGAGTCAAGTGCGAAAATGTACTGCTCAAGAAATACAAGATCCCGTGTGGTGACTTTAGCCAAGGTTTTAGTGACGGCGGCGTGGCGATGAAAATAGACGGCACGGACGCTGACGGGGGGGGCCTTATCAACGTGGAATTCCTCCCTTCAGACGAGAAAATCTCACACTGCGGCTGGATGGAAATATCCAGCAAAGGTTCCATGTTCGGTGGAAACAAGGAAACCTGGAATACGAGATGGTGCTGTCTGATTGATGGTCGGTTTACTTCTCACGCCAGCCCGTATCGTCTACATGAGATTGAGCAGGAACTTACGCGTGATGAGGTCATTGGAGTTGAGGTAGAAGAATCCAACAAGACAAAGGAGATCGTCATCAACACGAGCAACAAAAAGCTGCAGACTCGAATTAAAGCTGTTATTGGCGGTAGTGGTGGTGCTGCTGTTGCAAAATCTACAGCTTTCACGGAGGATGTCTGGGCTAGGAAGCTGAAAAAGGCTTATACATAGTAAGTAAAATAATTTGAGAGGAAGAACAGTTGACGCTCGAAATCGTGCTCTCTGCATCATTACCGAGTTCTCCTCTTTACTTGATCTACGGACGCTCGAAAACGTGCTCTCTGCATCATTACCGAGTTCTCCTCCTTACTTGATCTACGGTCAACTCTCCCCGTTGCAAACTGCAAGCGGTACAAACACTATATGAAGGATCGTTGGGGAATCTACAACGCACACAAGCCCAGTTCCTCTCCACTTTGACCTCGCCATCATCCGAGTCGTCCAAATCGAGTTGTTTTTCAACAAATATGTACTCGCCTAAGGCGAATTTGTTCAGCTCTGCCAATATTTCTTTACACTCAATCCCCTCGTCACGCTTGCCAGCGACGAAGGATCGGAACTGCTTATAGAGCTTCCCGCCGATGAATTGGCTGGTTAGATCTTTGTCTATCTTGTCAACAAGATTCCGGTTCTTCTCGGTATTCAAGTAGGCCTCAATCATGCATCCAAGTTGTGCACCCGGACACTTGCGTTCGATTGGCAACCAGAGACGCTCATAAATGTCAATTGCTTCGTTCTCAGGGAGCGAGCCTACCAGCAAGTTGCGGCAAAAATCATGACCTTGCATCTCAGCATACTCGCTTCTTTTAGGAGGGCGCGCCCACATTGCCTCCCTTAACGCTAATCTCTCGAAAATCACAAGTAAATCGTCAGTTCCGTCATTTTTTTTTTTATTCTGGAGCGTGATGGGGAACTTTAGGAACTTCAACTTGTTCAAAATGGCGCCCCTCACGCTCTGCAGCTTCTTCAGGTTGAGATGGTAATTCTTTTTTCTCAACTGCTCAATCATGAAATTCTTGGCTTCAATGGGCCTTCTCCAATCACCGGAGCTATTTTTGTTCAAGAGGGCAGCAAAGAAGCTTGAACGATCACAATACGTGGGAATTAATACGCAATTTTCGATATTTGCTCCTTCACGGAGAAATCCATCTATAACAAACTCTGCGGCTACATTGACGATGGAAGATGAGAAGAGGAGCTCGTCTATCGAAGCCCTAAATTGGGCTGACTCTTCCCCCTCCGCTACATCCCTCAAGGCAGCCAACAGCAACACCGCTGTTGTACAGCGCTGCTGACCATCGATAACAATCAACCCTTCCCTCTTCTCAACACAAGTCAACCGCCCTAATGAATGACTTGGTTTCAAACCCATTGCACATGCCAGGACGTCATTCAAGAAATTGCACCAATTTCCCACGTTCCAAGCGTAACGGCGCTGAAATAGAGGAATTCGAAGTTTCCTAGTCAGTACAGAACTGAAAGGTACAATACCAACGCCGTGTGAAGCTGTGCAGATGCAGTTCGGGTCAGCGTTTTCAATACGGTCTTGGAAAGAGCGGCCAGGAGGTGCTGTTTGCGGTGGCGGTGGTCCCATCATTTTTGTGATGGCAGTGATGAAGTTGGAGTGAGTTTCGGAGTGAGTTATCGCAGAGGTGCAAACGAAAACCGCTTTTTCTTCGCGCTTGAAACCATAAATGGTGGAAAGAGAAGGAAGACGGTCGCAAAAAACTTAAAAGACCAGGCGAGAAAATTCAAGAAAAAGAGAGAGAGATTATTTCCGAACTGTCTGTTCCTGTGTTTTGCATTCTAACTAGATTATTCTGTATTTATAACCGCACAACGTTCTGTCTTGAACACACCAAAGCACACTTATATCCTTTTCAACGCGCCTTTTCTGATCTCAACTTCTGTCTCCAACTTCTCTCATTCCCCCAACTTGTCCTCTCCAGCACCCAGCATCAACATCCTCGATAATGTTCACGTCAAAGAACCCCTCGACCCCGGGAAAACCCCCTCCTCCCTCCCGACAAGCTCCCAACCGCCCTCCCCCCCCAGTGCAGCAGCATGAAGAGCACCACCAACAACAAGCCCCTGAGGATGATGAGATGGACTTGAGCATTCACACCCACGCTGAGAATGCGGAGCTGTGTCTGACAGCCCAGGAAGTGGGAGATTACTGGCAGAATTTGAATACTATGCGGTTGTCGTTTGATTTGTGTGACGTGACTTTTAGGTACGTACGTGGCGTGCGACA
>ENA-OWPI01003518-OWPI01003518.1-marine-metagenome-genome-assembly--contig:-NODE-3518-length-13268-cov-4.812979_pt1 | contig 13268 bp, 18 predicted proteins | sample MGYA00238138_ERZ651775 | MGnify/ENA primary metagenome ERZ651775 (study PRJEB26906, sample SAMN06265043) | marine metagenome | isolation source: Helgoland LTER site | place: Germany:Helgoland, sampling...
AACCTAATTTACATAAAAGACTCCTTACATATGCATCAGATGCAATTAGAGGATTTATGAATGATTTAAAAAGAATGGGTAAATCTCAGGATGTTGTCTTATTAGTTATGACAGAGTTTGGAAGGAGAGTTCCTGAAAATACGAGTTTAGGAACAGATCATGGTTCAGCTGGACCTATGTTTATAATTGGCCCTTCTGTAAAAGGTGGTCATTATGGGGAAATACCAGATTTAGTAAATGGATTAGATGATGGTGATAATTTAAAATATACAACTGACTTCAGAAGTGTCTACGCAACATTAATTGATAAATGGTTAAAAGTAGATTCTAAAAGTATTTTAAGAAAAAACTTTCAAACTTTTGATATTTTCGATAGAACGGTTTGATATTAACTGATATTGAAATAATAAAATAATATTGATTATTAAGCATTTTGACTGTTAAATTAGGGGGAAATATGAACTTATCTCATGAAAAATTAGATAATAGCCTAGGTAAAACATTATTAAATATAAGTTCTAAATTAGAAAATATATTAGTAGGTGTAGGAAAATTAGGTGCTTGGTTATCTTTACCATTAATAGCCATAATTATGTTTGATATAATATCAAGAAAGTTTTTTGTTCTAGGTTCTACTAAACTTCAAGAAATGGAATGGCATTTACATGCTGCACTATTTTTATTAGCCCTTGGTTACGCATATTTAAAAAATTCACATGTTAGAATAGAAGTTATAAGAGAGGGTTTTTCTACTAAATTAAAAGCTATATTAGAAGTGATTGGTGTTGTATTATTTATTCTTCCTTATACAGGCTTAATCATTTGGTTTGGGATAGATTTTGTATCTCGTTCATATGGAATGAATGAAGTTTCTTCTGCCCTAACTGGTTTATCACATAGATGGATTATTAAATCATTTGTACCTATGGGAATGGCTTTTTTATGGCTAGCAGGTATCAGTGTTCTTTTAAGGAATATATCCTACTTGATAGGGTTAAAAAATAATAACAAAGCATTGATGGACACTTCGCAATCAATGGCTCCAGAATTAGCAAATGCAACTGAAGAACTAATTAAAGAAGTACAAGCAGAGGAGAATAAATAATGACTATGGATTTTGTTACTTTACTTCCTATATTTATGTTTTTAACACTTGCAGTGCTATTATTTAGTGGCTTTCCTGTTGCCTTTGTTTTAGGGGGAGTTGGATTAGGTTTTGGTTTTTTAGGCATAGTGTTTGATGTATTTAGCTTTATAGAATTTTTTAATATTGTTAGTAGAATATGGGGAGGCGTATGTGAGAATTTAATTCTCGTAGCTGTTCCAATGTTTATATTTATGGGGACTATGTTAGAAAGAAGTGGAGTTGCTAATGACCTATTATATTGCCTTCAGGTCTTACTAAGAAAAGTTCCTGGAGGCTTAGCCTTATCTGTTACAATAATGGGAACTATAATGGCGGCAACAACTGGGATTATTGGAGCGTCAGTCGTTATGATGACCCTACTTGCACTTCCTGTAATGCTTGATAGAGATTATGATCCTTCTTTAGCTACTGGAACCATAGCAGCATCTGGTACCTTAGGAATACTAATACCACCTTCTATAATGCTAGTTATTATGGCAGATCTTTTATCAATATCAGTTGGAACTTTATTTTTAGCTGCAGTCGTTCCCGGATTTTTATTAGCATTTATTTACACTGTTTATATTTATTTAAGAACTAAATTTAATCCTAAATTAGCTCCTCCTCTTCCAGATGATATGGGACCAAAAACCAGAACAGAGCTATGGAAAATGATTTTCAAGTCTTTCATTCCTCCAATATTCCTTATCATGTGCGTTCTTGGTTCAATTTTTGCTGGAATTGCTACTCCTACGGAAGCAGCAGCAGTCGGGGCATTAGGATCAATTTTATTAGCATTATTTAATAAACGTTTAACTAAAACAGTAATTAAAAGTGTTACAGAAAGATCTGCTTTAACTTGTGCTATGATATTTGGAATTTTCATAGGAGCTACGGCATTTTCTTATGTCTTTAGATCTTTAGGTGGAGATGACTTAATTCATCATTTTGTTGAAAGTATGGGTCTAGGTTCATGGGGAATATTATTTTTTATGATGGGCATGGTATTTTTACTAGGATTTTTCTTTGATTGGGTAGAAATAACACTAATTGTTTTACCTCTTTTTGCTCCTATATTAGCAACTTTAGATTTCGGGACACATTTAGATCCTACAATGGTGATACCTTGGGTTGCCGTATTAATAGCCGTTAATTTACAAACCTCTTTCTTAACACCTCCATTTGGCTTTGCATTATTTTATTTGAAAGGTGTAGCGCCTTCATCAATAAAAATTCAAACTATTTATAAGGGTATAATTCCATTTGTAATTTTACAATTAGTAGGATTAATACTTATTATTGTATTTCCTGAGCTAGTTTTATGGTTGCCAACGAAATTATTGGATTAAATATGATTAAAAGCTTTATTTTAGGTATTGCTCTATATTTAATAGTAATTTTTAGCGCAATAGCAAAAGATATGACACCTAATGAAGCTGCAGTTGAACTTAACAATAATTTATTGATTATAGATGTTAGAAGTAAATCTGAATGGAAAGAAACAGGTGTAATTGCTAATGCAAAATTAATACAAATGTATAACGCAACTCGAACTCTAAGAAAAGAATATGTATCTGAGATATTAGACTTCATTGGTGACAATAAAAGTATTGAAGTAGCTATAATATGTCATTCTGGTGGAAGATCATCTGGTACTGTAAAAATGTTAGAAGAAAAAGGATATTATAATATAAGTAATATTGCAGAAGGCATGGTTGGTACCAATAGTAAAGAAGGATGGATAAACCGTGGTTTGCCTACTATAAAATGTTCAAAAGAATGTGAATAAAATCATATTTTATATTGAATAACATTATAATATATGTACATTGTTTTTAAATCATTCTAAAGGAGACACCTTAATGTTAAATTTTATTATTAAATCCATATCAATAGTTTTTTTATTATCTTTTGTTCATTCAGCTCAAGCTGCAGATGCTGTAGCAGGAAAAAAAATATTTAATAAATGTAAAGCTTGTCATGGCGTAGATGAGGGCGGCAAAAACAAGCTGGGACCTAATTTATGGAATACAGTTGGAGGACCTATAGCGGCAAAAGAAAAATACAAATATTCAAAAGCTTTATTAGCCTATGCAGCAGAAGCAGGCACTTGGAATGAAGAAAATTTAGATGCATGGCTTAAAAAACCTAAAGATCTTGTTAGAAAAACTAAAATGATTTTTCCAGGACTTAAAAAAGCTGAAGATAGAGCGAACTTAATAGCATATTTAAAAGAAAACGGAAAATAACTAATATGGATTTAAAAAATGGATTTAAAAGGTGAATATTTAATACCTGCTAAGAAGCTAGTAGTTTGGAACCATCTAAATAATCCAGAAACTTTAAAAATGTCTATAAAAGGTTGCGAAACTTTAGATAAAGTTTCTGAAACTGAGTTTACCGCAAAAGTAAAAGCTAAAGTAGGTCCTGTATCTGCATTTTTTAGCGGATCAGTCATTTTAACAGACCTTGAACCTCCTAATAGTTATGTAATTTCTGGGCAAGGAAAAGGTGGAGCTGCAGGTTTTGCTAAGGGCAGCGTTAAAATAAGCTTATTAGATTCTGATGAAGTTAATAAAACTCTATTAAAATATGAAGGAAATGCTCAAGTTGGGGGGAAATTAGCTCAATTAGGTTCTCGCCTTATAGGTGGAGTCGTTAAAAGCACAGCAGATGATTTCTTTAAAACTTTTAATAATTATATAAATAGTATTGAAAACCCCACAATAGCCTCTGCAGAAGGCAGCGCTCCTATTAATACAATTGCTAGTAAACCTAATCTTCCCTATTGGATTTGGATTTTTTTACTAATAGGTACTATAGGATTAATATTAGTATTTTTTGCTTAGTAAATTATTTATAATCATATATAATATTCATTGATCTTAATATAAGAACTATAAGGAAGGTAAATTATGCATGAAGTTTCTATTAAAATTACTATAAATGATAAAGTTATTGAAAAAAATATAAAGCCTAATGTTCTTTTAATAGATTTTCTAAGAGAAGAGCTAAAACTTACAGGAAGTCATGTAGGATGCGATACAAGCCAATGCGGTGCATGTATGGTATTGCATAATGACAAAGCAATTAAAGCATGTTCAATATTAGTAGCCCAATTAAATGAACAAAAAATAAATACTATTGAAAATTTGGAAAAAGATGGTGTCTTACATCCTATGCAAGAGGCCTTTAGAAATAACCATGGATTACAATGTGGTTTCTGTACACCAGGCATGATAATTTCTGCAATATCTCTTGTTAAAGAAAATAATAACCCAGATGAACCTACTATTAGGAAACATTTAGAAGGCAATTTATGTAGGTGCACTGGATATCAGAATATAGTTAAATCTATAGAAGCAGGAGCAATTAAAATGCGTGAATTAGGAGATATTTAATGTATCAATTTAACTATCATTCTCCAAAAAATGTTGATGAAGCAATAAATATATACAATTCATGTGAGGACCCTAAATTTTTAGCTGGAGGAATGACCTTAATTGCATCAATGAAACAAAGGTTAATAGCACCAAGTGATTTAGTAGATTTAAGAACAATTGATAGCTTATCAGACATAAGCCTAAATAGTAAAATAATTAGAATAGGTTCTCTTTGTTCACATGATAAAATTGCAAATAATGATATAATTAAAAATAATATTGTTAATATGTCAAAATTAGCTTCTGGTATAGGAGATCCAGCTGTTAGAAATATGGGGACTATTGGTGGGTCTATAGCTAACTCTGATCCAGCAGCGGATTGGCCTGCTGCTGTTTTAGCTTTAAATGCAAATATTGTTACTAATAATAGAGAAATAAGTAATAAAAAAGTATTTACCAATATGTTTGAAACCTGCTTAGAAGAGAATGAAATTATTACAGAAATAAATTTTGAAATACCTGATTTTTTTAATTATTTAAAATTTCCTAATCCCGCAAGTAGATATGCCGTTGTGGGTGTAGCTATCGCAAAATATGAAAATAAAGTCTCAGTGGCTATTTCTGGAGCCTCACATACTCCATTTATTGCTAAAGAATTAAGTGATGCTCTAACTATAAACTTTTCTGATAATATACCTCTTAACACAATTTCTTCTGATGAACTTAATACAGATATTCATGCATCATCAGAGTACAGAGCTAACCTTATTGATGTTTTAACCAAGAAAGCTGTAAAAAAATATTAATATAAAGGTGATTTTTGCTTATAATTAACTATCTTTATTGTAGAAGGAAATTTAATGAAACAATTTGATGAAATATTACATAAAGCATCCATATGGAGAGGCGAAAATAAATCAGTAGCACTTGCTACGGTTGTTTCGACTTGGGGGTCTAGCCCTCGTCCCGTAGGCAGTCAGATGGCTATCAGTGAAGATTTAGATATACTTGGTTCTGTATCAGGTGGCTGTATAGAAGGATCTGTGATTTCAGAGGCGCAGGAAATAATGAAAACAGGAGTTCCTAAATTATTAAAGTTTGGGGTAAGTAATTCTGATGCTTGGGAAGTAGGTTTAACATGTGGAGGAAAGGTAGAAGTTTTTTTAGAAAAAATAGGAGATTCTGATTGAAAGATAAAACTTTACAATTAGTTCTTTCAGAAAAAAATAATAGAAATATAATAATAGTTGCAACCGAATTAGAAAGCGGCCAACAAATTATTCTAAATAATAATGATAAAAACAATCAAATTTATATCTCTGCAAAGTCCCTTATTAAACAGGGAAAATCTGATATAATTAATATAGATAACCAAAGATGGTTCATAAATATATCTCTTCCTCCTCTTAGATTAGTAACTGTAGGTGCAGTTCATATTGCACAGCCGTTAGCAGAAATTGCAACAATAGCAGGTTATGAAGTAACTATAATTGATCCTAGGGCAGCATTTGCTAATAATAAAAGATTTCCTAATATTAATATAGTTAATGAATGGCCTGAAGAGGCACTTATAGATTTTAAAATTGATAATAGAACGGCAGTAGTTACTTTAACACATGATCCTAAATTAGATGATTCTGCGCTTTATGCTGCTTTAAATAGCAAAGCATTCTATATAGGCTCTTTAGGCTCTAAAAAGACTCATAATGCACGTATAGAACGTTTAAAAATTGCTGGCTTCAACGAAGATGCAATAAAAAATATTCATGGTCCTGTGGGGTTATCAATTGGAGCTAAGTCTCCTCAAGAAATAGCTATCTCTATAATGTCAGAATTAATACTATGTAGACATGAATTTGAAAATAATGGAAATCTATAACTATGTATTTTGGACAAGTTAAAGTAAATGAATGCGTGAATTCTATATTAGCTCATACCGTTACCATAGATGGTAAGAAATTTTTAAAAGGTAGAATTATATCAAAGGAGGACCAAGAATACTTTGTAAAAAATAATTTAGAATATTTAATATGTGCTAAATTAGCTAAAAAGGATATTCATGAAGATAATGCAGCAAATATTTTAGCAAAAATGTTCAATAATAATACCTTAGCATTAGAAAAAGCTTTTACTGGAAGGGCAAATATTTTAGCTAATGAATCCGGTTTACTAGTTATAAATGAAGAGAAAATTCATAAATTTAATAAAATATCAAATAGTATTACAATTGCTACATTACAAAACAATTGTATAGTTCATAAAGGCGAAATGATTGCTACTATAAAAATTATTCCATTTTCAATTATGGAAAAATCAATAAAAACTATTGAAAAAATAAATTTAAAAAGATCTATACAGGTGCAAACGTATAAAGAAAAAAAATGTGCATTATTACTTACTCATTTTAATCAAGAAAATATAAAATTAAATATTATATCTCAGAAAAGAATAAAAGAAAGGTTGGATCCTTTAAATTGTAACATTAATATAATTGAAACATGTGAGCATAACTCAGGTGATATAACTAAAAACATAAAAAAATTTGCAGAAAAGAATATAGATTTAATATTAATTTTAGGATCCTCTGCAATTGTTGATATTAGAGATAAAATACCTGAAGCCATAGTTAATAGTGGTGGAAAAATTATAAGGTTTGGAATGCCGGTTGACCCTGGTAATTTATTATTATTAGGTAAAATTAAAAATACACCTATTATAGGACTACCTGGCTGCGCGCGATCACCAACCTTAAATGGTTTTGATTGGGTCTTAGAAAGATTATTGTCTGGTAATGCCATTTCTAATAATGATATATCAGATATGGGAGTTGGAGGTTTATTAAAAACTATAAACAAACGTAAAACAAGCTTAACAAAAGATATAAAGTATAAAATAACAAATATTATTCTTGCAGCTGGACAATCTAAGAGAATGCTTAATGATAATAAATTACTTATCAAAATTAATAAGAAAACTATGCTTGCAACAATGATCACTAAATCATTAAATTCATCAGCAGATAATACCGTATTAGTATTAGGTTATCAAAGCGATGTTATTCAAGAAATTATCCAGGATAAAAATATTACCACTATAGTTAATAAGGACTTTACCAAAGGTTTATCCTCATCATTACAATGCGGTATTTCCGCACTTCCTGATGACTGTGATGCAGCAGTAATTATTCTTGCGGATATGCCAGGTATTACAAGTACAATAATAGACAATATGATTAATAGTTTTAACCCTAAAAAAAATAACTCCATAATAATCCCAACTTTTAATAAAAAAAGAGGGAACCCTATTCTTTTAGATAGAAAATTTTTTCCTGATATTCTTAGGGTTACAGGAGATAAGGGAGCAAAAGATATAATAAAAAATAATAAAAATAGTATATTAGAAGTTCCACAAAAAAATTCTTCTGTGTTAAATGATATAGATACAAAAGAAGATTTATCATTGTATTTAAAAAATAATACATAAAAAGAAAAGATTATCATGACAATTAAAACTATTATTTTTGATTTTGGAGGAGTTGTTACTAATAGTCCTATAGAAGGATTTAAAAAATTAGAAGATACTTATGGGTATGCAAAAGGTCTGATTACAAGCATTAATATGAATAATCCTAACAACAACGCATGGGCTCAAAGCGAGCGTGGTGAAATAAATATTGATACATTCCTATCTCAATTTGAAAAAGAAGCTCTAGAAATAGGACAAAAAATAAATGCGAATGAAATATTGATGCAACTATACGGTTCTTTGAGGCCTATTATGGTAAATAAAATTATTTCATTAGCAAAATCTAAAAAATATAAATTAATTTGTCTCACTAATGTATTAAAAGGCATAAAAAAATTTATGCCTAAAGAGCGAGAAGAAGATGTTAATAATATTATGTCTTATTTCGATGTAATTTATGAAAGCTATAAAATTGGTATGCGTAAACCAGAAAGCAGAATCTATGAATATATTATAGAAAATCTTGCTATTATTCCTAATGAAGCTGTATTTTTAGATGACCTAGGAATGAATTTAAAAACTGCTAAAAAGCTCGGGATTAATACTATTAAGGTAGTTGACCCTGAAGAATCAATTAAAGAATTAGACCTATTACTAGAATAATAAGGAGCAAATAAAATGTCTATGCCAATTATAAAGTCTTTAACTATTAAAGCCGCAAATATTCCTTTAAATAGGCCAGTAGTAGCAAAAGTAGGAAGGTTTGATAACTGGGCCGTAATAGTTACAGAAATAACGTGTAGTGATGGAACCGTAGGTAAAGGTTATATAGGTCCATATTTGGCTGATTACATGCCAGCTATAGCATCAACAATAAAACAACTATTTAAACAATTTGAAGGTAGAGAAATAGCTCCTTACCAATTTTACAACGAAGTTATGAATTCTACTAGCTTGATGGGACGATCAGGAATAGCATTATATGCACTTGCAGCACTAGATATTTCTTTTTGGGATGCTAGTGCAAAAATTGCTAATGAACCATTATGCGTGCACCTAGGAGGTTCCATCGCCCCTGTTAAAGCTTATAATTCTTGTGGTCTATGGTTAGATAATACAAATGAAGTATATGAGGAATCACAGAAACTTATAGAAAGAGGTAATTTTGATATTCTAAAAATTAGACTTGGTAGAGAAAAATTAAGTGATGACCTTAAAGCTATTGAAGATGCAAAAAAAGTACTCGGTAACGAAAATATTTTACTATGTGATTTTAATCAAGGTTATAACTTAGCTGATGCCATTCATTTATTAAACCAGTTGGATGATAAAGGTTTATATTGGTTTGAAGAACCAATAGATTATTATAATTATGATGGATATAAAGAATTAAGAAACAGAATGAAAACTCCTATTATACTTGGAGAAAATTTTCATGGCCCAGATGATGCTTTTCGAGCAATGGATCAAAAAATATGCGATTTTATCATGCCAGATTTAATGAGAATATGCGGTGTAAGTGGCTGGATGCAAACAGCCTCAATTGCAGCTGCGTATAGAGTTAAGATGTCATCACATTTATTTCCAGAAGTAACATCTCATTTAATGAGAGTTACTCCCACAGCAGATTTATGTGAATGGACAGATTGGGCTGAACCTATGTTAATAGAGCCATATGAATTAAAAAATAGTAATGTAATAATACCCGACATTCCAGGCACAGGAATAGACTTCAGGGAAGATGTTTTAGATAAGTATAAAATTAATTTATAGAATTATTTTTTATTAATAAGTCATTGTATTTATTTATAAATTTTTTATATTTTGGCTCTATAATTATCTGGCAATAGGGCTGACTTCTATTGTTATTAAAATAGTTTTTATGATAATCCTCTGCTTTATAGAAAGGCTTCTCAGAATATAATTTTGTTATAATAGGAGAATTATAATTACTCATTAGCGCTGCTATATAATCTGCCGCTTCAACTTTTTGATGATCATTAGTAAAATATATCGCTGATAGATATTGTGAACCTATATCATTACCTTGCCCATCTACTTGAGTAGGGTCATGAGTGTCAAAAAAGACTTTTAATAAATCTAAATATTTAACTATTTTAGGATCATAAATAATTTCTATAGCTTCTACATGTCCGGTGCTTCCAGTACAAATCATTTCATAAGTAGGGTATTCAATTTCACCTCCAATATAACCTGGTGTAACCTCTGTAACTCCTTCTATGGCCAAGAAAAAAACCTCTGTACACCAAAAACAACCCCCAGCAAATATAGCTCTATCCATGAAATAAAATCCAATTATATTAAATAATTATAGCATACCTTCTAATCTTTTCTTAATTAGTTCTTCAGCATCACTCATAATCCTATCAACTAATTCTTTTACAGTAGGTATATCATGAATTAAACCTGCCACCATTCCACAAGACCAAGCACCAGCATCCATTTCCCCATCTATCATTACTTTAGGATAAACTCCTGACACCTCTTTAATAATATCTTCAAATTTTAAATGTGCACCCAATTCTTCTTCTTTTTGAAGAATTTTTTCAACGCCCTTATTATTTAAAACCCTTTCTGTATTACGTAATGGGCGCATAACTAATCTAGTGTCTAATTCGCTTGCTGCAAGTATTGCCTGTTTAACATTTTCATGTATAGGAGCATCTTTAGTAGCCATAAACCTTGTTCCCATATTCATTCCTTCAGCACCCATTGCCAATGAAGCAACTAATGATCTAGCATCTGACATACCTCCTGAAGCTACAAAAGGTATTTTTAATTCTTCAGCAGCCCTAGGCAATAAAATCATATTAGGGATATCATCTTCTCCAGGATGCCCTCCACATTCAAAACCATCTACTGAGACTGCATCACATCCAATGCCTTCTGCCTTAAGAGCGTGTCTAACAGTTGTACATTTATGAATAACCTTGATTCCATTTTCTTTTAGTATAGGAAGCCATTTTGATGGATTATTTCCCGCTGTTTCTACAACCTTAACTCCACCCTTGATAATAGCATCAATGTAACCAGGATAATCAGGAGCTTCTACCACTGGAAGAAAAGTTAAATTAACACCAATTGGCTTATCCGTCATTTCTCTACAGCGAGATATTTCTTTGGCTAATAATTCTGGAGTTTTTTGAGTTAAAGCAGTAATTATACCTAAACCACCTGCATTTGAAACTGCAGCAGCTAATTCTGCAAACCCTACATAATGCATTCCTCCTTGAATAATAGGATGCTCAATTTCAAACATTTCAGTAATACGAGTTTTCATATGTTATTCCTTTTAACTATTATAAATAGAACAACTATTATACATTAAAGGCCAATATATACTATTAAAAATAGTATATGTATTTTATAATTAATTTAACTATTCTTGAAAAGGTAATTGTTATTATTAAGATGTTAGTTAATAGTTAGTTTACCTGACTTGTATAATCTTTTTTCTTTTAACTCACCAGTCTCATAATAATGGAGCCATTCACCATCTAATTTGCCTAGTTTATAATTATATTTATAGACTATTCTTCCATTCACATCATAAGATATAAATCCACCTTCTTCTTTGCCATCTTTATAATTACCACTTATTTCTAACCTACCATTTTGATAATACCAAAATAATTCACCTTCTTCTTTGCCATCTTTATAATTACTCTTAGATTCTAATGAACCATTTGCATAATACTGTAACCATTCCCCTTCTCTTTTACCTTTAATTATTTGACCTTTTACTCGTCCAGTAACTTCTCCTGTAAATGGTTTTTTATTATTCTTCTCATAAAAAAGACCGTCTGTTTTTGATAAAATAAGATCATCAGAATTAATTATTTTACTACAGCCAACAGAAAAAAATAATAGTAATATTACAAGAAAGTATTTCATAGAATTATCCTAACAAATTATTATATATGGGGGTGTTGTTCTAGGGCGTTATGGTTTCAATTAACTTACCGTCTTTATATATTTTAGTTTTTTCAAACTGTCCATTCTCATTATACACTAAAGTTTCGCCATCTTTTTTACCGTCTTTGTAATTTTCTTTCACCCATAACTGACCATTTTCCCAGTAATGAATATTTTCACCGTCTTTTTTACGGTCTTTGAAATTCCATTTATGTTTTAACTGACCATTCTCATGATAATGTAACTGTTCACCATCTTTTATACCGTCTTTATAATTACCTTTTATTCCTAACTGACCATTCTCCCAATAACTTAATTGTTCACCGTCTTTTTTACCGTCTTTATAATTACCTTTCTTCCATAACTCTCCACTCTCATAATACATTTTCCATTCGCCCTCTTCTTTACCGTATTTGTAATTCCATCTATATTGGAATTGACCATTCTCATAATACCATAACTGTTCACCATCTTTTTTACCGTCTTTATAATTACCTTCTAATAAAAACTGACCATTCTCAAAATACTTTATCCATTTACCTTCTCGTTTTCCCTTACTTATTTTTCCTTGTTCTTTTCCAATACTATTTCCCGTAAAAGGAATATCCATAAATTGCTCATAAAACAATCCCTCTCTTTCTATCAAATCATCCAAAGAGATATTTTTACTCCAGCCAATCGAAGTCAATAATAGACAGGATATGATAAGTAAGTATTTCATAAGATAAGTATAGGGAGTTCTCTATGAATGTTAAATGAAAGTTTGTGAGGATTTGGAGTTGAAAATACAGATGTAAAAATACTCCTAACTAATTACATATTTAACAAGAACTTTACCAATAAAATATAAAGTTAAACCAACAGTAAAAAAAACAATCATCAAAAATAGTAAACCCCGTTCTTTTTTTACTTTATCTTCTTTATCACTCACAATGAACTCCCCCATTAAATAAGATAATCTAATGATAAGTTGTTTATAGGGATATGCAAAAGAAAACCCTCCAGACTAAACGAATAAAATCTGAAGGGTGATTGATAAGACATTAGACGTTTCCCATATTGGATAGGGTTTCACTCATCTTTCTTCGTTGAGATATGTTTTCAAGTCTGGTCTTAACAATTTGACGTAATCCCTCTCTCATAAGTGTTGCAAAAGATGTATCTGTTATTCTTCTAATGGTTTTCAAGTTAGTCCAGTCATCATCATTTATATTCATCAAGTATTGGTGTTTCATAGGATTTCCTTTATTTGTTCTCTTAGGTGTGAAAAATGAGTTTTAATTCCTGTGTATCGTGGTTTAATATTCCAACGCAATGGATTGCGTGCATCTTGTTTATCATAGGCAATACCAAGTTCT
>ENA-OWPI01003521-OWPI01003521.1-marine-metagenome-genome-assembly--contig:-NODE-3521-length-13263-cov-2.370089_pt1 | contig 13263 bp, 19 predicted proteins | sample MGYA00238138_ERZ651775 | MGnify/ENA primary metagenome ERZ651775 (study PRJEB26906, sample SAMN06265043) | marine metagenome | isolation source: Helgoland LTER site | place: Germany:Helgoland, sampling...
TCCTATAAAAGTTTCTTCTCCTAATTTTTTACAAAAATCTCTTAGGTCCTCTTGCGAAAAACTATCTAATAATTTTTTAAACCTTTCTGAAGCATTTCCATATTTTTTTATAAAGGCATTCTCTACTTCAGAGTGTGTAATGTTTAAACCTCCACGTCCTGCTAATAAAAACTTACGACCAACGGTTGGTTTTCTATCAAAAACAGTAACGCAGAATTTATTTTTTGATAAAATGTAAGCGGCCATAAGCCCAGCAGGGCCACCTCCAACTATTGAAATATTAGGTTTCATAATTAAGAAATTGATATAAGTAGCTTTAGATGTGTATTATTTATCAAGATAACTGCAACAATAGTTAACTAATTTTTTGATCTCAACTTTAAAGGAAGAGTTCTTAGGAACATAAAAACTCATTCCTTCCTTTATTGTTTCCCAATTTTTACTATCTCTTAATTGTAATTCCATTTCACCAGATAAAATTTCCATATATTCTTTCTTTTCAGTACTAAATTCATAATTTCCAGGAAGCATAACACCTAGCGTTTTAATTGAGCCATCACTTAGACTAATGTTCCGGCTAACTACATTGCCTTCAAAATAAATATTAGCTATTTTTTTTACGTCCACATTTTTAAATTCATTCATTAGGTTACTTTCTTTTTTTTAAATATACAAAATGACTTATAGAATATATCTAGATAATAAAAAACTACATATATATATATTATGACGTATTATAAATCATAGAGTTTACTAATTTAAACTATGGAGTTTTTAGAATGTCTGTCTATGCAATAAAAGTATGGTTGTCAAAAAGCGAAAAGGACTGGTTTTTATATAGAGATTTAGAAGATCAAGTTGTGCATACTTATGATAGTAAAGAAAAAGCTGAAGAAGTAATTAACTTATTGGAATGTAATAGAGCTGAGATAACAGAAGAAATACCACCGCAAGCACTTGCGAGATCTACGGAAAAAAAACAAAGACAAAAAATACAACAATAAAATAATCCAAAAAATGAACGAATTAAAAAATAAATCTTGGAAGGTTAGGTTTGAAGTAACTTTTTATGGAAACAACTCTAAAAAAGGAAACTTTAGAGAAATCAAAGAAGACTCTATTTCATTTAATGAGAACTTTGATATTAAAAATAAAGTTCCATTTGATAACCCTGAAAATGTTGAAATTAATTTTTTACTTTGGGTAGATAAATTGCCTATTGAAGAATTAACAAAAGTACCACATGATTATTATAGCAATGATGTAAAATATGATGAAGAATCAATTGAAGTTTTAGAAGTTATAAAATTATCCTAATTAGACTATGGAGGTGTTAAATGAAAATTCAAGGTGGATGTTACTGTGGTGAAGTTAGATATTTATCTTCTGGAGACCCTCAAGCGTCAATTCAATGTCACTGTAGAGAATGTCAATATATAACTGGAGGTAATCCTAATGTTCTTATGATTATGCCTTTAGATCAGTTTCAATTTACAAAAGGGACACCTAAAGAATTTAAAAGAAATGATATAGAAAATCCAGTAACCCGATTGTTTTGTAATAATTGTGGCACAGCTATTGGAACTAGAAGTCCTTTGAGAGAAAAATCAATTATTTTAAAAGTTGGAACTTTTGATGACCCTTCAGTTTTTAAACCTGAAATAGCTATTTTTACATGCGATATGCAAGATTTTCATCATGTTGATAGTGGTTTGAAATCTTTCAATAAAAGACCATAAAATTTTTAATGGTTTAAATGGTAATTGATACAAATATCCATGATATCTCTGTAATTATTCCAACATTTGATAGATGTGAATTGCTGAGAAGAGCTTTAGACTCTGTTTTAAAACAAACTCAAAAACCAAGAGAAATAATTGTAGTTGATAATGGATCAAAAGACCATACCTATGAAATGGTTTCTTCATTATTTTCAAATGTCATTTATCTAAAAGAAAATAAAAAAGGTGTCAGTGCCACAAGAAATAGAGGTATATCCAGTGCTAAATCTAATTGGATTGCTTTATTAGACTCTGACGATGTTTGGAAACCAGAAAAACTAGAAAAGCAAATTTCTTTTAATATTAATAATCCTAAATACAGATTAATTCATACTAACGAAATTTGGTATAGAAATAATAAATTTTTAAATCAATTAAAAAAACACAAAAAATCAGGGGGAGATATATTTAAAAATTCATTATCGTTATGTTGTATTTCTCCAAGTAGCACTCTTATAAAAAAAGAAATATTTAGTGATTATGGGTATTTTGATGAAAGTTTAGAAGTGTGTGAAGATTATGATATGTGGATACGAATTACAGCAAAAGAAGAGGTTGGGTATTTAGATGAACCTATGCTTATAAAACATGGAGGGCACAGTGACCAACTTTCAAAAAAATATTGGGGAATGGATAGGTTTAGGATATTTTCCTTGGAAAAAAACCTAAATAGTAATTGGTTTACTAAAGAACAAAGGCAAACTGTAATTAATGTTCTAATAAAAAAATTAACAATTTTGACTAATGGAGCAAATAAAAGAGGTAATAAAGAAATTTTAAATAAATATAATGACAAACTTCTTTTTTGGATAAATAAGATAGATGAATGAAAATCATATTATTGACAGCTTTTCTATCAGATGGGTGGTTGCTTTAAAAGAAGAAGCTAAGACTATTATAGATCATTATAAATTAAGTGTTATAGATGGAAAAAGTTTATTCCCAGTTTTTAAAAATGTTGATGATACACATTGGCTTATTCTATCTGGGATAGGTAGACATAATGCTGCTGCTGCAACATCTTATCTTTATTCAATTAGCAAAGCATCAAAAAGTACCGCATGGATTAATATAGGCATTGCGGGGTGCGGTAAAGGCAATTATGGAGATCTATGTTTAGTGGATAAAATTTCAAATAACTATGGTAAAAATAGATACCCAATGACAATGTCGAGATCGGCTTTATCGAAAATGCATCTTTTTACATCTGATATTCCAATTAATAATTACTCATCTCAAGAATTAATAGATATGGAAGGGAGTGCTTTCTATGATATTGCTAGTAAATTCACTTCAAATGAATTGATATGTCTTATGAAAGTAATTTCTGATGGTCCTGAAAATAATCTAAAAGACCTAAATAAAGATCGAATTATAAATTTAATTAAATCAAATATAATTAATATTAAGAAAGTTATCTCTTATTATGAAAATTTGTCTCATTTTGATTTTCTTAGAAATAAAAAACCATACTTATATACCCAAATAATTTCAAGGTGGCATTTTTCAGTGACACAAAAATATCAATTAGAAAATTTATTAAGAAGAATAAAATCTTTTTTGCCTGATAATAACGTTTTGGAAATAATAAAAGATTGTGAGAAAGGTGCTTCAGTTCTTGATATATTAGACTTTAAAATTAAACAAAGTGAAGTTGATTGGAGCAATTCTTGATTGAGACAATATATATTGAAAAAAAAATTAAAAATCATCCTAGAACAAAATCTATATTGTCAAAGTTTAAAAAAGCACGTTTTATCGAAATAGATAGATATGGAGAAATATTTAATAAAAGGAATCAGAATTTTAGAATTCAAAAATTTAGTCCAGACTTAATACTCGCTCATAAGGAGAGTGGATTAGTACTACCCGCTCCCGATGGTTTTGGAATAGGTAATTCCAAAAATTTTTATTTTTCTCATATGTATAATTGTATCTATGATTGCAGATATTGTTTTCTTCAAGGCATGTACTCATCAGCAAATTATGTTATTTTTGTTAATTTTGAAGATTTTGATAATGCCCTTGAAAAAGTCATTGAAGAAAATAAATCTTCTAAAATTACATTTTTTTCAGGATATGATTGTGACTCACTAGCTTTGGAAAACGTTACAGGTTTTGCAAAGCATATATTGGGATTATTTAGAAAATATCCGGATATTGATCTTGAGTTTAGAACTAAAAGTCTACAAAAGGATCCTTTTATTTCCGGTAAATTCATAGAAAATATTATTTTAGCGTATAGTTTAATGCCGGAGGCAATGTCTTCTGCATTAGACAATAAAACACCAACAATTGCGAAGCGGATTGATATTATGACTACTTTAGCTGCAAAGGGTTGGAAAATTGGTCTTCGTTTTGATCCTTTAATACATGGGAAAAACTGGAAAAAATCATATGGGGAATTATTTGAAAAAGTATTCAATTCTGTGCCTTTAAAATCAATACATTCGGTCAGCTTTGGTGCATTAAGATTTCCAAAACAAATGTTTAAAAATATTACTAAACTTTATCCTGAGGAAAAGTTATTTTCAGGACCTTTATCTAATAATGATGGAATTGTTTCTTATGATCATGATATTGAAGAGGAGATGATATCTTTTTGTCAGGACATAACAACTAGGTATGTTGATAAGAGTAAAATTTTCAAGTGTTCGATTTAATTTATAGGTTTTTCAATATGAAAGATAAATGTATTTTAATTACTGGAAGCTCCAAAGGAATAGGTTTGTCAATAACACAAAGATTATTGCAACTTGGGGCTAAAGTGATTGGAATAGCTAGAGATCATGATAGTATTAAAGTAGAAAATAAAAATTATATAAAATATACTTCTGATATAAGTGATTTAATTAAATTTGAAAAATCAATTAAAGTAATTTTAAAAAATCACCCAGAAATTAATGTGTTAATTAGTAATGCTGGCTATGGTGCGTTTGGTCTTCTTGATAATTTTTCTATAAAACAAATTAATAATTTTATTACTTCAAATTTAACATCCCATCTAATAATTTCTAAATATTTACTTTCTCATTTTAAAAAAATTAAAATAGGGGATATTATCTTCATTGGTTCAGAAGCAAGTTTGATCGGAGCCAAGAATGGCAGCCTCTATTGTACTGCTAAATTTGGATTAAGGGGATTGTCACAGTCTTTACGTAAGGATGTTGTTGGAAGTAATATACGTGTTTGTATTATAAACCCTGGAATGGTAAGAACTAGTTTTTTTGATAAGCTTAAGTTTTCTCCAGGTAATAAAACTGAAAATTCAATTAGTTTGAAAGATATTGCTGATACAACAGCAAATATTTTGTCTATGGATAGGAATACTGTTATTGATGAAATTAATATATCACCTGCAACAAAATTAATTAATTTTAACTAATTTAGGTTGGGAATAGTAATGGTAAAAAAAATTATATTCATATTTTTATTAACTTGCTTTGCAAAAAGTAATGTATTTGCTGAAACTATTGATATTAATAATGATGAAATTAAGAAATTAATAAAAAATAATGTTCCTATTGTAGATATAAGAACTTCGGATGAATGGAACCAGACTGGTGTTATTCCAAATAGTATTTTGCTAACTTTTTTCAAAAAAAATGGAACTTATAATTTTGAAACCTGGCATAAGAAACTTGGATACGTTATTGATACAAATAAACCTTATGTTTTGATTTGCAGAAGTGGCAGAAGAACCAAAATTGTATCTGAAATGATAGATAAAAAAATTGATAAACTTGTTTATAATGCAAGTTTTGGGATCAATTCCTGGTTGCAGTCAAATTTAAAAGTTGTAAAACCTTAATGTTTTTAACAACCAATTAAGAGTTATTCAATAATAGTAACGGCACGTCTATTTTTAGACCAAGCCATACTATTAGATCCAACAACAGCAGGCTTTTCTTTACCATAAGAAATAACCTTAATTCTGTCAGGATCTATACCTTGAATTACAAGATAATCTCTAACGGCAGTTGCTCTTTGCTCACCTAATGCTAGGTTATACTCACGAGTTCCTCTTTCATCACAGTGACCTTCAATTATAAAATTTAAATCACTATTAACTCTTAGAAATCTTGACTGGGCATCCAGTAATATTTTTGCGCTTGAATCTAATTCAGCTGAATCATAATCAAACAAAACTCTATCACCAACTGCAATTAATTTATCAGCAGCTGTTTGTTTAGCTTGAGCAAATAAACTCTGTTTTTTATCAACAGAACTTGACCCTGAAGTTGATCCTGAACTTGAGGCAGATCCACTACTGGAGGATGTTGCAGCTGAACCACTAACAACCTTTTGAGATGCTGTCTCACACGCTGAAAGTAAAGCTATGGTTCCTAACATGGCAAATAATTTTTTAGTCATTACAAACTCCTTAAATGAATCTTCCTAAACTTTATCGTTTTGGACAATATATTAATTAATTCCTAAATTCAACCTATTTTAGTCCTCTTATTATTTAGTTGGGTAACAGGGGTGACCAAGCGGGGTCTGAGCCATCACTTGGAGTAATTATCCTTGTCTCCCTAAAACCAGTTATATCTATTTTATACAGGTTTACATTAGCACTCTTGCCATCATCTACAGGTTTATCTTGTTTAAAGTACATCAATACTCTGCCATTAGGTGCCCAAGTTGGTCCCTCAACCAAGTATCCTTCAGCTAACAACCTTTCTCCTGAACCGTCTGGAGCCATAACACCAATATAAAATTTATTCTTATGCATTTTTGTAAATGCGATTAACTCCCCCTTAGGTGCCCACACTGGAGTAGCATATCTTCCATTTCCAAAAGAAATTCTTTTAATGTTTTTACCATTTGAGTCCATTATATAAATTTGTTGCGATCCACCACGGTCAGAATTAAAAATTATTTGCTTACCATCTGGAGAATAACTTGGAGAGGTGTCAATAGCAGAACTATTAGTTAATCTTTTAACTTCCTGATTATTTAAATTCATAGTGTAAATGTCTGTTATACCCTTTTGAGCTAAACTCATAATTATTTTATCACCTGCAGGTGAGAATCTAGGGGCAAATGTCATGCCTGGGAAGGAACCTAAAAGCTCTTGTTGGCCAGTTTCTAAATTAAAAATATATACTCTTGGTTCATTTTTAAAGTAAGCTAAATAAGTAATTTCTTGACTTGTTGGAGAAAATCGTGGGGTTAATACTAAAAAACTCCCATCAGTTAAGTATTGATGATTTTCTCCATCTTGATCCATTATCGCAAGTCTTTTTAGACGCTTATTTTGAGGTCCAGATTCCGAAACATAAACAATTCTTGTATCAAAATAACCGCTGTCACCAGACAATCTTTCAAAAATTTCATCCGAAATAATATGAGCAACTCTACGCCAAGCTTTTGAGGCCACAGTAAGTCTTAAACCAATTAAGTCCGTTTCAGCTACCACATCCCATAATCTAAATTCTACTTCTATTTCATCATTATTTATATTTTTTACTGAACCGGTAACTAGTGCTTTAATCCCCAAGGGTGACCAATCCAAAAAATTTGGCCTTACGGATGGGCTAGTTGGTGGAGCAATAAAAGCTGCACTTTCTATAGCTTTAAATTGTCCAGAACCTACCAAGTTATTTGATATAACCTCTGAAATTTGACGACCTATTTGATTTGATTTACCCTCTTTACCAGTAAAATCTGCGATAGCTACTGGCAGAGGTTCTATTTGGCCAGAATTAATTTTAATCTTTATATCATCAGCAAAAGCTTTAGAAATCATAAGACAAAAAGTTATTATAAATAACCTTGAGCAAATATGATGCAAACTTTTATTCAAAACGAAACCTCAAAGAAAAAACTTATTTCTTAATATTTATCTTTAATTACTTTTATGAGGCAGGATTATGGCAACATATCAAAAAAATTCAATTAATAACTGTTAATTCTAGATGTATCAAAGTCGAATACAATATTTCTAAACAATTTTTCTTTACCCTTTGGCAATGGTAAGGGTGAACTATCAAGAACGGCCCTTCTAGCTGCATCTGCTGTTGCCCTATAAAATTTATCTTTAAGGTATTTAGATTTTTCAATAATATTTACACTTTTTACAGTACCATCAAGGTCAGTGATTATTTTTAATGGTATCATTTTGTTAACTTCGAGTGCTGCATAAGACATATTAAAAAATTTACTGACATGACTTCTAATTCTGTCAATATCAGTTTGACTATAACTTAATGATGTTTCTTTAACCCGTCTATTTGAGTTACCAGCCAACTTTTTAATTGTTTTTAAAATATCTTCTTTCTTAGATTTTTCTTTTTTTACTTCATCATTCTTAATTTTTGCTTCTGCCAGAGTATTAAGAAGACCTTTTGCTAAATTTTCTTTTTGCTTATTTTTAATTTTTTCTGGTTTGACAATGGCTTTAGGCGTAATTTGATTTTTAATTCTTTTTGGTTTAGCAACAACTTTAGGAACATCTTTTTTTTTGTTAAAATTTAGCTTTGGCTTTTTTTTAATAATCTCTGCTATTTCTTTTAAATCTTTTTGCTTTTTTAATTCATTATTTTTTTTATCTATAATTTCTCTACTAGGTACGGGCGGAGGCGGAGGGACTGACTTTTTAATTTTCTTTTCTTTTACTTCCACTTTTTTATCATTAATCTCTTTTTTTTCTTTTACAGATCCTAATTTTAAAGATGTTTGAGAACTAATTGGGGTATCTTCAACTATATCAATTGGTTGTTCAATAGGTTCTCTGATTTTCAAACTAGGCATGCCAAAATAAGCAATGATAATTATAGAAACATGTAATCCTATAGAAATAAAAGTTGAACTCACCATAATTTCACTAATCTTCTAATTTTGCTACTAGCGCGACTTTCTTAAAACCAGAGCTTTTAATTCTTGCAATAGTCTCTAAAACTATGCCATACGGAACGCTCTTATCTCCACGAACATAAATTCTAAGGTTTTTATTACCCGATGATATTGCCTTTAACCGGGGTAACAATTGAGTAACTTCAATTACCCTTTCCTGAATATATAATTCCCCATTTTGTTTAATGCTAATTATAATTGGATCTCCTTTTGAATTGAGTTGTGCTGCTTTTGTTTTTGGCAAATCAACGGACACACCTACAGTCAAAAGTGGCGCTGTAATCATAAACACAATCAGTAAAACAAGCATCACATCTACAAATGGGGTGACATTAATCTGACTAATGGCTTTATTCTTTTTACGCGAATTTCTTACAAGAAATTTTTGGTTATACATTAAATTTTCTTTCCAATTCTATAGTTTTTTTGGAAGTAAATTCAAAAATAAAATATTCTAAATTATTTGAAATTTTTTCTAAATCATTGGAGTATTTATTATAAGCGGCAACCGCCGGTATAGCAGCAAGTAAACCAAGAGCTGTTGCAAATAGTGCTTCAGCAATACCTGGAGCGACTACTGCTAAACTTGTATTATTTGTTATAGCAATAGATTGAAAAGCATTTACAATCCCCCATACAGTTCCTAGTAATCCTATAAATGGTGCAACAGAACCAATGGATGCTAAAAAACTCATACCTTGTTCTAATTTTTCTATTTCTCTGTTAACTATAATTTGTAAAGTTAATTGAACTCTTTCAACCAGTTCACTTAAATGGTTTTTGCCTACAGAATGAGAAGAGGTTGTATGAATTTTGTTAAATTCTAACATGGCTTTAATGAAGACGTTAACTTGGGCATTCTTCTCATTTTGAGAATTATTATTGTAAAAATCTAGCAAAGTATCATCATCAACTTCGTTACTATCATAATATTCTTGAAATAATTTTGATATTTTCTTCTCTCTTCTAAACAATCTTGATTTATTTATAATGATTGTCCAACACCAAATAGAAGACAACAAAAGTAATAACATGATTATTTGAACAAAAAAATCAGCCTCATAAATTAGCCCCAAAAGCGAAAGATCTGTTTGTTCAGAAACTGTTTCAACTTCAACATTTGGGGTTTTAATTTCTTCATCCATTTTCAAGCCCTTTTAAAATTTTTATTTATTATTTGTAAAAAACATATCCTGTAAAATATTTTTTATTCGCCTTACTTTAAAATTACTGTCAACTGCTACTATTTGGAACTCACCAGTTACTAACACACTATTTAGGTTCTGATTATTTATAAAAGCTTTCTGCTCTAGAGTTATACTAGAGTTTTTGGCATATTTAAGGCATGTCTCTATTAACAGAGTATCATTTAATTTTGCTGGTTTGTTCCAGGTTATATCTGCCTTCCTAACTACTAATATTATATCATCTTGTTTCTTTATGTTTAATTGATCTATTTTAAGTAAATTTAGTAATGAGGTTCGAGCTCTTTCAAAAAATTTAAGATAATTACTATGATAAACTATGCCTCCAGCATCTGTGTCTTCGTAAAATATTTTAACAGGGTAATAATGCTTATTATTAATTATTTTACCGTCTAGGTTGTTAAAATTAATTAGCATAAAGTTAAATAAGATCCTGGATTTTAATTTTTTGAGGCGTCCATCATATCAGATTGTTCTTCTGCATTTTTTGGGGGAGTTAAGCCTAGATGTCTCCAACCAGAAGCTGAGACAAATCTTCCTCTTGAAGATCTCTGAATTAAACCACGTTGTAATAGATAAGGCTCTATAACTTCCTCTATCATATCCTTCTGTTCAGATAAAATAGCTGATAATGTATCAAGCCCCACAGGGCCACCTTGATATTTTTCTATAATTACATTCAGATATTTTCTATCTACTGCATCTAAACCAGATTTATCTACATCTAATTGCGACAGAGCTTTGTCTGCGAATTTGTTATCAATCACTCTTAAATTAGATACAGAAAGAATATCTCTTACTCGTCTAAGCAATCTTCCGGCGACTCTTGGTGTTCCACGAGATCGTTTAGCAATTTCATGAGCTCCACCTTCATCAAGGTTAACATTTAGCTTTTCAGCTAGCTTAAGTAAAATTCTTACTAAATCAGTCGAATTATAGAACTCCATTCTAATTTGAATACCAAATCTATCTCTAAGAGGAGTTGTTAATAGCCCTGATCTTGTTGTTGCTCCCACAAGTGTAAATGGCGGTAAATCAATTTTTATTGTTCTTGCAGATGGACCCTCACCAATAATTAAGTCTAATTGTAGATCCTCCATAGCTGGATATAGGATTTCTTCAATATTAGGAGCAAGGCGATGAATTTCATCAATAAATAACACATCTTTCGGTTGTAAGTTAGTAAGCAAAGCAGCTAAATCACCAGCTTTATTTATAATTGGGCCAGAAGTTGACCTGAAACCAACACCTAATTCATAAGAAATAATTTGAGCAAGCGTTGTTTTTCCAAGTCCAGGCGGCCCAAATAGTAAAGCATGATCCATAGCCTCTTTTCTTGAACTAGCTGCTGATATAAAAGTTGAGAGGTTTTTTTGAACTTGCGGCTGACCAATAAATTCGCTTAATCTCTTAGGTCTCAAGCTCAACTCAAAATTTTCTGATTGTTCTGTAGCCTCAGTATTTATTAGTCTATCAATATTTTTTGGTTGATCGCTCATTTCACCACCTTTGACAACTCTTTAAGAGCTAGAGGTATTATAGCATTAACGGTAAAATCTAAATTGATTTTTTTAAGATTAAAGTCCTTTTTAATAGCCATAACTACTGAAAAAACTTCACTACGCGTATAACCTAAATTTATTAAGGCAGAAATAGTATCTTCAACAACATCGAAAAATTGGTCTTCTTCATTCAGAAAATTAGATTTTAAAACATTAGAATTTTTATCTTGAGAATCTTTACTGATATCATTGCTTCCATCAATCAATTGCATATTTGAGACCTTTTCTGATAATTCAGCAGTAACCCTTGCGGCAACTTTAGGGCCTACACCCTCAGCCCTTGAAATCATGGCCTTGTCTCCTGATGTTATAGCTAAAATCAATTCATTAATGGTTAAAGCAGAAAGGATGGAAAGAGCGGCCTTGGGGCCAATACCTTGAACTGATTGTAACAACCTAAAAAAACTTTGCTCATTAGAGGTAGCAAAGCCATACATCAATATTTTATCATCTTTGATTTGCAAATCAGTAAAAACTGATAGCTTTGATCCAATTTCACCTAAAGAAGATACTAATTTTGACGAAACATTTAATAGATACCCAACTCCATTAACTTCTAGAATTATTTCAGATTTACCTATTGAAGCTAAATTACCTGTAAGAGAGGCTATCATCTGTTCTCATCTCATTAAATTTTTTAAATTATTATACATTTTGATCTTTTAATAAAGCTTTTGCGATAGCTAAATCTAATCCACTTTGTTTATTTTCTAGGTTGGAAGATATTTCCTTATATCCAATATGTTGGGCAGAAATTGCAACTGCTAAAGCATCTGAACTATCTTCATTTTTGGGCTCAATTCCCAATAGTTTTGTAACCATTGCCTTTATTTGTGATTTTGAAGCTGAACCATAACCTGTAACAGTTTTTTTTACTAATTTTGGCGGTAGCTCTTTAATTTTTAAACTTGCTTCTGCTAAAACTAAAATTGAAACACCTCTGGCCATTCCAAGCTTAAGGCTTGATCCCATACCAGACCCCACAAATATTTGTTCTATAGCTGAAATGCTGGGATTATAATTATCAACAATGTCTTTCAACTTATTTCTAATTATAAGAAGGCGATCACCTTCATCTAAATTTGTTGATGGAGAAATTCTTCCATCGTCAACATGGATTAATCTATTGTTTTTGAGTTCAATTATTCCCCACCCAGTATGCCTTAATCCAGGATCTAATCCAATTATACGCAAAACAATAGCCCTATTTAAACTTCAATTATTTTTAAAATATCTTCATTAATAATATCTAGATTTAATAGTTTATCATGAACTTGTAATACTTTAATTAAGTCAGGATCTATCTCAACCATTGAAAGGCTTTTTGCTACGTCTACTATTTTTTCACTCAAAGCGCCTTGTCCTGGGCCAATCTCTAGGACATTTTCTTGATTATTAACCTTAATTGTTTTTATAATTTTTTCTAGAAGATTATTATCAACTAAAAAATTTTGTCCCCATTTTTTCTTTGCAAACACCATTATATTTTGAAAAAGTTTTCAGCATTTTTTGTCGTTTGCATAGCTATGTCTTCAAATTCAATATCGAGTAAATTTGATATGAATGTTGCTATATCTTTAACATACTTTGGTTCGTTTGGCTTTCCTCTATATGGTTGAGGAGCTAAGAAAGGACAATCTGTCTCTAAAACAAAGTCTCTAAGCGTGATATTTTGAATAGCAGACTGATTAATAGAATTTTTAAAAGTTACATTACCCGAAAAAGATAATAATACATTTAGATCTAGCAACTTTTCAGCAAAGCTTAGATCGCTCGAATAGCAGTGTGCTAATGCTCTCTTAAAAGGATGATGTTTAAGAATATCTAAGATATCTTTATCAGCATCTCTATTGTGAA
>ENA-OWPI01003524-OWPI01003524.1-marine-metagenome-genome-assembly--contig:-NODE-3524-length-13255-cov-8.487176_pt1 | contig 13255 bp, 12 predicted proteins | sample MGYA00238138_ERZ651775 | MGnify/ENA primary metagenome ERZ651775 (study PRJEB26906, sample SAMN06265043) | marine metagenome | isolation source: Helgoland LTER site | place: Germany:Helgoland, sampling...
TTACAAGTATTTTATCTTCACAAACTTTTTGTCTTAAACCAGACAAATAAGATATTAATCCAGCTTTACCTGATGAATAAAATAATTGTTTTTTTCTTCCTCTTAGACCAGCAACAGATGTAAAAACAGCAATGAAAGAGTTTTTATTTATAATAACTTTTTTTGATAATTCGTTAATCATCAATGTTGGATTAACAAAATTAATTGATAAGTTTTTATTGGCACTTTTCAAATCTAGATATTCTTTGCTGCCATCACCAGTTTTACCTGTGATCCAAAAAATACCCGAAATACTATTTTTTAACTGCTCAACTATTTGTAAATTTTTTTCTAAATTAAGAATATCTATCTCAAATATTTCAATTTTTTGTTTCTCTAAAAAGATTTGTTTTTCATTGCATAAATCAAAAAATCTATTTTTGTTAGTGCAAAAAACTATAATCTTATTACATTCATCAAAATAAATTTTTATTAGCTCCAAAGCAATTTCTGATGTCCCCCCATAAATAACAATATCTTGGTACTTCATATATCTAATTTACTTGATTTTTAATCTTTTTGAAAACTCATTGTTATATATTTTATTTTTATCTACTGCTTTTAGGTCTTTACTAAATTTTCTTATAATAAAATTTTCTTTATCTGTTTTATGATTTGAAATGCTATCTTTTGAATAATTCAATCTAAGATCATATTTATTGATTAAATTGTTAAAAAATAATTTTATTTCATTAAAATTATTATTTTTTTCTAAATCAAATGATATTGAATAACCTTTGCCATAAAAATTTAAATATTTGCCGTTTTCATTAATTTTTTTTAAAATTATAAAAGTTGATTTAATTCTTTTTTCATGAAAAAAAGTTGAAATTTTATCAATTAGAAAAGGAAACCTTTTTTTTGGTATAAGAAATTGAACTTGAAAAAAACCATTCTTATAACAGCTGTTAAAATCTAACCATTTATCTTGTGGATAAAAAAATTTATCAAAAAACTCTACCTTATTTTTAATTTGAAAGTTTAAGTAAAAAAAATTAATAAGCTTAGAAAATGTAAAATTTTTTATATATAATGTTAAAAAAATTCTTTCAAAAAAATTCATTTTTTTATTTTTATATAAAAAATTTTGTTTGTTATTAACTGAAGTATTATAATTTGCAGAATAGTATAATCCCTTAAATTTCTTAATATTCAAAGAATGACTATCAATCCAAGCCACACTGAATTTTCTTTTTTTAAGACATATTTTTTTAAATTCACTGAGATTATTAAATTTAATAGTCTCTACATTTATAAGTTGATTTTGAATTTTTTTTAATCTTAATTTTGCACTTAATATTGTTCCCGTTAATCCAAATCCACCAACAGTTAAATCAAAAATTTTTTTGTTTAATTTGTTAGTACATATTAATATTTTATTTGTTGGACTTAATAGCTTTATTTCTTCAATTAAATATTTAAGTTGATTCTTTTCTGAATTTTTGCCAATTACGTTATTTGATATCATTCCACCAATTGACACATATTTTGTACCAGGTGTAACAGAAAGCATATAACCGAGAGGTATAATTTTTTCCAAAATCTCTACTAATAAAATATTTGATGAAACCATGATTTCACTTTTTTTTTTATTTATGTTAAATGATTTAGTAAATTTTTTTAGGGAAATTAATTTGTTTTTATTAATACATGTATCACCAAATGATCTCAAATTACCACACACACCAAAATTACTAGATTTACGAGAGGTAATCTTTTTTAAATCTTTTAGATTTTTTGGGTAATATATCTTTTTATTATAAGAAGTATTTTTAGCCCAATTAGTATATAAATAATTCATTATTGGGATTTAATAATGATTAATATTGTTTATAGCAATACCAAAATTTTTAACTTAAAACTTTGAAATATATTAAATTTCTAAAATTGTACAAATCATAGAAAAATAAAATAAGAAATAGTAGAATTTATGCATTTAAAAAAATCTGAAACATATATTTTGCTGTTGTTTGCTTTATTTGCAGTTTCTGTGAAATGGTTATCTGCATTTTATTTTTTCCCTGAAACCCTAGATACAAAAATATTGCATGAGAGTGTTGGAGATGCCAACCTATACTATCCTTTAATTAAATATTTAGCAGATTTTAATTTAAATTATTCATTTGATCCTGAAATCAATAATTTAAAAATAATTCCATTACCATTTTGGGGAATTTTTTTTCATTCAATACTATTTAAAATTTTTGGCTTCTCTTCCTTTGTTTTGCTTGATTTTATTTGTATTTTTGTAGTGCTTGTTATTTTTAATAAAATTTACAGTTTTTTATTTTCAAATAATTTTTCGATTATTTTATCAATTTTTACTTTTTTGATACCTTATTTTATTTCAAATACAGCTTTAATGAATTTCCAATATCTTTGGATATTTGGAGAAACTTTTTATAATTTGAGAGTTCCAAGACCAATGATAACAAACATCTATTTTTTTTGTTTTATATTATTAGCATTAAAATTAAATTTTGAAAAATTTTATGATTATAAAAAATTTTTTCTATTGGGAGCTATTTTAGGTTTTTCTTTATCAAGTTTTTATTATCATTTTTTTACTGAAATAGTTTTTTTATTATTTTTTTTCATTTATAGATTTAAAAGTAATTTTTTTTCCGAAATAAAAAAAAATTTTAAATATTATTTTGTTTTATTTATTGCTTTTTTTATAATATCCTTTCCATTTTTTTTGAATCTTCAACTTCACGAAAGTGATTTTACTAATAGACAGTGTATTTTTGAACTTGATGGAAAAATTAAAAAAGATGTATTGAGCTATTTTTTTTATAAGTATACAAGTTTGAAAGGTTTAATCTTTATTTTAATCTTATCTGCTTTAACAATAATTGTTAACTTTTTGAAATTTAAAGATAGAGTTTTTTTAAATATCTTTTATCTATTTTTTTTAGCCTCACTTTTTGGACCAATTATATTCTTTTTAATTTCAAATAAATCATGTGTCATTTATCATTTTGTAAACTTTACAATATTAAATGCATTTTTGTTTTTAATTATTTTTTCTATAATAATGTTTAAAAATTTTTTTAAATTAAAAGTAAATAATTTTTTTCTTGGAACATTAGTGATAATATTTATTTCTTTTTTTTCTTTTCAAGAAATTACTAAAAATATAAGAAATAATTTTGAAAAACAAGTTGAGTATAAAAAAGAATTTAATTTAGTTACAAAAAAAATCAAAAGTACAAATAATTTAGATGAAATAAGCTTATTAACTTTTGAAACTGACCTTGCAATTTGGGCTATAATGAATGACGTTAAACATTTAGGATTAATTAAATCTATATTTACACCAAAAAAAGATTACATGATTGAAGAAGATATATTTTCTGCATTTAGAATAATTGGCTTAAATGATAAAAATTTTACACTTTTTATTGAAAATAGACAAAGAGGATGGAAATATATCAATCCCCATATAACAAAGTTTGTATATTATAAATATCAAGCAAATTCCTTAATTACATTTAAAAATAGTTTGGATTTCAAAGACACAGAACTTGATCATATAAAAAAAACACATTTACTTCTCCATCAACAGCAAATGATACCTAGATTTGAATTAAAACGTTTAAAAGATGATTTTAAAAATTTTAATAAAAATCTAATTTATCCTGAATTAATTGTTTTGAATAAAACTGATGATTTTCTGAACAAAAATCAGTTAAAAATAGAAAAATATTGCAGCGTTTATAGTGGTAAAATTTTTGAAATGTACTCTAGAGTAGATCTAGGGTTATGTTTAAATTAAGAATATTCAATTTACTACTAATAGTTGAAATTAATAAATACTAAAATTTATCTTAGCTTGATTGGAACTTTGTAAAAATTAATGTAAAAACATCAAACTAAGTCTAAAAAAATCATGAAATTAACAAAAGAACAATCACAAGAAATCAAAGATCAACAGGCCCAACAAAATCAAACAAAAAGGGTTACTGCTCCTGAACTTGAAAACATTCTTTATGAAGCAATGCCAGCGCTTGATCATGGTTTTGTAAGAGTTATTGATTACATGGGAGATGACACGTCAATTGTTCAATCTGCTAGAGTTTCCTATGGAAAAGGAACCAAGCAAGTTTCAACAGATGCAGGCCTTATAAAATATTTGATGAGACATTGGCATAGCACTCCATTTGAAATGTGTGAAATTAAATACCATGTTAAACTTCCAATTTTTATTGCACGACAATGGATTAGACATAGAACAGCAAATGTTAATGAGTATTCAGCAAGGTATTCAATTTTAGATAAAGAGTTTTATTTACCATCACAAGAAAATTTAGCAGCACAATCTTCAAGTAACAGACAAGGAAGAGGAGATGTTATTGAAGGTGAACAAGCAAAAGAAGTTTTGGAACTTTTAAAAAATGATGCTGAAAGAACCTATGACAATTATGAAATGATGCTGAATGAAAGATTTGATGGCTCAACGATCGATGAAAATAAAAAAGGACTTGCAAGAGAACTTGCTAGAATGAATTTAACTTTAAATACTTATACCCAGTGGTACTGGAAAACAGACTTACTAAATTTGATGAATTTCTTAAGACTAAGAGCGGACAGTCATGCACAATATGAAATAAGAGTTTATGCTGACATAATGCTAGATACTGTAAAAAAATGGGTTCCTACAACTTATGATGCTTTTATGGATTACAGAGTAGGTGGAACAGAGGTTTCAGCCAAAGGAAAAGTTATAATTCAGAAACTAATCAAAGGGGAAGAAGTTGACCCAGATAGTTCTGGCTTATCCAAAAGAGAATGGAATGAATTAATGTTGGCTTTTGAATTACAAGAAAAATTAATTAAGTAAAAAATAATAAAACTCAATGGTAAAAAATAGATTTCTTTTTCCTTCTTTTTTTTTACTTTTAGCATTTTTAATTTTTTTTAGGTCGCCATGTTTTTTTTTGGAAGATGGATCTTGGTTGATAAAAGAATCTTCATTTTATGACAACTCCTTAAAAAACAATTTTTTAAAATCAATTTTATATGTTTACGATTATGCAGGTTATTTTGAATTATCAACTAACATTATTTCTAAATTAGCTACATTCTCGCCAATTTTTTCTGACAAAATTATTACTTACTTATTATCATTAATCTATCTAGCTATTTTTTCTTATATTTATTTTTCAAAATCATTAATTTTTTATAACGAGAATTATAAGATATTAATTATTCTTTTATTTTTATTTTCTCCACCCATGACTCCAGAAATATGGCTCAATGCATTACATATAAAAGCGTATTTTGGAATATTTACGTTTATATTGCTATTTCAAGATTTTAAGATTTTATCAGAATATAAAAAAATATTTTATAGATTTCTTATTATTTTTAGTGGTTTGAGCAGTATTTATTCAAGTATATTTGCACCAATTTTTTTTTTAAGATTTTTTTTACAAAGAAATAAAGATAACTTAATAAATTTTTTTTGTTCTTTGTTACCTCTCATAATTAATATTTTTTTATTTTTATTTTCATTAAATAATTCAGACAGATTTTCATTTAGTTATAGTAAAATTGAAAGTTTCACTTACAATATTTTGATCAGACCTTTTTGGGGAAGCTCAATACCCAAATTCTTTTATGAAAAACTTAATATAACTAATCATTACTCAATTATAATTGCAATATTTTTAATAATTATTGCTTTATTAATTATCTCTTATAAGATTTTTAAAAAAAAAGACGATTTACTTGTACTAATTATTGCTTCTTTTATGTTACAATCATCTTTTGTATTAATTGGTTCACTATATCCACATTTTGTTGGCGGAAGATATGCGGTAATCCCAGGATTTATATTGTTATCTTTAGTTATTAGACTTTTCCAACTAGAAGATAATCATAAACATAAATATTTTTTTGGTTTTTTAATTTTTATGTCTTTAATTACTGGACTATTAGAGTTTAAATATTTTTCACCTTTACTAAATATAATAGAATGTACTTATCAATAGAATGAGCAAGTTTTCAAATAAAAAAATATACGGTGTTGTAATTTGTTATAATAGTGCACCAGTTATCAAAGAACTTTATGAAAGAATTGATAAAGAAATTTTTGATAAAATTTATTTTTTTGATGATAATTCAAAAGACAGTTCATACGAAATAGCAAAAGAGTTTGATTGGCAAGTTGTAAAAAATCCAATTAATTTAGGTCATGGAGGAAACTTAAAAAAAGCAATAAAAACAGCTTTTCTTGATGGAGCTGATTATGTTTTAGAGATTCATGCTGATAATCAATATGATCCAAACTTAATTTCTAAAGCAAAAAAATTTATTGATGAAGATTATGCTTTGATAACTGGATCAAGATTTATAAACAAAAATCCCCATAAAGAAGAGGGTATGCCGTTTTTAAGATATTTTTCAAATAAAGTTATGAGTAGTTTTACTAGTAAACTTTTATCTATTGAATTATCTGAATTTCATACAGGTTTTAAGATTTTTGGCAAAAGTTTTTATGAAAAAATAAAATTTGAAGATTGTTCAAATAACTATTTATTTTCTTTTCAAATAATTTTGACGACTAAATTTTTCAATTTAAAATATGGAGAAATTAGTATTTCAGCTGACTATGGAGATAAAGTAAATTCCTGCAATTACTTTAATGGGTTTATTTATTTGATGCAAAATTTTGTAGAGATATTTTTTTATTTGATGGCTAAATCTAAAATCTTTAAAAAGAGCATTTACAAAACTAAATAATCTTTTTTAATTTTGAAATATTCATAGATGGATTTGGGGGAAATATTTTTTTTCCAGATCTTTTTTTTACATGTGGATTATTTTTTTTTGCAAATTCATAAATTGTTTGAATTTTACCACCAACATTTAATATACCTTTTTTGTTTAAAATTCTGGGTATTATTCTTGCAAAATCATCATGAAACATAAAATTTGTTTTAATGTCAGAAAAAGCGTATTTATGAATGAAAGGTTTTTCACACATTGATAATCTCAGTATCAAAGAATTCTTATATAATTTTACGGAACATTCCCCGCCAAGTTTTGACCAAGCGTAAGAGTTAATAGGCAAGATAGAGTCTAATTCTTTATAATTACCTTTTTTCCCTGGGTAGATATAATTTGTTGAAAAGTAAATTAATTTAATATTATATTTTTCGCATATCTTTACAACGTTTGCAGTACCAATAATGTTCAGATCAATACTTTTTGAGATGTTTTTATCATGTATGTTCATTGGCCTAGATAAACCAGCAGCATGAAGCACATATTTTGGCTTAATTTTTTTTAAATATTTTTCTATAGATTTTGTATTTAAAATATTCAATTCTTTTTTATTAGGAAAAAAGATATTCAAATCAAGATTACTATTCCTGAGAGATTTGGCAAATCTTCCTTCACCACCTGTTATAACAATTCTTTTTTTAATAGATTTCAATTTTATTATTATTTAATAACTTATTCACAATATATAAATTACATTGTAAAGATAAATATTAATTATGAAAAAAAACTTTCTTAATTTAGGCAAACAGCCTATTGCTAATTCATTTTTGAGTTCGATATCTAGGAGTACTCTTAAAAAAGAGTATTTTTATAAGCTTATTATAAGTTTTGATACAAAAAATTTCTTAGTATCCGTGAGGGATCCTGTAAATCCTAAAATTCAGTATACCGATCAATACGCTCACAGAGCATCAGAATCTCAAACTATGAGAGAGGCATTTAAAAAAATTGCAAAAAAACTTCAAAAAAGATTTAAACCTAAAAAAGTAATGGAAATAGGAAGTAATGATGGTGTCTTTTTAAAGAATTTTCCCCAAAAAAAAGTAGTAGCAGTAGAGCCGTGTAAAAATTTAGCAAACTTAACCAAAACAAAATTTAAAACATACCCTTTTTTTTGGAATAAAAAACTTTCTAAAAAAATATTAAATGAAAATTCAAAGATAGATTTAATTTTTTCATCAAATACGATATCTCACATTCCTAATTTAAAGGAAACTTTTCAAGCTGTGCACAATATTCTTTCCGATAAAGGTGTACTAGTGATTGAGGATCCATCATTAAGTTCTATTATAAAAGTTAATTCTTATGATCAGTTTTATGATGAACATGTTTATGTATTTTCAGCATTATCAATTAAAAATATTGTAGAGGAATGTAATTTAAAATTATTTGATGTAGAAAAAATAAGTAATCATGGTGGATCTTTAAGGTATTATGTATGTAAACAAAAAAATAATTATAAACCTTCATCACGTTTAAAAAAAATTTTAAAAGATGAAATAAAATTAGGACTTAACAATTTGAAAACATTTAAAAAATTTGCAAATAGAGTCTATAAATCAAAAAAAAAATTAGTTGCCTTACTTAAAAAGCTAAAAAAAAAAAATAAAAAAATTATAAGTTATGGGGCAACTTATAAATCTACCACTGTATTTAACTACTGTAAAATAGGAACTGAATATTTTAACTATATAACCGATACTACCAAAAACAAACAAGGCAAATTTACTCCAGGTATGCATATCCCTATATTGCCGCCTGAAAAAGGTTTTAATGAGAGTGTTGATTATGCTTATCTTGGAGCATGGAATTTTAAAAAAGAGATATTAAAAAAAGAAAAAAAATTTATAAAACGAGGTGGAAAATTTATTACGCATGTTCCAGATGTAAGAATTATTTGATAACAAATGTTAAATAAAAATTTTCAAAAATGGTTAAAATCACAAAAAAAACAAAATAAAATAAAAGTAAAAATCAAAAAACTAGATAATTTAAACAACTGGTATTTTAATAAAAACTCAATATTTCATAAAAGCAAAAAGTTTTTTAAGATAATAGGTATTGATGTAAAATCTAATCTTGTTGGAAAAAATTGGGATCAGCCAATTATTGTTCAGAACGAATTAGGAATATTAGGAATTATCAAAGATAAAAAGAGAGAAAGATATCTTCTTCAAGCAAAAGTTGAACCAGGAAATAAAAATAAGTTACAATTGTCACCCACAGTGCAGGCAACAAAGAGCAATTATACAAGAATTCATGGTGGTAAAAAAATTCCTTTTTTAAGTTTTTTTATAAATAAAAAAAAAGATTTTATTAGTCAATCCGAACAGGGCTATAGATACCTATTTAAATTTAATTATAACTCACTCGTTGAAATAACAAAAAGTATTAAAATATTTAATAATTTTTATTGGTTTAATAAAAGGGATTTAATCAAATTAGTTAAAATAAAAAATATTCTGAATATGGATACTATTTCTGTATTTTCCTCTTTTATATCAAAAAACAGGAAAGATTTCCCTTTGACTAGTATGCAAAAAATTAATAAGTGGATAAAAATTAAAGATAGAATTTTTAATTTAAAAATCAAAATTAAACCTTTGGCAAATTTAAAAAATTGGATAGTTAAAAATGACAGTATTAATCATAAAAAAAATAAGCATTTTTCTGTAATAGGTATAAATATTAATGCCAACAAACGAGAAGTAAAAGAGTGGGATCAGCCGATTATTAAAGGTAAAAAAATGGCGTTTGCAGGATATTTGATTAAAGAGTTTAATAAAACTAATCATTATTTATGCAGGTATAATAAAAAACCTGGTTTAAAAAAAAGCACATTATCTTGTTCTGTTAACACATCAGATTTAAAAAATTACAATTCTAGCAATGACCTAATCAACTTCGAGAAGAAAATATTAAAAAATTTTTTTTTAAATAAAAAAAAAAAGTTTAAAAGTATTTATGACAATATCCTTTCAGATGAAGGTGGTAGGTTTTTTAACTGTGAGATAAGATATAAAGCCTTACAGCTAAATAATAATACCAAAATTAAAATTCCACATAACTATATATGGGTATCACAGAACCAAATGATAGAAATGATAAGTAAAAAAAAGATTGATATTGAAGCTAGACTTTTATTTGGGTGTATAAATATTAATAAAATAAAATAATTTGAAAAAAAAATATAAAATATTATTAATTGGTTACTCCAATATAGCAAAAAAAAGATATATTAATAATTTTATTAAAAATGATATACCTTTTTGTGTTGCATCAAGATCATTTAAAAAAAAAATTGAGGGTTCGTATCAACAATTTGACAATTATGATAAAGCGTTAAAGTACTCAGGTGCAGATATAGTTTATTTGTCTTTACCAAATTCAATGCATTTTCATTGGTCAAAAAAAGTATTAAATTCAGGATTTCATTTAATTGTTGATAAACCAATAACCACAAAAATTGGTGAATTAAATCAATTGATAAAGATAGCTAAAAGAAAACAATTGTTACTTACAGAAGCAACTTTTTTTAATTATCATCAACAATTTGAACTTATAAAAAAATATATTGGCAATCTAACTAATATTGAACAAATTTTTGTTAATTTTACCATTCCTATACCAAAAAAAAAATCATTATTATTATCAAAAAAATTTGAAGGTGGAGCTTTTATGGATATGAGTCCTTATGCGGCATCTATAAACAGAATATTTATAAAAGAAAATTTAAATAAAAAATCAATTATGATAAAAAAAGATGATAATGGATTAATAATATCATTTGATATTTTTTTAAAATATAAAACAAAAATTCTTAATGGAACATTTAAGTTTGGTGGAGATTATAAGAATGAATTGTTAATTTATTATAAAAATAAATCTATTGAAATAAAAAGAATTTTTTCACCACCAGAAGATATCAAATTAAAAATACAAATTAATAAAAAAAATCAATCAAAAATAATTATTGTAAAAAAAGATAATTGTTTTGAAAATTATTTAGTTGAAATAATTAGTAATATTAAAAACAAAAATTATGCTTTTTATCATAAAAACATGATAAAAGATGAAAATTTTAGATTCAAAATCATAAAATGATATAAAGATTTTTCATTTACATAAAAGAAATCAACAAAATTTTATGAAAGATAAATTGATTTAATCTTATTCGCAAAATTTAAATATATTTTTGAAATTTTATGGTCTGGATTAGCTTCAACAATTGGCTTTCCTTCATCACCACATTTTCCAACCTCAGGATTTATTGGAATTTCTCCTAAAAATTCTTTTTCAAATTCCTCAGCTGTTCGTTTAACTCCACCCTCACCAAATATTTTATATTTTTTACCATCATCACCAGTAAAATAACTCATATTATCAACTAAACCTAAAATTTTAACTCCAAGTTTGTCAAACATCTTAATGCCTCTTTTAACATCAAGAAGTATCTAACTAAATAACTTAGAGCCTATTGTTGTTCTGATAAATGTATCAGAAAATCTCCATATATACATATCAACATAATAATGAAAAAATTGACCACACAAGGGTATCAAAATTAGGTAATTAAAAATGTTATCAAAATCAAAAGCAAAACCTAGAGAAGCCATTATTGAAGCATAGGCAAATATAAACAATATGACTAAAAGTTTTTTAAAATCATATTTTTCTTTAAAAAAATAAAGTTTATAATTAATTGCTAAATATTGGCACCAATGAGCACCAACACCAATTATGATTGCATCGTACATATTATTTACAAATAAGTAGGGAGAATAAATTAATATTCCAGTTAAATTAGAGAGTTTTTTTTTGATATTAGTCTTTTCAAAAAGTCCAAGAAGGGAAAGAAAAAATAAAAATATTACAAAAAATATTTTGTAATTTGTTTGTTGTATATCTATTAAATTTACATTTAAATTAATTAAATTTAACAATTCTTCTAGATAAAATCTGTAAAATCCAATTATTAAAAATACGAAACTACTAAAATAAACAAGATATTCATAAAAATTATTTCTTGCCTCAGCATAAATTCTTTGAATCCCTATAGATTGTCTTGTTACATGAATGCCAGATGCTGCAGCACCTAAAATTACAGCAGTTTTTAAACTGAAAATGCCTATAATTAAATAAACAATCACTATAAATAGAGGGATATAAATAAACAAACCATGATTTTGATTGATATAATTTTTATTTTTTTTATCAAAATAAAATAAAAAAGTAGATGCAAAATGAGTTTCACCAAAAATTAATAAAGCTAAAAAAAATAATAACTCTTTGTTGTCAATGTAATGACTTAATGGCAAGTAGATTAATGCAATCCATATAGGAAAAACAATAAAATTAAACTCTACAAATTTATTTTTAATAACAGTTTTCATTCGGGTTATTTAACAGATTATTATACAATGTATGATTTAAATCAAAATGTATGATTTAAATCAACAGGACAAAAATGCTTTCATTATTCGACTTATCTTGTATAAACCTTAAAAAATGAGAATTGATCATAAAGAATCTTATAAAGACTTTGGAAATCAGTTTGTAGTAGACTCAAAACTAGATGATTATTGGGGATCAAAAACCAACTTTAAAGATATGGTTAAGCCTTTCAATTTAAATCAAATAAAAAATAAAATCTGCATGGATGTTGGAAGTGGAAGTGGGAGAATTTTAAAAAATCTTATTAAGTTTAGACCTAAAAAAATTTTTTCAATTGAACCATCAAAGGCAATAAATGTAGCAAAAGCAAATCTTAAAAAACATCATAAAAAAATTGAATTTCAAAACATAAAAGGTGAAAATATTAAACTTAAAAATAAAATTGACTACTGTTTTTCTCTTGGAGTTATTCACCACATACCAAATGCAACGAGTGTTTGTAAAAAGATTCATCGTTCACTAAAAAAAAATGGAACATTTGTTTGCTGGCTTTATGGATTTGAGGGTAATGAGTTGTATCTATTCATATTTAATAATTTAAGAAGAATAACTATTTTACTGCCTGATTCTATTTTAAGGCTAATTTCTATTTTATTAAACATAATGACATACCCTTATGAATTTCTATGTAATTTTTTTAACTTGCCACTTAAAGAGTATTTTCAAAAGCTTTTTGGTAAGTGTTCCTTTGAAAAGAGAAATTATGTAATATTTGATCAATTAAATCCATCATATGCAAAATACTACACTAAAAAAGAAGCACTTAATTTATTTAAAAAAGCTGGATTTAAAAATATTACTGTAAGCTCAAGACATAATTACTCTTGGGTAGTAATAGGAAAAAAATAATTTACTTAATCCAGGTAAATCGTCTTAATTTTTCTAGCAAAGTCTAAATATATTTTTGAAATTTTATGGTCTGGATTAGCTTCAACAATTGGCTTTCCTTCATCACCACATTTTCCAACCT
>ENA-OWPI01003525-OWPI01003525.1-marine-metagenome-genome-assembly--contig:-NODE-3525-length-13254-cov-5.834408_pt1 | contig 13254 bp, 9 predicted proteins | sample MGYA00238138_ERZ651775 | MGnify/ENA primary metagenome ERZ651775 (study PRJEB26906, sample SAMN06265043) | marine metagenome | isolation source: Helgoland LTER site | place: Germany:Helgoland, sampling...
AACTATAAATTATCAATTTACACATGAGTATAAAAAAATGGAATTTAATGATGAAATGAATAGTGAAATATTTGGTGAAGTTTATTATGAAGATCAAACTGTTTCTGATCAATCAAGATTTGTTGAACAGGAGAATAAAGTTATTTTATCTTCAGACTTGAATAAATTAGGACTATTTAATTTATCCTATTCAATAACTAATTGGAAAAATAATTTTAAAATTTATAATGAAGATGATCTAATTAATTCCATAGATGAAAATCAATCAAATGTTAGCATAAATTGGTATAAAAAGTCTAATAAATATAATTTTGATTTTATCTTTAATAAGTCTTTAAAAGATGATTTTAAATCTGATTATATATCCTTTAAGATTAATGGAAGTCCAATTAGAAATTTTGATTTTCAATTAAGCTTATTAAAAATTGAAAAATCTCCAAACTTTAATTTCAAATTATTTAGAAGTGCATTTAATGATTATAATTGGTTTAATGATGAATTAAATGATGAGAAAATATCCAATATAAACTTGAAATTATCATATAAAGATTTAATTGTATTAACTGGAGATTATAACATTATCGATAATTATACTTTTTTTAGAGAATCAACAAATGCTCTGCTTGGTGAAACTGATACAAAGAGAACTGCTGTTGTGAATCAAGCAAATAATCAAATAGAATATTATAGTTTTAAATTATTTAGTAAAGTTGATATAGGTAAATTTAGTCTAATAAATACTGCTAAATTTCAAAATAAAGAACAGGAAATAGGACTTGGTGATTTATCTACCTTAAATGTACCTGAATGGATAACCAGAAATACATTTATGTATTCTACAAATATTTTTAATAATTCATTATTCATTCAAACTGGACTTACGTTTAATTATTTTACTAAATATTATGCAGACCATTACAATCCTTTAATTTCTGAATTTGTAACTCAAAATTATCGTAAAATTGGTGAGTTCCCTAGATTTGATTTCTTCTTTAATGCTAAAATTCAACAAACAAGAGTTTTTATTAAAGTTGAGCATTTAAATAGTTCGTTTACAGGTTATGATTATTATTCTGACCCTTTTAGTCCATATCGAGATATGTCTATAAGGTTTGGATTAGTATGGAACTTCTTTAGTTAAAAATGAAAGATTATTATGTAATAGGATTAATGTCAGGAACATCAATTGATGGTGTTGACTTAGTTTATGTTAATTTTTTTTTTAATAAATATTGGAGTTTTAAAATTTTAAAGTTTAAAACATATGAGTATGATAAGGACTGGCAAAATATTTTAAAAAATCTAATCGATAAAGATCAGAATTCAATAAAACTAATAGATAAAAATTATACAAAACTTTTATCTAAATATATTTTAAGCTTTATTGAAGAATTTTCAATTAAAAAATTAGATTTTGTAAGCTCTCATGGTCATACTGCTATTCATAATCCATCAAGTTCTATAACTTATCAAATAGGAAATTTAAAAGAACTATCTAATTATATTGGGGTAAAAGTTATTTGTGATTTTAGAGTTCAAGACATTAAACTCGGAGGGCAAGGTGCACCTCTTGTTCCTGTTGGTGAAAAATACATTTTCCCAGAATATGATAATTTAATAAATCTTGGAGGGTTTGCAAATATTACTATTAAATCAAATAATAACTTAACTGCATATGATATTTGTCCAGTAAATATTGTTTTTAATCACTTATCTAATTTAAGACATTTAAAATATGATGACAAGGGAAAGATTGCATTATCAGGAAAACTTAATTTTGAATTGTTTAATTGTCTTCAATCTTTAGACTATTATAAACAAGTTTCACCAAAATCTCTAGGAGTAGAATGGGTTAATAAAAATATTTTACCTATTATAAGTAGTTTTTCAGAAATCCCGCTAGAAGATTTACTTAATACTTTTTCAAAACACTTTGCAAGTCAAATTGCTTCTAACATTAAGAGTGCTAAAAAAACTCTTATTACAGGAGGTGGAGCATACAATGATTATTTAATACAAAATATTATAAACTTAACTGAGTCTGAAATAATTATTCCTAATTCAGAAATAATTGAATATAAAGAAGCATTGATTTTTGGCTTTTTAGGAGTTTTAAAGGATTTAAATATTAACAACTGTTATTCTTCTGTTACTGGAGCAACGAAAGATCATAGTTCTGGAAATATTTTTATACCTAAAATTTAATTTTTTTTAATAAATTAGATGTTTGCCACAAATCGTTCTGTTTGAAAAAAGACTTAATAAGTCATACTTCAGTAATAGAACTAAATTTAAAATAAATGGAAACAATATTATTAGGAATATTTATTGCAGGGTATTTATTAATTACTCTAGAGCATAGTCTTAGAATTGACAAGTTAATCCCAGCTCTTGGTATGATGGCTATTTTATGGGCTATAATAGCAATCTTTAATATTCCTGTCTTCGAGGTAGACACTGCATTACGAGAGCTAATTCCTGTAAAAGTTAAAAAGATAATGGCATATCATTTGTCTCATACATCAGAAATCTTGATCTTTTTATTGGGAGCGATGACAATAGTTGAAATAATTGATTATTACAATGGATTTGAAAAAATTAAGTCATTTGTTAGAACTAAGTCAAGGAAAAAACTTTTATGGATTTTTGCAATTTTAGCATTTATCTTATCAGCTATAATAGATAATCTAACTGCTACCATAGTATTAATTACGATACTTCAGAAAATCATAAAAGATAAAAATTTAAGATTATGGTTTGCTGGTTTAATAGTAATAGCTGCAAATGCTGGTGGTGCTTGGTCGCCGATAGGAGACGTTACAACTACTATGCTTTGGATTGCTGACAAGGTTTCAGTTCCTAAATTATTTGTATATGTTTTTATTCCTTCAGTAGTATGTATGGTAGTCCCGATTTATATTGCAACTTTTTTAAAACCTTTTCAAGGTAATGTTAGTGGAGTTGATAATGATGAGAGTAACATAACCAAAATTGGAACCACAATGTTGTGGTTAGGTTTAGGTGGAATAATTTTTGTTCCGATATTTAAAGTTTTAACAGGACTTCCACCATATGTTGGTATGATGTTATCACTAGCAGTTGTTGCAACTTTTGCGGAGATATTTAGTGGGACTAAGTTTAACATTACTACTCCTAATAACGATGGCGTTATGCATAGTCAGAGTCCAGTTCACAAGGCTTTAACTCAAATAGAATTACCAAGTATTTTGTTCTTCCTAGGAATATTAATGGCTGTAGCTGCTCTAGAGTCCATAGGTTATTTATTTGAATTTGCTCAATATCTTGAAACTGCTATACCAGATATTAGAATAGTTGCAGGGTTACTAGGTCTAGGATCTGCAGTTATTGATAATGTTCCTTTGGTAGCAGCTTCTATTGGAATGTTCTCTCAACCAATGGATGATTCTTTATGGCACTTAATAGCATATTCAGCAGGTACAGGTGGAAGTGTTTTAGTTATTGGTTCTGCTGCAGGTGTTGTTGCAATGGGAATGGAAAAAATTGAATTTTTTTGGTATTTAAAAAAGATAGGGTGGCTAGCATTTATTGGTTTTGCTGCAGGGTTTATAACTTTTGTGCTTATGGAAGCATTTATCTTAACATAAAAGATTGGACTATAAAGAAACTGAGAACTGGATATTAAATAGATTGCCATTTTATCAGAACAGTGGATCTGTTGCATACAAACCAGGACTTTATAATATAAATAAGTTTATTAAAGAACTAAACTTATCCAATAATCAATTAAAATTTATTCATGTTGGAGGAACAAATGGAAAGGGGAGTACTTGCTCATATATATCATCAATTCTTCAAGAATCTAATTTTAAAGTTGGAACATTTACTTCTCCTCATTATTTTGATTATAGAGAAAGAATAAAAATCAATAATTATAAAATTGAAAAATCATTTATAACTTCCTTCATATTAGAAAACAAGCTCATTATAGAGGATCTTGGATTGAGTTTTTTTGAAGTTTCATTTGGTTTATGTTTAAGTTATTTTACGAAAAATAAAGTTGATTATGCTATAATTGAGGTTGGTTTAGGTGGAAGACTTGATGCTACTAATGTAATTAATCCTATGGTTTCAGTTATAACAAATATATCTTATGATCATACAGAGATTTTAGGTGATACTCTAGAGTTAATTGCTACAGAAAAAGCAGGCATTATCAAAGAAAAATCTCAACTCATTGTTGGAGAAAAAAATAAACTTACAGATGAAATTTTTATTAATAGATGTCAAGAACAAAAAACAGAAATAACTTTTGTTTCTGACATAGAAGGAGATATGATTTATTCTGATATTGATTATTTAAATAAAAACATCCATACAAGTATTCAGACATGTAAAGCACTTAATATAAATAGTTTAAATGATGAAATAATTAAAAGAGGCATAGAAAACATTAATATAAATACTGGTTTATTTGGAAGATGGTCTTTAATTGGAGTAAATCCTATGATAATATTTGATTCTGCCCACAATGAATCAGGGTTTGAAAGTATTGCAAATCAAATATCAAAAATTTCATTTAATAAAATTCACATTTTACTAGGCTTTGTTAAAGGAAAGAGAATCAATGATCTTGTTAGATATCTTCCTAAGAATTCAAATATTTATTTTACATCTCTAAAAATTGAAAGATCTATGACTCATGATGAAATAAAATCAAGTTTAACTGAAAGTGTTACATTTGATAATAATCCTCAAAGGATATTTAAAAAGATCAAAACAGAAGCTTCTAAAGATGATTTAATTTTGATAACAGGAAGTAACTATTTAGCAAAAGAAATATACAATGAAAACTAAATTATCACTCACATTAATTATTCTTTCAATCTCTATCTCTAGTATTCACTCACAAATAACTACTGATAGACCTGATCAAACAGAGTCTTCATTAGTTCTCTCGTTAGGACATGTTCAAATTGAAACAGGAATAGCTATAGAAGACTCTAGATCAAATATTAATACTCTATTTAGAATTGGAATTATAGATGGAATTGAAATGAGATTAAATAGCAATTATTTAATAAATGATGATGTTTCCATTTTGAAAAAATCTTCGTTTAGCGACTTTGAAATCGGAGCAAAATTTAGAATATTGGATAAGGATAATAATAAAACAAAAATAGGATTCTTGACTCATCTTTCAATTCCTACTGCTCCAGAGATTTTCTCATATAATGAGTATGGCATATTAAGCAGGATACTTATCTCTCATGATTTAAAAAATGATTCTCAAATAGGTTATAATGTCGGATATAATAAATATAATAACTATGATGGAGACTTTATTTACACGATTGCTTATGGAAAAAGTCTTGGATCTTTTGGAGTCTTTTTTGAGTTATTTGGAAATGAATCTTCTAATAGCTCTAATTTAAACTTTGATTCCGGAATTACTTATTTAATTGATGATGACAAACAATTAGACTTATCTATTGGAAGGGGATTAAATAGCGACATGTTTTATATATCAGCAGGTTTTAGTATTGATATATATTAAAATTTAACTTCAAATTCAAGTTTTTTACCTGACCTTAATACTATCACTTTTGTAGAATCTCCTTTTTCAAACTTAGATAATGAGTTCATATAATCATAAACATCTTTAACTTCATTTTCACCAAGCATTATAATAACATCTCCATCGATTAAACCAGCATCATCAGCTGGCCCACCTTTGATTATTTGACTAGCTTTCATTCCATCACCTTCAAATACATAATCAGGCATAACTCTTAAGGAAACATTAAATCTAGCTACTGTAGGTTGATTTGAAATAGTCTCTTTAAATTCTAACTTATTATAAGTCTCTAATTCATCAATTATATCAATAATATAATTGGAAATTTCAGACATTCCTTTGTAATTAATTAAGTTGACATCGTCAGACGGTCTATGGTAATTTTCATGAGATCCAGTATGAAAAAATAATACTGGAATATCTTTATTATAGAATGAAGTATGATCTGATGGTCCAGTTCCATCTTCAATAATTTTGAGTTTAAAATTATTATTCATAGAATTTACAACTTGTTTAAATATAGATGAAGTTCCTACTCCAAAAATTGATAATTCTTTTTCTGCATTAAGTCTGCCAACCATGTCTAAGTTTATCATAAAGTTTATTGACTCTTTATTAAATACATCACTATTAACAAAATATCTAGAGCCAATCAATCCAAGTTCCTCAGCTGAAAAGGCAATAAATAAATAATTATTTTCTAAATCATTTTTATTATTTAATTGTTTAGCTAAAGAAAGAAGCATTGCAGTTCCGCTTGCATTATCATCGGCGCCATTATGAATTTCATTAATTCCTCTATCTAATGAATATTGTCCTCCGTATCCTATATGATCATAATGCGCTCCTATTATTACAGTGTTTTTCTTCTTATTATCTATAAATGCTATTATATTTTTTGCATTTATTTTAGTATCTGTATCCTGATTAAATTTTACTTCTTCATGGGGACTGCTTGGAAGAGTAAAATTGAAATTTTGGAAATATGAATCGGTTAACTTAGTTAATCCAAATTTTTCAAATTTTTCAGCAATATAATTAGCAGCAAGTTGTTCTCCATTTGTTCCAGGAAATCTACCTTCAAGTTTTTCGCTAGCTAAATATTCAACATCTTTTTTAAATGACTCTTGATTCGTTTGTTGAGAACTTACTGAAAATGAAATCAGTAAACTCAACGTTAAACTTTTATAAAATATTTTCATAATAATAACTCTAATCGTACTTTAGCCGCAAAATTAATTTATTTACATGCGAAATCTACTATTGTTCTCAGTTTTTTACTTTTTTATAACAACTAATGTGATGTTTGCCCAAATGGATAATCTAATCTATCCAGAAGAAAAAAACTTTAAATCTTTAAGACAAATCACATTTGGAGGAGATAATGCAGAAACTTATTGGGATGTTAATGATTCAAATCTTGTTTTTCAATCAAATAATCCAGATTGGGGCGTTAACTGTGATCAAATTTTTATAATTGATAAATCAGATGACTTGTCAAACAAAAAACCAAAAATGATAAGTACAGGATTAGGAAGAACAACTTGTGCTTACTTTATGCCAGATGGCAAACATATAGTTTATGCATCGACTCATTTAGGTAGTCCTGAATGTCCAGAAGCACCATTAAGAGTAGAGGGAAAATATGTATGGCCAATATATGACACTTATGATATTTTTGTTTCTGATTTAGATGGTAAAATCGTAAATCAATTAACTAATGAAATTGGTTACGATGCCGAAGCTACTGTTTCACCAAAGGGTGATAAAATTGTTTTTACATCAACAAGGACTGGTGATTTAGAATTATTTACAATGAATATTGATGGTACAGATGTAAAACAAATAACAAATGAGTTAGGTTATGATGGAGGAGCATTTTTCTCACCTGATGGTTCAAAGATTATTTTTAGAGCTTCTAGACCAAAAACAAAAGAGGAAATAGATGAGTATAAAGGGTTGTTAAAAGAAGGGTTTGTTCAACCTACAGATTTAGAAATATTTGTATGTGATGCAGATGGATCAAATCTTAAACAAGTAACATATCTTGGAAATGCAAACTGGAGTCCTTTTTGGCATCCCTCAGGTGAAAAAATTCTTTTTTCTTCAAATTTTGACGCTGAAGCAGGTTTTCCTTTTAATATATATATGATAGATTTAAATGGAAGGAACCTAAAACAAATTACCTATGACAAAATGTTTGATTCTTTTCCGGTCTTTTCTAATAATGGCGAGTATTTAATCTTTGCATCTAACAGAAATAATGGAGGTAATAGAGATACAAATGTCTTTATTGCAGAGTGGATAGACTAAGCCTCGTTTAAAGGAAACCTAATAATCTGGGTGTCTTATCTTTATACTCTTTATAACTATCAAGATGTCCCCACTTTTTATTTCCATTATATTCTAAAATTCTAATTCCACTTACATATACCAATAATAAGTATGTAAATATTGGAGATATTAGAGTAATTAGTTCCCAACCATTAAGAGATGAAAAAGAGATAATAGATATTCCTAACCATAAAGTTATTTCACCTAAGTAGTTTGGATGTCTTGAGTACTTCCAGAGACCTGAATTTATAAATTTATCTTTATTGTTAGGGTCTTTTCTGAATATAGTTTTCTGATTATCTGCAATAATTTCTGTAATAAAACCTATTGTAAAAATTACAAAACCTATATAGAAATACGAGTTAATTAATATGCCATTTGCAATACCTGTTAATGCGCATGCAGAACAAAGTGAAACCCACATTCCCTGAAGTGTCCATGTCATAAAAAACCGTGAGGGTGATTTCTTAATTTCTCTAAATCGTATATCTTCTCCTGCTTTTTTAATTCTAATAAATAGAAAACTACCAAGTCTTGTTGCCCATATAATTATCATTAAGGAAATAATTAAATTACCTAGATTAATGTTGTTTGAATCAGAGTTGTTATAAAAGCAAAATAACACAACAGATATGTAAGTTAAACTTCCAGATAAATCATAAAATTTCTCAGTTTGAAAAATATAAGCAGGAATAAATAATATCCATTGAATCAAGAATGCTAATAAAACTGCATCTTTTACAATTTTGATTTCAGTAATATATGCAACTGAAAAAGATAAAGTAAATGCAAGAAGCGCAAAAAATAATTCTTTTAAACTAGTCTTCATTTTATAATATTAAAGGCTATCAATTTCCTCTCTCATTTTTTTGATATTATTATATCCAACTCTACAACATCCTCCTATAATATCAGGAGATAAACTTAACCAATTTTTAATCATCAAGTTATTAAATTCATTTTTTCCACTCCAATATTTATCTTTTGGATTGTATTTTTCACCTGAGTTGGGGTAAACTAATGTTTTTTTGTTTGAGTATTTTTTTAATTCTTTTAAGGCTTTTTCAACTAATAAAGGAGAAAAACAATTTATCCCCATAGTTGTGATTTGCTCAATTTGAGATATTATTTTACAAGCCTCCTTAAAAGATGAACCATCTCTAAACTCAATATTTTCATTGCATGTAATTGAAATCCAAATTTCTTTATTAGTTTGAGATAAAACTTTTGAAAGAACTTTAATCTCTCTCAAGCATGGTATAGTTTCATACAATATAATATCTAAATCAGTTTCTTCGATTATATTAATATTATTTAAATGAAAATTCTTTATCTCATCATCAGTTGAATTATATTCTCCAACATATTCAGATGCGTTAGGATCATATGATGCAAAAGGACCGAAGCTTCCAATAATTTTAATCTCTTTTTTAGATCCTGATTCTTTAATAGCCTCCTTAACTAAATCTACAGATTTTTGAAAAACTTTTTTAATTTCTGAAGATTGATAACCCATATTTTTGAGTCTATCATAACTAACTTGATAAGTTGATGTTGAAATATAATCAGCACCAGCATTTATATAGTCTTTATGTATATTTTTAATTATATCAGGATCACTTATTAGTGCCATTCCAGTCCATAATTTATTCTTTAAATTATATCCTAGATGCTCCATTGGAAAAGACATACTTCCGTCTAGAAGCTTTATTTTATTAATCATAAAAACTAAATTAAAAAAGTCTAGTAAAAGATCATTAAAAATAAGTTATATTTACAGCCTGAAATTTTTCAGGGCGCTTAGCTCAGTTGGTTTAGAGCACCTCGTTTACACCGAGGGGGTCGGGGGTTCGAATCCCTCAGCGCCCACTTTTTTTAACCTCGACATTTGATTTGAGCTCTTTTGTCGGGGTTTTTTATTTACCAGATTTTCTGTTTTCTGCTCCCTTAAATCCAGTTAAGTTATCTCCTAATTCTGCTCTTGCTTTTTCTCCTAGCTCTTCCATTTTTAATGCAATCTCTGGAAACTCATCATATACATTGTATTTTTCTTCAGGATCATCTTTTAAATTATATAATTCATTTTTAATCAAAAGATTCATTTCATATTTAACGGGGATTCCATCACTACCTCCATCTTTTCCATTTAACGATCTATAGGATCTAGCAAAATGTATTTTCCAATCATTCATTCTTATCGAGTGTAATTCATTTACTCTATAGTAGAAATATAATTTTTCATGAGGAGATTTATTTGTTTTACCAGACAACAAAGGCCATATATCTTTACCATCAATTTTATTCGTTGATAATTTAGAGTTGGTAATATTTGCTATTGTTGGCATCCAGTCTATAGCCATAATAGGTTCATCAATTACATTTGGTTTTAATCTTCCAGGAAACTTTATTATGCTAGGAACTCTCACACCACCCTCCCATGTAGTTCCTTTACCTTCTCTAAAAATTCCAGGAGATCCAGAGTGATTTCCATATGATAGCCATGGTCCATTATCTGATGTAAAAATGATTATTGTATTATCACTTAATCCATTTTCTTCTAATGAATTAATTATTCTTCCTACTGAAAAATCTATCTCGGTAATTACATCTGCATACAAACCATTTCCAGTTTTATTTTCAAAATTTTTAGAAACAAATAAAGGAACATGAGGTTGAGGATGAGCAACATATAGAAAGAAAGGATTATCCTTATTTTTAATTATAAAATCAATACTCTCTGAAGTAATATCTTTAGTTAAGTTAGATTGATCAATTATTTCTTGAATTGGATCTTCATTTCTATATAAAAGTAAATCCTCTGGATAACTTTGTGGGCTTTCGGGATGCCACCTCCACATATCATTTGAATAAAGAATACCGTAAAATTCATCGAAACCATGTTTTGTTGGAAAATATTTTTTTGAACTTCCTAAGTGCCATTTTCCAAAAATTCCTGTACTATATCCATTAGCTTTCAACATCTCTGCAAGTGTAAGTTCGTCATTATTTATTCCTGTTTTTGAATTTGGACCAAATGCATTTGAAATACCTATTCTATTAGGGTAACTCCCAGTTAAAATAGCAGCTCTGGAAGCAGAACAAACAGGTTGAGCAGCATAATACGATGTTAATTTTACACCATCATTAGCCATTCTATCTAGGTTAACTGTATTTATGGTTTTTGACCCATAAGATGAAAGATCACCATAGCCTAAATCATCAGCTAGTATGATAACAATATTTGGATTAGTATTATTTTTTTCACACGAAAAAATAAGTAACACTAATATTGAGCATATAATTCTTTTTAACATTCTAATTTTAATAACTTTAAAACTAAATCCTAGTAATCAAATTTAATTTATGAAAAAAATATTACTTCTTTCACTTCTTTCAGTTAGTGTCTTTTCTCAGACCTCAAATATTTTTGAGCCAATAGATATTTTTGATCTTGAGTATGTTTCCAATACTGAAATATCTCCAAATGGAAATAAAGTTTTATACCAAAGAAATTTTAATGATATAATGACTGATGAAAGCTTTTCTAATATTTGGATAATTAATTATGATGGGACTGATAACAGACCAATAACAACAGGAAACTATAAAGATAATTCCCCTAAGTGGTCAAATAAGGGTGATAAATTTATTTTTAAGTCAAATAGAGAAGGTAAATCTCAGATTTTTCTTTTTGATCTAAACAATAACTCTTTACAGAAATTGACAAACTTTCAATATTCAATGGGGTCCTTGAGGTGGTCACCTGATGATAATTATATTTTATTCTCATCATTTATTGACAGTAAGAGGAAAAAACTGATAAAGATGCCAGAAAAACCAAAAGGTGCTAAGTGGAATGATCCACCTGTTGAAATTTCAGATTTAAATTACAAATATGATAGCTCGGGTTTTAGAAAGTCTGGAGAAGTTCAATTTTTTACTATACCAGTTAGTGGTGGAACTCCAAGACAAATAAGCAATATTAAACCAGAAAAAAGTGCAGGTCAAGCAGAATGGGTTGGTAATGATAAAGTTGTTTTTTCTGCAAATTTAAATGACGATTCTGATTATAATACAAATAATTCTGAGATATATATTCTAGACCTAGATACAGGTAAACATAAACCGCTTACTTCTAGAAATGGTCCTGACTTTAGTCCAAAAGTTTCACATGATAGTTCTTTAATTGCATATTTAGGGTATGATGATGAATATTTAGGATATCAGCAAAATTCTATCTACGTGATGAAACCAGACGGTTCAAAAAAAATAAAAATTCAATTAGATTTAGATAGAAATATTTCAAATATTTATTGGTCGGGGGACAACAAGAGGATATTTTTCCAATTCGATGATCAGGGCTTAACTAAAATTGGATCAACAACATTAGATGGAAAGTTTGAGACCGAAGTAAATCAAGTTGGGGGGCTCTCTTTTTCAAGACCATATAGTGGAGGTTTTTTTAGTCTTTCCAAAAATAATAGATATTCATTTACTCTTGGGACTGCATATAATCCAGCTGATTTAGCTACTGGATATAAAGGATCTAAAAATCGTTTAACAAACCTAAATAAAGATCTATTTGATTACAAGGAATTAGGTTTAGTTGAAGAAATTTGGTATAAATCTTCCTATGATAATAGAATGATTCAAGGTTGGATTGTAAAACCTCCCAACTTTGATGAAACAAAAAAATACCCATTAATCCTGGAAATACATGGTGGGCCTCACACAAATTATGGATTTCATTTTTCATCTGAGGTTCAACTATTCGCATCTAAGGGTTATGTTGTACTTTACACAAATCCAAGAGGAAGTACAAGCTATGGCAAAGAGTTTGCAAATCTAATACATCATAATTACCCAAGTCAAGATTATGATGATTTAATGTCAGGGGTTGATAATGTTATTAAAAAAGGATACATAGATGAGGATAATTTATTTGTAACAGGTGGAAGTGGTGGAGGTGTTTTAACATCTTGGATTGTTGGAAAAACTGATAGGTTTAAAGCTGCAGTAGTTGCAAAACCAGTAATCAATTGGTACAGCTTTGTACTGTACGCTGATAATATTGGATATTTTTATAAATACTGGTTTGATGATTTTCCATGGAATGATCCAGAAAGTTATCTAAAAAGGTCACCTATAAGTTATGTTGGAAATGTAAAGACACCTACTATGGTTCTCACGGGTGAAAAAGATTACAGAACTCCAATGGCTGAAAGTGAACAATTTTATGCAGGTCTAAAACTAAACAAGGTTGAAACAATGCTTGTTAGAATTCCTAATGCTAATCATGGAATTGCTTCAAAACCTAGTAATTTAATTGCAAAGGTAAATGCTATAGTATCTTGGTTTGAAAA
>ENA-OWPI01003526-OWPI01003526.1-marine-metagenome-genome-assembly--contig:-NODE-3526-length-13252-cov-11.628311_pt1 | contig 13252 bp, 20 predicted proteins | sample MGYA00238138_ERZ651775 | MGnify/ENA primary metagenome ERZ651775 (study PRJEB26906, sample SAMN06265043) | marine metagenome | isolation source: Helgoland LTER site | place: Germany:Helgoland, sampling...
TAAAATCCAAAGTTTAAAAAAACTGTAAGGTTTCACTTTTTAAAAATAACAATTCTTAAAAACATTTACTCTACCGTAACGGATTTGGCTAAATTTCTTGGTTGATCAATATCACAACCCTTTTTATTAGCGATGTGGTATGATAGAAGCTGCAGAGGAATATTAGCTAAAATAGGAGCAATAAGTTCGTCACAATTTGGTATTTCAATAATGTGATCAGCCAATTGTTCAATCTCTTTATCGCCCTGAGAAACAACTGCTATAATTTGTCCCCCACGAGCTTTAATTTCCATTATGTTGCTGACAACCTTATGATAATTTCCCTTTTTAGTCGCAATCACAACTACAGGCATGTTTTCATCGATAAGTGCAATTGGACCATGCTTCATTTCTGCTGCAGGATAACCTTCCGCATGAATGTAAGATATTTCTTTAAGTTTTAAAGCTCCCTCTAAAGCAATTGGAAAATGGTATCCTCTTCCTAAATATAGAAAGTTTGCAGCTCCTAAATAATTTTCAGAAATACCTTCAATTAATGAACTAGATTTTAAAACCTTTTCAATGGTTTTAGGCAATTTATAAAGCTCATTAAGAATCCTTTGATAACGATTGCTTTCAATTGTACCAAGTTTTTCACCTAAAGCAAGCCCCATAAGTAATAGTAAACTTATTTGACAACTAAACGCTTTTGTAGAGGCTACTCCTATTTCAGAACCTGCATGTGTGTATATGCCAGTATGTGTTTCTCTTGCAATTGAAGATCCAACTACATTACAAATCCCATATAAAAAAGCACCCTTTTCTTTGGCCATTTTTATAGCAGCAAGTGTATCAGCGGTTTCTCCAGATTGCGATATTGGGATAACTATATCTCCTTTATTAATAACAGGATTTCTATATCTAAATTCAGAAGCATATTCAACTTCAACAGGAATTCTTAGTAATTCCTCAAAAAAGTATTCTCCTAGTAGACTTGAATGCCATGATGTTCCACATGAAATAAAAATAATTCTGTTAGCAGAAGTAAAATCTTTATAGTGTCTTTTTAGTGAAGAGATAGAAATTTTTTCTTCAGGGGATATTAACCTTCCTCTAAAAGTATCCGTAATTGATTGAGGTTGTTCAAAAATCTCTTTTAACATAAAATGATCATAACCACCCTTTTCTACATCTTCTATTTCTTGTTTTAACTCTTGAATATATGGATCAATTATTAAGTCTTTTTTGATTTCTCGTAAAGTTAGCCCCTTTTTTAAATTTACAATAGCCATCTCATTATCATTTAAGTAGACACATCTTTTAGTAAACTCTAGAAACGGGGTCGCATCAGAACCAAAATAATATTCAGATTCTCCAACTCCAATAGCTAACGGACTGCCTAGTCTCGCTCCGACAAGTTCTTTTGGATTTGTAGAGTCAAAAGCAACAATAGCATATGCTCCAACAACTTGTTTTAATGCATAGTAAACAGCTTTTCCTAGTTTAACTTTTTTGGACTTTTTAATATCCTCAATCAAATTAACTAGCACCTCTGAATCAGTGTCAGAACTAAATGTATATCCTTTTTTTAAAAGAATTTTTTTTATGGAATTATAGTTTTCAATAATTCCATTATGAACTAGGGAGATTTCACCTGAATTTGAAATGTGAGGATGTGAATTGACTTGATTTGGTGGTCCGTGCGTTGCCCACCTGGTGTGGCCAATTCCAATTCTTCCCTTTTTGTCTTTTTCATTACTGAAAAGATTTTCAAGAGCAGACACTTTACCCTTGCTTTTTTTAATTAGTAATTCGTTATTGTAAATCATTACTCCGGACGAATCGTAACCTCTGTACTCTAATTTTTTTAACCCGTTAATTAAAATATCGTAAACAGGTTTTTCACCAATATATCCGACTATTCCGCACATTAGTTTCTAATTATCATTTGAATCTCATTTTTTTCAAAACCAATTTTTTCATAAAATTCTGAGTTTTTTTCAGAGGAGTTAAGAACTGTTTTGTCACAACTTTTTTCAGATGCAATCCCAATTAATTTTTCAACAAGTTTTTTACCAATACCTTTTCCCCTATAATTTTCATTAACAGCTACATCTTCAATAAGACCAAGTGTTCTTGTAAGTTTTTTTATTATATGTAATGAAGCAACTCCAGTAACAGTATTACTATCAACTGAAACTAAAGTAATAGAAGAGGGGTCGGTAAGATAGGTTGAGTTGATTTCTTTGTCAAAGTTGTTGTTGAACGACTTTTTCCAAATTTCAATAACTTGACTAAAATCAGCATTTTCTAACTCTCTTATTTTCATAAAAAAAGCGAAAATAGTAAATTAATCTATAATATTAGATTGTTTGTCTATTAAATTAGACGATTAGTCAGTAACATCCATTTGCTTGATATAAAGATTTACAGTGAGTGCTATATCGTCAAGAATCAATTTATCGCCCAAGTTTTCAAAAAAGGTGCCTGAACCGTATTGAACATCATATTTACTTCTATCAAAAACTAAATTTGAAACAAATCCACCTGCTTCACTTTCTAACTCAAATTGGATAGGATGAGTGATGTCTTTTATTGTTAATGTTCCGTCGACTAAATAACCTTTTTCAGTTTTTTTCGAAGACAATATTGTAAGTTTAGATTTTTTATGTGTTTTAACTGAGAAAAAATCGTCAGATTTTAAATGGCCCTCTAATCTATCTTTACTGCTACCGGATAAATCTTCTACATTTAATGAATTCATATCTACTATAAAATAACCGCTGCATAGGCTTGGGTTACCTTGATTGTCTTGATCGCAAAAAATTAATTCGCCTTTTTCAAAAGTTAAAGAACCATAATGCTGGCTTCCAGTAATTTTTTCTCCAATCCATTTTAAGGAACTGCTTTCAGTATCAATTATCACAGTTGCTTTTTTATCAGTTTGTGCTGTTAAAGAAAAACATACTAGACTAAATAGTAAAATAAGTGTATTAAAAATTTTCATGTTTTATTTAAATTTAAATAGTTTGATAAATTTTGGGACTAACTGCCTCTTCCAGTTTTTCTAACACCACCGGATTTGGCATTACTAGATTTGTTTTTAAAGTTTTGTTTAACTCCTTTTTTATTTGGAGCTTGTTTTTCCATTCTATTTCCAAAAAATTTACTTCCCATAGTTTTAAATTTTAAATATTAATTTCAAATATTATGCCAATAATTGTTCAAAAAATCCTCCGATTTTTTTTTCTTTATCAACAAAGTGGATTTCTAAAATCCAATTTTTTTTCTCACCTTTCTTATTCAAATCAAACATATTAGAATGATTTTCGGGGTGAATGTAATTAGTTTTGTCTTCTTTTTCAAGTTTTTCGTGAGGATATTGTCCTATTATGTGACCTGCAATTTCTCCGCCAAACTCCCATCCGTATTTTTTAGCTAACCCATTACAGTAGCTATATAATTGTGCCCCAGTTATTTTTGTCTTTGAGTTAAAATGTTTTTTGCCCTCATACCAAGCCTTTTCAATATCATTCTTTAATTTTTTTTTCAAAGGGTTGTTTCCAACAACATAAGTTCTTCCAAAATCCGCTTCCCATTCTTCGAATATAGGACCAAAATCTAGAAATAATATGTCATCTTTTTTTAAAATCAAATTTTCTGGATTTTCATTATAAGGATATAAAGTGTTTTCCCCACACCTTACTATTCTTTTATGCCAGTATTTTTTTATTCCAAACATGTTAAATGCTAAGTCGAAAATCAATTCATTTATTTTGTTTTCAGAATTTCCAGCAATAAGAATATTTTTATTTTCTATTTCGTTAAATAATTGTTGAGCCTTTTGTTCTGCCTCAACTAAATTTTTCAGCGTTAAATCCATTAATTAAATATAACTAAATTGTATTATCAATTTTATATTAAATTTTATGAAAAAAGTAATTTTTCTTCTTTTATTTTTTGTCAACTTAAATGCACAAAATTCAATTTTAAATATTGGTCATCGTGGCGCAAAAGGTCATGTAGCCGAGAACACTATTGCGTCAATTAAAAAGGCTATTGAGTTAGGCGCTGACGGGATTGAGATTGATGTTTTTCGCTGTTTAACTGGAGAGATAGTTTTGTTTCATGATAAGACATTAAACAATTTAACCAATGGAACGGGTTATATTGAAGAAAAATCTCTTTCAGAACTAAAAGAGTTAAATATTTTAGGATCTAAACATTCAATTCCAACCCTTGATGAAGTTTTTAAATCGATTGGTAAAGAAGTGTTTTTAAACATCGAATTAAAAGGGTCTAATACTTCAAAAGGATCTTTAGAGATAGTTAATAAATATGTTAAATTAGGGAAAATCAATCTGTCAAATATATTGTTTTCAAGCTTTAATTGGGATGAATTATCTAAATTAAGAAACTTAGACAGTGATGTAAAAATAGCACTTATTACTGAGGAAGATCCTCTGAAAGCCATCTCTCCTGCTTTAACTTTAAATGCGATTGCAATTAATCCTAATTATAAGACATTAAATCAGAAAAATGTTAAAAAAATATTTAGTTCAGGGCTTAAAATATATACTTGGACAGTAAATAATAAATTAGATATAATTAAAGTTAAAAGCCTAAAGGTTGACGGTATAATTACAGATTTTCCAGAGAAGATTTAACATCAATTTTAAATAAACTTGATAATAGCATTATAGGTTGCCATCTTTTTGACTTATTACAATAAATTTTATGACTAGTACTTTTAGGCTCCATTAATTTACCACTGATGGCATTATCAATAATTTCTTGTTTAGAGTATTTTTCTGTTTTATTTGTGACAATACTTTTAGAAAAGTAATCAATTTTAGTTACAGGAATTTTTTTAAAGCCAAGCTTTTTAAGGGTAAAATACCTGTGATGACCATCAATTATAACCATTGTTTTAGAGCAGCATAAAATAGAAGAGATTATAATATAATCCTCAAATGATTTTAAAAAATTGGTTAGTGTTGACGAATTTTTTTTAATTGTTTTCTCGTGAGGAAAAAGGAGATTAGTATCTACTAGCTCTAGACTTTTGATTATAGTGTTATCAAAACCTATTGAATACATTTTTAGTAATAAGTGTAATAAGCTACTGCAACAGCAGTTATTACAAGTGCAATTATGGCAACAGTCATTACGCCATAAACGTTATTAGAAATAAGAAAATCAAATTTATTTTTCATAAAATTTTTTTGTAAAAGTACTAAATATCTTTTAACGCTTGTTTTAAATCGTCAATAATATCATTGGCATTTTCAATACCTACACTCAGCCTAATTAGACCTTTATTAATTCCTATTTCTTCTTTTATATTGTCAGGTACATCTGCATGAGTCATTGAGTGAGGATGTTGAGCTAAACTTTCGTTACTACCAAGACTAACAGCTAGTTTTATAAGCTTTAGTTTGTTTAAAACATTGAACGCTTCTTTTTCACCTCCAAAGACTTCAAAACTTATCATAGCTCCAGCTCCATTGCACTGTTTTTTGAAAATTTCATTTTGTGTTTCTCCCATAGATTCAATGCCAGGGAATGAAACAGTTTTTACAGTTTCTTGGTTTAATAAAAACTCAACTACTTTTTCTGCATTTTCACCTTGTTTAGACATTCTTAAATGTAAAGTTTCTAGACTTCTAGTTAAAAGCCAAGCGGTATAAGGAGCGATCATACTCCCTAAAAAAGTTCTAAGTGTTTTGATTGGTGTAATAGCTTGCTCTTTTCCCATAACACATCCTGCAATTACATCACTATGTCCATTTAAAAACTTTGTTGCAGAATAGCAGACAATATCCACCCCAAAATCTAAAGGCTTTTGCCACAAAGGACCTAAGTAAGTATTGTCCATTACCAGCACAACATTATTATTACCAGGCTCAGAGGAAATAATTGATTTAAGCCTCTGTAGACTTTCTAAATCAAATAATGAGTTTGTTGGATTGGCAGGAGATTCAAAGTAAATCATTTTAACTGGCCCAGAAAACTCCTCAGATTTAAGTTGTTTTAGTATTTTTTCGTTTTTTGTAGTAGAAGAAAATGGCAAAACTTTAACCCCCAAATCCTTTAAAAAATGTGTTATAAAATGGTGAGTTCCGCCATAAACCGGATTACCATAAATTAAAACATCTCCGGGTTTCAGATAGGTAAGCATTGTAGTTGATATAGCACTCATTCCGCTTTCAAATGCTGCTGAAGATTCGCTTCCTTCAAGTATTGCAAGTCTTTCTTCAAGAATTTGCATATTGGGATTGTTGATTCTGGAATAAATTAGACCTATTTCTTCTTTTGCGTTTAGTTCAGATTTTCCATAAGCAACTTCGAAAAAACGCTTTCCTTCTTCTGCTGTTTTGAATACGAAAGTTGAAGTTTGAAAAATAGGTGGCTTTACTGAGCCTTCACTCCACTCAGGGGTGTAGCCGTAGCTCATCATGTGTGATTCTTTGTGCACTTTTTTTTTCTAAGTTAACTATAATCTTTTGGAAATTTTATTAAACTTAATTTCATTTAAATCGCTAATGACAATATTGGCGTTATCGTAATTTTGATTTTTTGAATTAAAACTGTTGTAACCTACACAATATATTCCTGCAGATTTAGCTGCTTTGATTCCGTTTGTAGAATCTTCAATAACAATACACTCTTCCTTATTGTATCCTGTAAGTTTAGCTGCTTTTAAAAATATTTCAGGGTTTGGTTTTGATTCTTTGAGATCAGCACCACTTATTTTTGATTTAAAGTATTTATTCAAATCAAATTTTTGAAAAATTCTGTCAATGTTTGTCATTGATGCTGAAGAAGCTAAAACTAGAATTATGTTATTTTCGAAATAATCTTGAATTAACTCTAATGCTCCATCAATCATTTTAAACGAAATGTCATTGTCAAAAATATTTTTGAAGTGTTTTCGTTTGGAAATAACTAATGCACTAGGATCAGTATTTAATTTGAATATTTTGCACAATTGTTTACAAATGGAATGTGTTGATTGACCAGTAAAAGATTCGTACAAACTATTTGAAACATCTAATTGAAATTCTTTAAACATTTTTTTATAAGCTAAATGGTGTAAAGGCTCGCTATTTACAATAACGCCATCCATATCAAAGATTACGGCTCTTAACATACTTTAAAGAATGTTTTATTATATTTATGGTAATTAATTAAAAATAAAATTACAATGAAAAAATTATTATTTACACTATTTACATTTATTACTTTTAGTATTTCTGCTCAACAGATGGCATTTAATACAATAAACATTACTGCAGAACCTAATTCACAAGACGATTTGGTTGAACTTTTTAATGAATTTTATGCTGATGCAAAATTTAAATCTGGCGGTATTCTTCTTGAGCGATTAAGACATGGCCGTCAGGACGGAAGGACTCACAGGCTTGTTTGGATTTGGGAGTTAAACAATGGAGGAAGAGTTGAAGGTGATATGAAAGAATTTGAAAATGATGCTTTTTGGGCACAGTTTAGTAATCACGTTGAAAGCTGGGGCACAGCTAAAGCTGGTAGAATAATGAGCTGGCAAGAGGGGGATGTTAAAGAATTCCCATGGGGGCACATTTGGGATATCTCACCAAAAGATCCTGTAGCTTTTAAAAAAGCACACGATAAAATAGTTAAATCTGCTTCTGATGTTTTTGAAAACAGAGTTGTAGGCTTTGGCACATACGATATTAATAGACCAAATGGCGCTTCACATTGGGTAGTTATTGGTGGTACAGGTTTAAATGGACATTTAAGCATGCATCAGGACCTTGAAGAAAATTACTCAAAAGCAATGAACGATTATTTTATAAATAGAGGAGAGGTTGAACATGTTCAAGATTTTATAGTAGAAGTATTAGCAAGATATTGATATAAAATATTTAATAATAAAAAAAGGGGATACTAACTTTAATATCCCCTTTTTTTTGGTTTAAAATATAATTTAGAATGAAGCGTAGTCAGAATTAGGGAATAAAGGAGTTAACCCTTTTTCACCACCAACACAAAGCGCAACTACTTGTTGGGCCAATTTACTTTCATCTGCATTAAATCTCCAATCAAGATATTTTTGATAGTGATCATATGATGCCCAATTTCCGTAAACATAATAGGTGTTAGTATCATCGTTAAAAAATGCTTCTAAAGACATACAACCGTCATAATCTCTAGTTGTTTGTAATCCATCTGGAGTATTAAGTAAATCAATCATAGCTTGTTTTTTACCTGGCTTAACTTTAAGCTTTACAAGCACAGGAGTTTTTGTTCCAACGGCCTGCATCATACCACCAATATCAAAAAAATCGCCTTGTGTGATTACCTTTCCTTCATCATCGAAATTAAAATACCAGTATCCTTTTAAATTAACTTCTTTTCCTGTAATTGAATTTTTCCCAGTCCAAGTGCCATAAGTTCTAACACTTCCGTCTAATTTACCTTCTGGATTTGATCCAGGAAGCCACACATTAGCAGTGTATAGAATGTCTTCATAACCGTCATGATATCCTTTCATCATGGCAGCGTAAGTATCGTAATTTCCTGGCTCAGAGTCATACATAGGAGTGATAAGCTCCATGTCTTTACTAAGTAATGCTAATTGACCTTCTAAGTCTTCTTCGCCATGTAATTCAAATAATTTTTGAGCCGTAGCTAAATTTGCTTCATACTTTGGATTTGTATTACAGCTTACAAATAATGCTGCTACAAAAAGGAGTGATAATAATTTTTTCATTAATAATAATTTTTAGTTAGAAAACTAAAATTAATAAAAAATACTTAAACGAATGTTTTGAACTTATAAATTATTTAAATAAGAATCTAGTTCTTTGGTTTTCATTAAAATAAGCCCTGATTTCGGTAATCTATAAATTAACTTTTTCCAATTGAAATTTTCTTTAAAAACTCTTTTTAAAATCGGTTTGGCTGCATCTTTCTTACCATTGTTTAAAAGCGCTATTGCTTTCCAAAAACTCATTTCATGATTTTCAGGAAACAAAACTTGAGCTTTTCCATACTCGCTTAAAGCCTTATCCATATCGTTTTCTTCAATAGCAAGATCTCCTCTGTTCATGTGTTCGTAGGCTCTGTGAACTTTTAAAAGTCTTTTAATTTCTTTTATTGGATTGCTGTTGTCGTCTACTCTGAGATCGATTTTTTTATCCTCCCAAACATTAGAAGTTTTTTCAGCCCCTACAACTATTAGTGCTGCAGATTGCTTCCCTCTAATATCTCCTCCAACACTTTCAGCAGCTTCAAATACTTTAATAATTCTTTCTGCTAAGGGTAAGCTGGAATTATCTTGAAATGCTTTTTTCATTGCAGGAATAACTTTATCATTTAACATCATATTGGCTTGAACGGAAAAATTTTCTCCAACAAAATGTCCTGCGCTTTCAATACATTTTTCACCAGTAAATGCGCTTACCGACCCATTAACGTCAAGCATTGCAGCTTGTCTAAAATCTCTTCCTTCATCTTCGTCAGTTAACTGTTTTAATACATTTTTTGCAGTAATTCCACTTTCCATTAATTCTAGACCTTTTGGCCCATAACTTGGATTAACAAACGATTGAGTAGCTACAACACCAACACCAGATTTACCCCAACTAACAAGTGTTCCAACTGAAAACCAATGACTTTGTACTCCTACCGCCATTTCTCCTGTATTGGCATCCTTTGCAACTATTGAATAAGTGTGCGCAAATTTATCAGAGTAAGGGTTTGATTGTCCATTAGAGTAGAACGGAAAAGTTAATAATAGAATAAGTATAATCTTTTTTACAACACCAAAAATCAAAATCAGTTTAAAGTTTTTGTTTTCCATTAAGTTTTCAAATATTTTTTTCATAATTCATTTATTTAAATTTACCCTCCCGCAGAAAATCCGCCTCCACTATTATTATTTACTTGCCTTACTAATATTTCATTACGACATTTTTTACATCGCTTTCGCTTTACTGTTCCAGAGTATTTTTCAACATGAAACACTTTTTGCCATTTTGTTTTGTTTTCAGTCCCTTCGATTAAAGTTTCATCATAAAAAGTTTCTATTACTTTGTAAGGGAACCAAGCTCTACACAAATCATTTGAACACCTAAAGAAAGCTTTCCATTGTCCGCTATCAAAACTTTGTGTTTTTTTCATAACCAAGTAAATATAACATCTAAAAAAGTTATTTTTATGTTTTTGAAACAAATATTTAATGGAAAAAGAATTTAAAAAACTACTAGAATTTTGGAAAAATAATGAGGGAACAGGAAAACTCTTTAATTTTAAATTTCTTGAATATAAAAAGGGTTACTTAAAATTAGAAGCAGAATTTGGCCCATCAACATTAAACCCTAATAAAAATGTTCAAGGAGGACAAATGACTTCAATGCTAGACGACGCTACAAGTATTTTGCTTGTATTAGATTCTGGAGGTAAAAGCTATCCAAATTCTACAAATCTTAACAGTCTTCATCATAGACCTCTTTTTCAAGGAAAAGTTACTGTAGTTGCCGAAACGATTAAAATTGGAAAAAATATGGCAACAGTTAAAGGGGAGATTTATAATTCTGAAAACAAGTTAGCAACCACACTTATGCATACAGTATTTTTGTTTAAAACACAGCAATAATTATGAAATACTATTTAAAAAATATAGGAATCACATTGCTTTTAATTGGTCTTGTTTTAGGAATGTTCGATTTTTTATTAGAAAATTATTTAGTGATACTTATTATTGGACTACTAGCAATTTTGGGTTCAAAATTTATCAAATAGTATTTAATTCAAATCTAGACTTTTGTCAAAAAGATCATAAAATATTTTTGATCTGTCTTCTCTTTCAAGCCATGGAAAATGGCCACACCTCTCAATAAAAGTGTAGTTAAGCTGAGGGAACACCGTTTTTGCTTCATAAACAACAGATTCGCCTACCGGATCTTGTCTTCCTGTAATTAGATCGATAGGTCCAGTATAGTTTTTTAATTTTTCAACTCTTTCCTCACTTCTTTTTCTCCAATCTCCAGAAGCTAAAGAATTAATTCCAGCTTGAGTATTAAATTTATAATCTAATGCAGGTCTAGATTTTAATGCCATTTCTCTGTCAAAAAAGTAACCAGGCCAAATAGCAACTAAAGTAGATCTTTTATTATCAATCTGAGATTGGTAAAGCTCTAAATCTTCAGGAAACAGCCTCATATTAATGTTGCTGCCAAACCAAGAATAGAACTTATCCGTTACTCCTCCAGTATTCAATAATATAATTTTTTCAATTTTTTCTGGTTCGTTTGCAGCGTATGAAAAACTTAACATTCCTCCCCAAGAGTGACCAACTAAAATTAATTTTAGATTACCTAATTCTTTGTACAGTCCATTTAAATCTTCAATGTACCTGTCAACGTTTACGGTTTGTGAATTGACTTCCTCAAGAATTGATTTTCCTGTTCCCCTTTGGTGTAGAGTTATACATTTATATTTTTTTGATAAAGTAGTAGAAAGCTCTTTTAAATAATCTGGATTTAAACCTGGGCCTCCCGATAAAAGAATTAATGTTTTACCTTGACCAAATTCTTCATAATATATTTCAGTTCCGTCACTAGATTCGAACGATTTTAAGGTTTGTGCACTAATAAATATTGGTATTAGTAGTATTAAATAAAGTAGTTTTTTCATTTTGTTTTATAATTTAAGATATAATGATTTTCTCTATCCTTTTTCAACATTCCTGTAGTTTCATCCATAAATTTGTTTCTATCTATTCTGCTTTTGAAAACCCAAATACAAATTGTATCAGTACTATGATAAATTGCTTTTAGTTCATCATCAATTTCACATATGTCTTTAGGAATATTAGTTTTTATACAAATCATTTATTGTTCTATTGAATTAACATCAAAAGATAAAAGAATATTATCTTGAATCTGAATTTTGAATTCCAAAGGGTTACAACAAGTTTCACAGTCTTCAATAAAAGTTTGATTTAAAATTGAAGGATCAATCATTTTAAGTTGATTTTCCCAGCAATGTGGACAGTCAAAATAGGATTTTAACATTGAATTTCTAATTTAAACATAATTTTGGATAGCTTATAAAACAAATAAAAGTATTTTTGAAATCGAATATTAAATTAATGAAAACAACTATTATTCAAAATATTTTCAGAGTTCTTTTAGGCTCAATAATGCTTTATATTGGAATAGCACATTTAAGTTTTAGAAGAATAGAATTCCAAGCTCAGGTTCCGACTTGGCTAACGACCGATAAAGGTTTAATGGACTTGGTTGTTTTGATTTCTGGATATGTAGAAATTGCTTTTGGAATACTTATGATACTTGGAGGGAAATTAAAAGTTAAAACCGGAATTGCGTTAGGGGTTTTTTATATTTTAATTTTTCCAGGAAATATTAACCAGTATATAAACGAAATCGATTCTTTAAGACTAGATTCAGATAATAAACGATTAATTCGTTTGTTTTTCCAGCCACTACTAGTATTATGGGCTTTTTGGTCAACAGGAGCTTTGGAATATTTAAAACGTAAATTCAAATAGTTTTTTGAAACTCAAATTAATTTTGATTCATTAATTTTTTTTCAAAAAAGTTATCGTATTCTTTATTTATTTCATTAGGAATTATAGCATTAGACTTTTCTCTCCAATCATTTAATTTATTTAGAAGTTTTTTCGAGATATTAGGTTTGAGTTCAGCTAAATTATTAGATTCTCCAATATCTTGACTTAAGTCATATAGTTCTAAACCTTCATCTTCAAAATAATGATGAAGCTTCCATTTTCCTGAAATTATGACTGACCCAGGTCTAGTTCTAAATAATGGATCTCTGCCCTGGTCTTCTAATTTATTATAAGCTTCTAGATAAATAGGGAAATGAAAAAACAAATCTCTATTTATTTTTGAAGGAACTTTAAATTGATTTTTTAAACTTATCCCGTCAAGAGTTAAAGCTTTTTTTTCGGGATTTACAATATCTTGAACGGTAGGATAAATATCAAGATTACTAATGTTATTATTATTAATTCCTGCCTTTATTTTTTTAGGCCATCTTAAAACAAATGGTACGCGAATTCCTCCTTCATAGTAACTTCCTTTCCCTGCTTTTAGCGGGAATTGATTAGAGATTGAGCGAATTCCTCCATTATCAGATGTAAAAACTACTAAAGTGTTTTCTGCTATTTTTAAATCATCTAACGTTTTTAAAATTTTACCAATATTTTCATCAACAGAACTTACCATTGCTGCGTACTCAG
>ENA-OWPI01003527-OWPI01003527.1-marine-metagenome-genome-assembly--contig:-NODE-3527-length-13249-cov-68.980413_pt1 | contig 13249 bp, 9 predicted proteins | sample MGYA00238138_ERZ651775 | MGnify/ENA primary metagenome ERZ651775 (study PRJEB26906, sample SAMN06265043) | marine metagenome | isolation source: Helgoland LTER site | place: Germany:Helgoland, sampling...
CCTTCGATAAAGACTTCATGAAGTAATACATCTGATTGTTGTGCATATTTCATTAAATTTTCACATGGTCTAGTGTCTCCACTAATTGTTAATTTTTTATTTTTATTAGTAAAACAAAATCCATAGGCAAATTTTACAGGTTTGTGATCAACTTCAAAATATTTAATACTTAAATCTTTAATTTTTATATTTCCAATAGATTTAAATTCAATTACTTGAATGTCAAAAGCTTTTGCTGAAACTCTTGATTCATAAGATATTCTTAATTTTCTCTCATCAGCCCATGCATTCATAATTTTTTTTACAAACTTTTTAGTACCTTTTGGGCCATATATTTTCCACGGCTTAATTCTATAAGAGTGCCATGAAGAAATAATTAATTGATATAAGTCTACTGCATGATCAGAATGAAGATGAGTAAACAATAATGCATCAATATCTGCTGAAGAAACTCTTAACTCATGTAGTCTTTGAGTAATCCCCGAACCACAATCTACTAAAATTTTAGTATTTTTTATTGAAACTAAATTTGATGGCCCAAAACGCTTATGATCAACGCTAGGACATCCTGTACCGAGCAGGGTTAATTCCATTTACTCGTCTAAAAATGTTTTAAGTTTTCTTGCTCTTGTAGGGTGCTTTAGTTTTCGAAGAGCTTTGGCTTCAATTTGACGTATTCTTTCTCTCGTCACACTAAATTGCTGTCCTACTTCTTCAAGCGTATGATCACTATTCATACCAATACCAAAACGCATTCTTAAAACTCGTTCTTCCCTTGGAGTCAAGGATGCTAAAATTTTAGTTGTGGACTCACTTAGGTTTGATTGAATTGCGGTATCTAAGGGTTGTAACGCATTTTTATCTTCGATAAAATCTCCTAAACTACTGTCCTCCTCATCACCTACTGGTGTTTCAAGAGAGACTGGCTCTTTAGCGATTTTTAAAACTTTTCTGACTTTTTCAAGTGGCATTGCAAGTTTTTTAGCTAACTCTTCTGGTGTTGGCTCTCTTCCAAACTCACTCATTATTTGTCTTTGTGTTCTTACAATTTTATTTATTGTTTCAATCATATGAACTGGAATTCTAATCGTTCGTGCTTGGTCAGCGATAGATCTTGTAATCGCTTGTCTTATCCACCATGTAGCATATGTTGAAAATTTATATCCCCTTCTATATTCAAATTTATCTACTGCTTTCATAAGACCAATGTTTCCTTCTTGAATAAGATCTAAAAATTGAAGTCCTCTATTAGTATATTTTTTAGCAATAGAAATTACTAATCTCAAGTTAGCTTCAACCATTTCTTTTTTTGCAATTCTAGATTCTTTTTCACCTTTTTGAATTCTACTTACTAATTTTTTATAATCTGTAACTGAGATTCCAAGCTTATGACTAATCTCAATTAATCTTTCTCTAATATTCTTAAATTCATCTTTGTTTTTTGAAAAAAACTGTTTCCACATAGGGTTAGTATCAAGAAATTTTTTAAGATTTGGATTAATTTCATTACCTATATAAAACTTAATAAATTCATTTCTTGGAATTTTTTGATCCATTGCAAGTCTCAAAAGATTTCCCTCTAAAGAAACAATCTTTTTATTTTCTACATAATGTTTTTGAACTAATTCTTCTAATACAGATGGAGATAACTGAAGAGATTTAATATTTTCTAAAATATCACTTACAATTTTGTCATAGCCTTTTTCTTTGGCAGTTGAAAAACTGCCTGAATTTAAAATACAATCTAATTTCTCTTTTTGATATTTAATTAACTTTGCGTACTCTTTTGTTAGAGTATTTACTGTTTTTAAAACCTTTGGTTTAATTTCAGTTTCCATTGCAGCAAGTGTAGGATTGAATTCATCATCATCATTGCTATCTTCATTTTTATCTGTTTCACCTGAATTTCTTTGTTTAGCACTAGGACCTGTATTTTCGTCCTCCATATAATTTGTATCAATATCAATAATTTCTCTTACTAGAATTTCATCCTTTTGAAGTTTTTCATCCCACTCAACAAATTGCTGTGCTGTAATTGGGCTTTGTGCTAATGCAATAAGCATTACATCTTTTCCAGCTTCTATTCTTTTAGCAATTGCAATTTCACCTTCACGAGATAAAAGTTCTACTCCACCCATCTCCCTTAAATACATTCTTATAGGATCATCACTCTTTTCAATAGTTTTGCCTTCTTCTTTAGAAGAGTTTTCTTTTTTTCTTAAAACTTTAAAATCTGATTTTTTTTCTACTAGAGAAACGCTCTCATCAAGAATGTGCATGAAAGCCTGTTCTAAATTCTCATTAGAAAGATTTCTTTTACCTAGAGATTTGTTTAACTCATCAAAAGTTATAAATCCTCTATGGGTTCCTCTACCCATAAGTCTAGCAAATGATTTTGTAATTATTCTTTCCACAATTGTATATATTTGAGAAGTCTTATATAAGCGCAATTTTAGAAAAATCCATGTATTTTTTGTTGGATTTAATTGATATTTTTTTGCTTTTTAAGCTCTCTTAATTCATTAAAAGTACTTTCGCTTAAATCCTTTGAAAATTTTGATTCAAGCTCTTCAATTCTAAACTCTAGATCGTAATTTTTGAGATCTCTTGAAACTTCATCTAATAATTCAAACATCTTTTCCTGATTGTTTTGATGACTATTTAAAATATGCTTAATGGAAGCAAACTTGAAAATTTTTTCTATTAATTGTGGATCAATAGGAATTTGCTCAAGTGTAAGTTTCTCTCCACTTTTTAACTTTGATAAAAGAGTTTCATAGATCAATTTATTTTCATCGCTGAACAATCTAATATTTTCAATTAAGTGAATATTTTCTTGAAAAATATCTAAGTTATTTAATATCAGATAAAGTAATGAAAACTCTTTAAGTTCTACCCCACTTAATGATTTACTTTCATTGAAGTATTTTTGTGTAGATTGTAAAGACTTAATTTTTTTTGTATAAAATTGTTTTTTACCTACGTTACTATGTGGTGTTAAAGATGAGATTTTTTCTAAGAAAAACTCAAGCACATATTTTTTAATAAAATCATCTTTAATGGTTCGCGCAATAGATCTTAATTTTTTTTCAAAAATTGCCATTGATGAAGGATTATTATCAGTTTGTTGTTTGTAGTGATTAAATATGAATTGATGAATAGAAATTTTTGCTTGTTTGGTAAAATCTATAAAATTAGCTTTACCATTTTTGTTTGCATAACTATCTGGGTCTTCTCCATCTGGTAAAAAAAGAAATGAGATTTGTTTTTCAGGCTGTAATTCTTTTATTGAATTTTCAGCTGCTCTAAGTGCTGCTTTATATCCACTTTCATCTCCATCAAAACAAATAATTATGTCATCAAAAAATTGATTTAAAATTAAAATTTGTCTGTCAGTTAATGACGTTCCAAGGTTTGCAACAACATTTTCTATTCCATTTTTACTTAAGCCAACAACATCCATGTAACCTTCAACAAGATACACATGATCAATTTTATTAGATAATTTTCGAGCTAAATCTAAATTATATAAGTTAGAACCTTTTTTAAAAAAAGGAGTCTCTGGAGAATTTATATATTTTGCACCGTAACTATTTTCATTAATAGTTCTTCCACCCAATCCAATAGGCTGACCAGAAATATTATTTATTGGAAATATTATTCTATCTCTAAATCTTTCTACATATGTATTTTTTTTTTCATCCAAATAAAAAAGACCACTTTCAACTAAAACTTTTTCACTAAATTGATCTTTTAATTTTTCATAAAAATTAGAATTTCTTTCAACAAATCCGATTTTAAAATTTTTTACCTCATCTTTACTAAGGTTTCTTTTTTTTAAATAGTCTCTTGCAATAGTTAAACTTTCATTTTTTAAAATTTCATCATGATAAAATTCGACATATTGGTTATAAATTGAAGAATACTCTTGCCAATTTTTCTCTCTTTCTTCATCTTGTTTTGAAAATGTGTATGGTCTCATCCCAGCAAGATTAGCTAGAGATTTTACAGCTTCACCAAATTTTAAATTTTGAGTTTTCATTACAAAATCAAAAATATTTCCGTGTTCTGATGTTGCAAAACAATGATAGAATTCTTTTTCATCATTGACCGTAAAAGATGGTGTTTTTTCTGTCTTAAATGGCGATAGACCAACAAATTCTTTGCCTCTTTTTTTTAAGCTAACTGATTTTGAGACAACTGTTGAAACTTTTAAACGAGTTTTAATTTCGTCTAAGTATTCTTTGGGATATTTCATTATTTATTTAATAGTTCTTTAAGCAATGGTCCAGCTTTAGCAAAGTCTAAGTTGTCAGGATAAGACTTTTTAAGCTCACCCATCACTTTGCCCATATCTTTAATCGATGCTGCTCCTAATTTGCTTATTGTATCAACGCATATTTTTTTAGTTTCTTCGTCATTTAATTGCTTAGGCAAAAAACTAGATAATAGTTCAAATTCGTTTTGCTCCACTTCTAATAAATCTTTTCTATCGTTCTTTTTATAGATCTCTATTGATTCGGTTCTTTGTTTGATCATTTTCTTCAAAAGTTTCTTGATGTCCTCATCGTCTGTTTCTTTTTTGTCAGGTCCAGATCGATTAACAATATCAAGATCTTTAATTGAAGATAAAATTAACCTATAGGTTGATATTTCTGTCTTATTTTTTGCTTTTAAAGAATTTTTATAGTTAGTTTCAATTTTTTCTTTCAATGTCATAATATTTTTTAATCTACTGCAAAGTAAAAATTCTTCAAAAGAAAAATTGTTTTTTTATAATTTTATAATACATCTCTGTTGCGGTAATTAAGGTTTTATTGTATTAACCTTTAACTCATGAGTTGTAATTGATCAAAAAAGCAAAAAAAACTAGCTCAAAAAAAATCTCTCAGATTCCCACAGGCATTTTAGTTCTTGATAATAAAACAATCTTTAAAGGTATTGGTATTGGATATCAGGGAACTGCGACTGGCGAAGTTTGTTTCAACACTTCCTTAACAGGATATCAAGAAATTATCTCAGATCCATCTTATGCCGGACAAATCATTAATTTTACGTTCCCTCACATTGGTAATGTTGGAACTAATAAAGAGGATTTAGAGTCTGATAAGGTTTGGACTAAAGGTGTAATTTTTAATTCTGAAATAACAAGTCCTTCTAATTACAGATCTTTCGTTAACTTGGACATGTGGTTAAAAAAAAATAAAATTGTAGGGATCACTGGACTTGATACTAGAAGTTTAACTAATTTTATTAGAGATAAAGGTGCTCCAAAGGGAACAATTTCTTTTTCTAAAAACGGTAATTTTAATATAAGCAAATTAATTAACATTACTAACAAATGGAGTGGATTAAATAATTTAGATTTAGCAGAACAGGTTACTACTAAAAAAAGTTATATTTGGTCAGGGTTTAAGACTTGGAAAAAAGAAACTGGTTATTTAAAAAATAAGAAAAATTCATTACATGTTGTTGCTATTGATTATGGAATAAAAAAAAATATCTTAAGATATTTTTCAGATCTAAACTGTAAAGTAACTGTTGTTTCTTGCAAAACTAGTGCAAAAGATATTTTAAAGCTAAAACCAAATGGTATCTTTTTATCTAATGGCCCTGGAGATCCTGCGGCAACTGGAAAATATGCTATCGAAATTATAAAAGAATTAATCAATAAAAATTTACCTATTTTTGGTATTTGTCTAGGTCATCAAATTCTTGCGCTAACCCTTGGTGCAAAAACAAAAAAAATGAAATTAGGTCATAGAGGAGCTAACCATCCTGTAAAAAATCTACTTAAAGATAATGTGGAAATTACAAGTCAAAACCATGGTTTTGAAATTGTAAGAGCAACGCTTCCTAAAAATATTGAAGTCACTCATAAATCTTTATTTGATAATTGTATTGAGGGAATTAGATTAAAAAATAAACCAGTTTTCTCTGTTCAGTATCATCCTGAATCAAATCCAGGGCCACAAGATAGTGTTTATTTATTCAAAGAATTTTTTAATAACATGAAAAAAAATGCCAAAAAGAAAAGATCTTAAAACTATATTAGTTGTTGGTGCTGGACCAATAATCATAGGTCAAGCTTGTGAGTTTGATTACTCCGGTACGCAAGCTTGTAAAGCACTTAAAGATGAGGGTTATAAAGTTATCTTAATCAATTCTAATCCTGCAACTATTATGACAGACCCAGGTGTGGCTGATAAAACTTATATTGAGCCGATAACTTTAGAGGTGCTTGAAAAAATTCTTAAAAAAGAAAAACCAGATGCAATTTTACCAACCATGGGTGGTCAAACAGCTCTGAACTTAGCAATGGCCGCTGAGAAAAAAGGTATTTTAAAGAAATATAAAATCGAACTTATTGGTGCAAATTCTAAAGCAATATCCAATGCTGAGGATAGAAAAAAGTTTAGAAAAAATATGTTGGATATAGGTTTAGACCTTCCAAAATCTAAAGTTGTAAATCATGTTAGAGACGCTGCAAAGGTTTTAAAACAAATTGGGCTACCTGCAATAATTAGACCAGCTTTTACTCTAGGAGGACTGGGTGGAGGAATTGCAAAAACAGAAAAAGAATATTTTAAAATAGTTAAAGATGGTTTGCATGAGTCCCCTGTTAGTCAAATTTTAATAGAAGAGTGCCTTGAAGGTTGGAAAGAGTTTGAAATGGAAGTTGTCAGAGATAAAAAAGATAACTGCATTATTATTTGTTCAATTGAGAATATTGATCCAATGGGAATTCACACTGGAGACTCGATTACAGTTGCACCTGCACTAACCCTTACTGATAAAGAATATCAAGTGATGAGAAATGCTTCTATTGCTTGTCTTAGAAAAATTGGAGTAGAAACAGGTGGATCGAACGTACAATTTGCAATCAATCCTAAAGACGGCAGGATGGTTATCATTGAAATGAATCCAAGAGTTTCAAGATCTTCAGCCCTTGCTTCTAAGGCAACTGGATTTCCAATAGCAAAAGTTGCTGCCAAACTGGCTATCGGTTACACGCTTGATGAATTGAAAAATGAAATTACCAAAACAACCCCTGCCTCATTTGAGCCAAGTATTGACTATGTTGTAACAAAAATTCCACGATTTACATTTGAAAAATTCTCAACATCTGAGGCAATTCTTGGGACATCAATGAAATCTGTTGGTGAAGCGATGGCAATTGGTAGAAACTTTAAAGAGTCTTTACAAAAAGCTTTAGTTTCTCTTGAAATTGGCTTTTCAGGTCTTGATCGTATTTTTCCATTAAACAAAAAACAAATTGAAAAAGAATTAAGAAAAAATATTCCAAACAGAATACTGTTAGCTGCAGAAGCATTTAGAAAAAAAATAAATATCAAAAGAATTCATCAACTTTGTAAAATAGATCCTTGGTTTTTAGAGCAGATAAAAGAAATTGTTGATGAGGAAAACCAAATTCAAAGAAAAGGTCTACCTAAAGATTACAATGAATTTAATAGAATTAAGTCCATAGGTTTTTCAGATAAAAAATTATCTGAAATCACTAAAATTCCTGAAGACCTTATTAGAAAAAAAAGAACTGCTTTAAAAGTATTACCAGTTTACAAAAAAGTAGATACCTGTGCTGCTGAATTTAAATCTTTCACCCCTTATATGTATTCAACATATCAAAGAAACTATGCTTTAAATTCAGAGTGTGAGGCAGACCCCTCTTCTAGAAAAAAAATAATAATTTTAGGTGGCGGACCAAATCGTATAGGTCAAGGTATTGAATTTGACTATTGTTGTTGTCAGGCAAGTTATGCACTTAAAGAAAGTGGCTTTGAAACTATAATGATTAACTGTAATCCAGAAACAGTTTCAACGGATTACGATACTAGTGACAGACTATATTTTGAACCTCTAAAAGAGGAGTATGTTTTTAATATTATTAAAAAAGAACAACAAAAGGGAAACCTTGTAGGAATCATTGCTCAGTTTGGTGGACAAACTCCTATAAGACTTGCTAAATTTTTACATGACAACAAGCTGCCAATTTTAGGTACACAATACACATCCATAGATCTTGCTGAAGATAGAGATAGATTTAGTAAATTACTTGATAAGTTAAGATTAAAACAAGCAGAAAGTGGTATCGCTCAAAATTACAAACAAGCTATTCAAATTGCTGAAAAAATTGGACTGCCTTTAATGGTAAGGCCATCCTATGTATTAGGTGGTAGAGCAATGGAGATTGTCTACGAAAAAAGTCAGCTTAAAAATTTTGTAGAAGAAGCTTTTAAGGCTGCAGAAGAAAATCCAATACTAATAGATAAGTTTATAAGTCACGCAATGGAAGTGGATGTAGATGCCATATCAGATGGAAAAGAAGTTTATGTGGCAGGAATTATGCAGCACATTGAAGAAGCCGGAATTCACTCAGGGGACTCTGCTTGTTGCCTTCCCCCTGTATCAATTAAACCTAAGCTAATCGCTGAAATAGAAATTCAAACTAAAAAATTAGCCATAGCATTAAAAGTAAAAGGTTTCATGAATATTCAATTTGCTATTAAAAATGATGAAATTTATGTAATTGAAGTTAATCCGAGAGCTAGTCGAACTGTTCCCTTTGTCTCTAAAGCTAAAGGATTGCCACTTGCAAAAATTGCCTCAAGGGTGATGGCTGGAGAAAAGTTATCTAAGTTCAATTTAAAGAGTAAAAATAAAAATTTATTTGCTGTCAAAGAAGCAGTTTTCCCTTTCAATAAATTTCCAAACAGTGATGTTTTATTAGGCCCTGAAATGAAATCTACGGGAGAAGTGATGGGGTTTGATAAAGATTTTGGAATGGCTTATGCAAAAAGCCAAATCGCTGCATCAAATTCACTACCCACAAGAGGCTTAGCGTTTATTTCTTTAAAAGATGGTCATAAGGATGAAGGAGTTGATTTAGCAAAACAACTCTTAAAGTTAAATTTTACTTTATGTGGAACTGGTGGCACCGCAGAGTACATTCGTAAGCATGGAATGAAATGTAAAACCATCAATAAAGTTAGTGGGGGATCACCACACATTGTTGATGTGTTAAATTCTGGAAAAATTGCATTAGTGATTAATACAGGGGGCGGAAATAGTGAACACCGTCTTCATGATGCAATGGCTTTAAGAAGAGCGACCCTAGTTAATAAAGTTCCTTATTGTACAAACATGTCTACTGCTCAAGCTTGCTTGATGGGAATTAGATCTTTAAAAACAAAAGAGATTACAGTAACTGCACTTCAAGATATTTAATGTGAAGACAGTCCAGTATTTGCAATACTAAAAATCATATCTTCGTAACTCATATCAAGGTTTAAAACACACGATCTATAGAAATAACCTGTTCGTAGACCTGGCATTAAATTTGCTTCTATAAAGTGAGGAATGCCAAAGTGATCCATCTTAATATCTATTCTCCCTAAAGATTTTCCACCTAGTGCTTTAAAAGAATCTTTTGCAAGTCTTGAAAGTTTATCAAAAACTATGACGTCGGAAACGGCAATTACATTTTCTTCATCATTTTTTTTAACATCAAAATCAAGAATACAATGACCGTTAATATTTTCTTTTACTATAATTTCAATTGGCATAGCTCTTAAAGCTCCATCAATACTATCTTCAAAAATACCAACACTATATTCTTTGCCTGCTAAATAAGTTTCAACCAATGAAGGTGAGTTTTGTTTTATTTTAATGTCTAATACTTTTGCTGTAAAACTTTCAAAGTTAAATACAATTGAGTTTTTATCAACCCCTCTACTATCTCCTCCAGTTACTGGTTTTATAAATAGAGGAAAACTTATTGGAATTGCATTTTCATTTAAATATTCACCAGGATTGGTTATAAAAAAATCAGCAGTTCTAATGTTATTTTTTTGCATAATTTTCTTTGCTCTATTTTTATCACTTTCATTATCAAGGGCTGCTTTACTTGAAGCGATATAGGGTATTTCAAACATTTCTAAATAGTCATTTAACCATATGTTTCTATTGTTAAAAAAGAAGTACTTAACACCAGAAAATACTAAGTCTGGTTTTCTCTTAACTAAAGCTTCGAGATCTTTTTCAGAGTTAATTTCAGTAATTGAAACATCTTTATATCGTTTAGATAAAATTCTTAGAATATTTTTTTCTTCTATAACAATACCAACATTATCTTGATGGGAATTTTTTGGACCAAGATTAGGGACAACAACTATTTCAATTGTCTTATTAATCTTTATTGGAATAATATTATTTTTTATTAAAGGTACAATATTACCTATCTCTGAAATTCCTTGTTTAGCTATATCTTTTATAATCATAATAAATAACCTTCATCAATCATGATAAATTCATGACTTCTGAAGTGTCTTTAGATCGGTACTTTTCGAAAAATACTTGCCTTAATAATGATTTATAATTTAATTTGGCAGTATCTAAAAAATAACGTGTATCAGTTATAAAACTAATAGATAGAAGCAAATTAAATTAGGTGCTTTTTGCTAATTCTATGCGAAAATTAGACTAGGCTACTTTCCAATCAGTTGGGAAAGTTACATAGTTAACCTGAAGGCATCTTCTTTCTTTAACTATTTTTTTCTTCTCCATGCCATGCCAAGTATTAGGTCCACTTGAAAAGAGATAGCCATAATTATTTTTATACGGAACTGTTTTAACTTTCTCTAATTTTTCATTATAAAAATCAGTGCCAAGCTCTTCAGATTCGTTGGCATTATTAACAAAAATTAAGCCTGACAATAGTTTTTCTTTGATATCACAGTGAGGTTTTAACCAGAACCCTTCCCTATCACAAATAACCTCAACTCTAACGTATGAATTAGACAAATCTTTATTGATCATTTTTGAAATAACTTCATGAGTTTCTTTTGATTGAAGCTCGTTAATAAATTTAACTAAATTTGGAAATTGTTTTTCATTTTCTTTTGTAACAAAACATCTAAATTTAATAGCTTGGCCACCAGATGCGTTACCTTCTCTAAATTCAGCAGCACCTCCATCTATTGCTCGTGTGCCATCATAATTTAAATCATGTTCCCTAACATCAGGTATATCTGCAGTTATAATTTCTTGAATTGCTCCATCGGTTAATACATTGGTATATTCCCAGTGTGTAAAGGGTGTGTCATGTTTTTTTGCGTTATTTTGAATTGAATTTAAAAATGACATTATTGTTTAATTTTATGATTTATTATTTTTGCTACTCTATTCGTTTCATCAAGCTTTTGATAGTTCCAATTTTCTAAATCTTCTCCTAAATTTCTAGTTATATTCAACTCTTTAAATAAATTTCTGAATTTTTGAAAACGATTGTCATTTTTCTTAGGCTCAATATTTGCAATATAAATTGGCTTTCCTGTTAGTGCTGCTTCTGAAATCATTGAACTAGAATCGCATGTTACAACAATATATTCGGAAATTGCTAATGCTGATAAATAAGCTTTTTTGTCCACATCATCAATAACAGTATGATTTTCTCCAAAAAATTCTTTGGCATAATTAATAATATTTTTTGGTGTCCTCATCGATGGAATAACTACTAACTGAAAATTATTATTTTCTACTAAGGTTTTTAAATTAGTAAAAATTTTTTCAACATTTTCAGTCGAATAGTCATAATATTTAGTTGGACCTCCAATAATCAAGGTTATTGTTTTTCTTTCATCTCTTTTGATAAATGAATCAAGATAACCTTTGTTTGCTTGAATCTCTTGTTCGCTTAAATAATGAATTGCTCCTTTTGTATTAATTACATTTTCTCCAGTAATTCCGTCATGCTCAGGCGCTACAATGAAATCAAAGTTTTTAAAATTTACTTTTGGATTTTGAATATGAATATTAATAACTTTTTTATTAGAATTCTTTTTTAAGTGAATGGATGGGATTACACTTTTTCTACCACATGAAATAATTACATCAAAGTCAGATGATATTATTTTTTTATAAACATTGCTTGAAACTGGTGTTAGCTTCGGTGGAAATAATTTCCAAAAACTATTAAGTTCAATCTTCTCGTGTATAAAATCTAGATCAAGAGCTTTGGCTAAGCCTTCAACTTGACTAATCATGCCATGCATACCCTCTGTCAATAATAACCCTTTTAATTTTGTCATTTATCCTTATATAACTTCTGCATGAGTGAAAATCCAATTAAACACACAAAAGTGTTAATAATAGGGTCAGGTCCCGCAGGTTATACAGCGGCTGTTTACGCTGCAAGAGCAATGCTAAATCCTATTCTAGTTTACGGATCTCAGCCTGGTGGACAATTAACAACAACAACAGATGTAGAAAATTACCCTGGATTTTCTGATGTAATTCAAGGTCCATGGTTAATGGATCAAATGAGAGATCAGGCAAAAGCAGTTGGAACTGATCTAATTGAAGATCATATTTCATCTGTAAATTTAAAATCAAAACCATTTGAGGCTATTGGTGATAGTGGACAAAAATATACAGCAGATAGCATTATAATTTCTACAGGTGCTCAAGCAAGATGGTTAAATTTAGAGTCTGAACAAGCCTATAGAGGATTTGGAGTTTCAGCTTGTGCAACATGTGATGGTTTTTTCTTTAAAGAAAAAGTTGTAGCAGTTGTTGGCGGTGGAAATGCAGCTGTGGAAGAAGCAATGTTTCTTACAAAGTTTGCATCAAAGGTAAAATTAATTCACAGACGAGATACTTTAAGAGCAGAAAAATTACTTCAAAAAAAATTAATGGAAAATAAAAAAATTGAAATAATTTGGGATAGTGCCGTTGAAGAAGTTATTGGGGATAGTGAACCTAAGAATGTTAAAGCTATTAAGATTAAAAATTTAAAAACTAATAAAATTGAAGAAATGAAAATAGATGGCTTGTTTATTGCAATTGGTCATGATCCAGCAACGGCTCTTTTTAAAGAACAATTAGAAATGGATAAAGAAGGATATTTGATTACCAAACCAGATTCTACAGAAACTAATGTCCCTGGGGTTTATGCTGCAGGAGATGTTAAAGACAAAACATTCAGACAAGCTGTAACTGCTGCTGGTATGGGTTGTATGGCAGCATTAGAAGCTGAAAAATTTTTATCTCACTAAATATTATTTAAGTTCTAATTTAAGCTTTTACAAAAAGTAGATATTTTTTCTAAAGCCTTTTTAAGATTTTCCATTGAAGTTGCATAAGATATTCTAAAAAAACCTTCTAAACCAAATGCAGAACCTTGAACAACTGCAACACCACTATTTTCTAATAAAGACTGAACAAAATCAGT
>ENA-OWPI01003529-OWPI01003529.1-marine-metagenome-genome-assembly--contig:-NODE-3529-length-13245-cov-44.894821_pt1 | contig 13245 bp, 16 predicted proteins | sample MGYA00238138_ERZ651775 | MGnify/ENA primary metagenome ERZ651775 (study PRJEB26906, sample SAMN06265043) | marine metagenome | isolation source: Helgoland LTER site | place: Germany:Helgoland, sampling...
GCAGGTTTAGCAGCAATAGCTTTAGCTGGTGCCGGTGTTGGTATTGGAATAATTTTTGGAAACTATTTATCAGGAGCGATGAGAAATCCTTCTGCTGCACAAAAACAGTTTCCTAATTTGCTTTTAGGATTTGCACTTGCAGAAGCAACAGGATTATTTGGATTAGTAGTTGCATTAATCATTCTTTTTGCGTTTTAAATTTAATGATTAAAAAAATATATTTTCAGTCAATATTTTTTAGCTTCCTATTTTCTAAGGAAGCTTTTGCAGCTGAAAGCGGAGGTATGCCTCAATTAAATCCTGAGTTTTGGGTTTCACAGATTTTTTGGTTAACATTAACTTTTGGAATTCTGTATGTAGTTTTATCTAAACTAATACTGCCGAAAATTAGTAACAACTTAGAGTCTCGTAAATCTCAAATACTAGAAAATATTGAGGCTGCAGAGAAACAAAGGGAAGATAGTGAAGCTAAGCTTGAAGAATATGAGGAAATTATTTCTAAAAGTAAACTTGAGGCCAAAAACATCTTCAGCCAATCAAGAGAAAAAGTTTTAAAAGATATTGGTGCCAAAAGAGAAGTTTTAGACAAGCAAATCGATGAGGAAATCAGTAAAGCTGAGCAAGAAATAAATAATTTACGTGAAAGTGCTCCTGATAAAATTAACATGATAGCAATAGAAACCTCATCAGAACTAATACAAAAGCTTATTGGTGCTGAAGTTAATAATAGCAGCATATCTGCAATTGTTGACGATTTGTCTAGAAGAAACGGAGATAAATACTATGGTAATTGATGCAACTTTTTGGGTAGCTGTTTCATTTATTATTTTTTTTGGAGCCTTAATTTATCTTAAGATTCCTCAAAAAGTTACTGAGATGTTGGATAAAATGATTTCTGACATTAAAAATGAAATTGATGAGAGTGAAAAATTAAGAACAGAAGCAAAAACATTGCTTGATAATGCTCAACATAAATTAGACTCTGCACAATCGGTAAGTAATCAAATTCTTGAAGATGCTAAAAAAGATTCTGACAAATTAATTATCGAGTTAAATGATAAGTTTCATAAATCTTCAGAAATAAAAAAAAACTTAGCTGAAAATAAAATAAGTCAAATGAAAGAAGCGGCAATTAAAGAGATAAAGGACGCATCAATTAAAATTGCTGTAGATTCTGTTAAAAAGATTATTACTACATCAGTTGATAAATCTAAACTAGATGCAGTGTTTCAAAAAAATTTAGATGAAACTAAAGAAGAGTTAAAAAAAATTAACTCATAATACTCTTACATTTTCTTCAAAAAACTATAAATTAGAAAAATGAATTCTATTGTTATTGGCTCTGGTTTTGGGGGTATTGCGGCTGCACTTAGGCTCAAAGCCAAAGGTCATAAAGTTACATTAATTGAAAAACATCCAGATCTTGGAGGTAGAGCAAGAGTATTTAGAAAAAATGGATTTATATTTGATGGAGGCCCAACCGTAATCACGGCACCCTATCTAATTAATGAATTATTTGAATTATTTAAAAAAAATCCAAAAGATTATATTAAGCTATCTCCTCTAAAAGTTTGGTATCAGTTTGTTTTTGAAGATAAGTCTAAATTTAATTATTCAGGCAATGAAAATGAAATGAAAGCTCAAATTAAAGAACTAAATAAAGAAGATGTCAAAGGTTATGAAAAATTAGTAAATTTTACAAAAAAAATTTTTGACAAAGGTTTTACAGAACTTGCCGATATTCCTTTTGATAAACCGTTCGTGATGATGCAACAATTACCATCTCTATTAAAACTTAAAAGCTACAAATCAGTCTACTCATTAGTATCTTCATATATAAAAAATGAAAAGTTAAGAAGAATGTTAAGTATGCATCCTCTTTTGGTTGGAGGAAATCCATTTACAACAACTTCAATTTATGGGTTAATTTTATACTTGGAAAAAAAATGGGGGATTCATTACTCAATGGGTGGGACTGGTAATATAATAAAAGGTTTTGAAAAATTAATGAATGAAGTCGGTATAAAAGTTATTAAAGGCAATGAAGTAACAAAAATTTTATCAAAAAATAATAAAATCACCAGTATTCAATTAGATAACCATGACTACATAGATACAGATAATGTTATATGTAACGCAGATCCGCCTGCTGTTTATGAAAAATTATTAGATGAAAAAAATAATAATTCATTTTTATTTAAATGGAAAAAAAAAAGAATGGAATATTCTATGGGGCTATTTGTCTATTACTTTGGAACAAAGAAAATCTATGACAATGTGGAGCATCATACAATAAAATTTGGTAGCAAATATAAAGAACATCTTGATGACATATTTGACAAAAAGAAATTAAACAACGATATCAGTTATTATCTCCATAGACCTTCTGCTACAGACAAGTCTATGGCACCTGAGGGAAATGATTGTTTTTATGTTTTAGTGCCCGTACCCAATAATCAATCAGGAATTGATTGGAGCATTGAGGGTGACAAAATGAAAAAATTAATCATAGATAAAATGGAAAATGATTTAATGCCAAATCTAAGAAATAATATTGTTGAAGATTTCTATTTAACACCAGATTATTTTGAAAAAGACCTTAATACAAAGTTTGGATCTGGATTTTCTATACAACCAAAATTCACCCAATCTGCTTACTTTAGGTTTCATAATAAGTCAGAAATTTATGATGGTCTTTATTTTGTTGGCGCAGGAACACACCCAGGAGCTGGTGTTCCGGGAGTTTTATCATCCGCAAAGGTTTTAGATAAAATTTTATAATGACAAACCAAAATTACTTGTCAATTTATGCCAAATCTTTTAATTGGGCAGGTTTTTTTTTACCAAAACAAACATATCAAAAATGTTCAGCATTATATGATTTTTGTAGAGTTGTAGATAATATTGCTGACGATGAGGCTACAATTGAATTTAAGGAAAATGAATTTAAAAAATTTGAAAATAATTTTAACAACAAAAACTTCAATGATCCTATTATTAAAAATATGTGGAATCTTATTGATGAATTTAATATTTCGTTAAAAATTATTCATGATTTATTTGAAGGCATTAAATCTGACATCAGTGAAAAAGTAAAATTAAATTCAAAAAAAGAACTAATAATTTATTCGTACAGAGTTGCTGGAACAGTTGGGCTGATGATGGCAAAAATTTTAAAAGTAAGTAAAAAAAGTTCTTTAAAATCAGCAATTGATTTAGGTATAGCAATGCAACTAACAAATATATCAAGAGACGTTATAGAGGATTTAAGAATTAATAGATCTTACATAAATGAAAACTTTGAAGAGATTAAATCCACTTTAATGCTTGCAGAAAAATTTTATGAAAACTCATTTCAATCAATTAAAGAAATCCCAATAAGCTTTCGATTTTCCATCTTAGTTGCAAGACGAGTTTATAGAAAAATTGGATATAAAATTTTAAAACAAAAAAATTTAGAAAATTATAGAAAATCTGGAAAGATTTATGTTTCAAATCTTGAAAAAATAATTGAGACTTTTCTTTCTGTTTTTGACCTAATTAAACTGTTATTAATAAATAAAAATGATGATTATATTCAACATGATCATTTATTGATTAGTGAGGAATTAAATCTAGATGAAAGAATTTGATTATATAATAATTGGTGGTGGGTGTGCTGGACTATCTCTTGCATATGAGCTCGATATCAATCAAAAGCTAAAAGATAAAACTTTAGCAATTATTGAACCAAGAGATGAATACAAAAAAGATAAAACCTGGTCTTTTTGGCGCGTTACTCCTCATAACTTTGATGATTGTATTAAAAAAAGCTGGGGTAACTTTACAATTAATATCCCAAACAATACAAAACATGTTGAATGTTTAAACACACCCTATCAAACTATTGATAGCGGTTTATTTTATCAAAAAATAATCAATAAATTAAAACAGAATACTAATGTTAATTTTTTTAAAAGTATTAGGGAAATTAATACAGAAAATTCTTTTGTTTTTAACAGCGTTAGTGACCTAGAAGAAAGTAAAAATAATTTATGGCAACATTTTTCAGGAATAGAAATCGAAACAAGTAAAGATTTTTTTGATGATGAAATATTCAACTTAATGGATTTTGATTGCGATCAAAAAGATAGTGTTCACTTTTTTTATACACTACCCTTTTCTAAAACAAAGGCACTTATAGAAACGACATGGATTTCAGATCTGAATAACAATTCATTAAAAGATTATGACAAACAATTAAAAAATTATATTGAAAATAAATTGAAAATTAAAAATTATAAGATTAATTTTAAGGAGACTGGTGCCATTCCTCTATTTCATCCAAAAAATATTAAAAAATTAAATCAAATGGAAATTGGTACTGCTGGAAATATGACAAGACTGAGTACTGGGTATACATTTTTAAACATCCAAGAACAAAGTAGATATATTAGGGAGAATATAGAGAGTATTACAAAAACAAAAATTTTTTCATTAGATAAAAAATATCAATTTTTAGATAACATTTTTCTTAAAGTTCTAAAAAATAATCCTAAAAAAATGGCACAAATATTTTACAAAATGTTTAACTGCCCATCAAATACAGTTATAAATTTTTTATCAAATAAAAGTAGTATATATGAAGATATCTCTATAATTTCTAAAATGCCAAAGTGGATTTTTCTAAAACAATTATTTTAATATGATTAATGAAATTAAAAAAATTAATTTAAATCACTCTTTTATTTTTTTTTTATTGTCATGTATTTTTTCTTTAATAATTTTTAAAATAAATAATTTTAGTATTTCACCATTAATATGCTTGCTACTAATTTTAACTATAGGTGTATCCCATGGATCTTTAGACCATATAAAGGGTAAAAAACTTTTTAATATTCTAAATATTAAAAAAATTTCTATTTTTTATTTTTCATATATTTTTATAGCTATTTCTGTGATTGTTATTTGGACAACTATACCCTCTATTTCGTTAATAATTTTTTTGATTGTTGCTTCTTTTCATTTTGGCAAAGAAGATACTCAATTTTTAATCAGTAAAAATTCATATTTTAATCAATTATTATTTTTTTTTAAAGGACTCTTGATAATTTTTGCACCAATGTTTTTTCACTTTGATGAAACTGTAACTATATTTAAGTATTTACTAGTCAATAATGAAATTTTTTACTCGACCTTAGGTTTTATAGAAAAAAATAAAATATTACCTATAGGAATTATTTTAAGTACCCTGTCTAGTATTTATTTATTTTTGAAAGAATTTGAAATTAAAAAATTAACAATTTTTTTAGATTATTTTTCAATTATAATATTAAATTATTATCTATCTCCTTTGTTAGCGTTTACTATTTACTTTTGTTTTTTACACTCAATTAGACATAGTATTACTCTTGTTTATGAAATAGATAAAAATGATTTTAATAATGGCTTAAAAATTTTTGTAAAAAAATCTTTACCATTGACTGCTCTAACTGCAATTTTTTGCTTAATAGCTCTTTATCTATTAAATAATAGCTACGATTTGAGCAGTTCAATATTAAAGATAATATTTATAGGTTTGGCGTCATTAACCTTTCCACATATATTGCTGGAATATTTATTAGAAAAAAATGAAAAACAAAGAAATTAAAATTTTATTATCAGCCCCAAGAGGTTTTTGTGCTGGGGTTGAAAGAGCTATTGAGATTGTAGAAAAATCAATTAAAAAATATGGAGCTCCTGTCTACGTACGTCATGAAATTGTTCATAACAAATTTGTTGTTGATGATTTAAAAATGAAAGGTGCTATATTTGTTGAAGAGCTAGAGGAAATTCAAGATAGATCAAGACCTGTTATTTTTTCAGCACATGGTGTACCAAAACAAATACCAGACGATGCAAAAAATTATAAAATGTCTTATATAGATGCCACATGTCCATTGGTTTCTAAAGTTCATAGAGAAGCTGAAAATCTTAATAAGGCTGGTTATCATATAATTTTAATTGGACATCAAAACCATCCCGAGGTTGTGGGCACAATGGGCCAATTACCTCATGGAAGTATTGAACTTATTCAAAATGAAGATGAAGCTAAAAATTACAAAACCAAAGAAGACAAAAAAATTGCATTTGTTACTCAAACAACTTTGTCTGTAGATGACACTAAAGAAATAATAAAAATTTTAAAAAAAAAATTTCCTAAAATACGAGAGCCTTTTAAAGAGGATATTTGTTACGCTACAACAAATAGACAAATGGCAGTTAAAAATATTGCAAAAATGTGTGATATGTTTTTTGTAATTGGTAGTAGAAACTCATCAAACTCAGTAAGACTTGTTGAGGTAGCTAAAAAATCAGGATGTACAAATTCTCACTTAATCCATTCAAAAAGTATAATTCCATATGAGGAAATTAAAAACTCAAATACTATTGGTATTTCATCAGGTGCATCAGCACCAGAAATTTTAGTGGAAAACTTTATTCATAATTTAAAAAATAGATTTACTGTCACTATAAATGAAGTAGAAATAATCAAAGAAAACGTAATATTTAAAGTCCCAAAAAAACTAAATTAAATGGCTGTTTACACTAAAATAAATAAAGGTGATATTTCTTTTATAAATAAACAATTTGGTATTGAGGAAATCATAAGTTTTCAAGGTATCAAAAAAGGAATTGAAAATACAAATTATTTATTAAAGTCAAAAAATAAAAAATTTATATTAACAATTTTTGAAAAAAGAGTTTCTAATAAAGAGATACCATTTTTTATGAAATTAATGGATAAATTAAATAATTCTAAAATTAATTGTCCTAAGCCACTAAAAAATAATAATGGCAAATACTTAATAAAACTAAAAAATAAAACGGCCTGTATTGTTTCTTTCTTGAAAGGCAAAGATAAGAATAAACTCAACTTAAAAAATTGTTTTGAAGTTGGTAAGATAATTGCTCAAATGCATTTGGTCACAAAAAATATTAATCTATCACGAAAAAACTCTATGGGTATTAAAAATTTAGATCCATTGCTAAAAAGCATAAAGTTTAGATCTAATAAATTTAGCAATTTAGAAAAATTTTTAGTAAATAATCTAAAAGAAATTAAGAAAAATTGGCCAAAAAAACTACCGAAAGGCATTATTCATGGTGATTTATTTATAGATAATATTTTTTTCAATAAAAACAAACTTTCAGGAATTATTGATTTTTATTTTGCAGCAAATGATTATTTTATGTATGAAATCGCTATTTGTATTAACGCATTATGTTTTGATAATAAAAAATCAAAATTTAAAATTAACAAACAAAAAATCAAAAGTTTAATTAAAGGATATGAAAGTATTAAAAAAATTTCTCTTAAAGAAAAAAAATCATTAAATATTTTATGTCGAGGTGCTGCAATGAGATATTTTCTTACTAGACTTTATGATTATTCAAATACTCCCAAAACTGCATTAATACAAATTAAAGATCCAAATGAATATTATCAAAAACTTATTACACATAATACGTTAGTCTCTTATAAAGATTATTTGATCTAATGATTAAGATTTATACAGATGGTTCGTGTTTAAAAAACCCTGGAGATGGAGGTTGGGCAGCAATTATAAGCAAAAATGGGGAAAATATAGAGATTAGTGGTAGTGAAAAAGATACCACAAATAATAGAATGGAACTATTAGCTCCGATTAACGCCTTAAAAGAAATGAAATCAAATGAACAAATTGAAATTTATACAGACTCTCAATATGTAAAACTTGGAATAACTGAGTGGATTAATAAATGGGTTGTAAATAATTGGAAAACCTCAAAAAAAGAAGATGTAAAAAATAAAGATTTGTGGATTGAGCTTTATGATTTAAATAAATCTTTAGATGTTAAATGGAATTGGGTTAAAGCTCATGCTGGCAATATAATGAATGAAAAAGTTGATTTGCTAGCTAAAAAGGCTGCAAATCTAAACTAATTCTAAAAAATTTTCAGCAGCTGAAATTTCGCAAGAGCCTGTATCTTTTTCTTCCTGTAGTCTAACAACTTTCATATTATCTACTAGCATTGTATATCGATTTGATCTTATACCAAGACCTCTACCACTTTTATCTACATCGGCACCTATTGCCTTAGTAAAATTTAAAAATGGATCACCTATCATTAAAATTTTATCCCCTACACTATTCTCTTTTCCCCAGGCATTCATTACAAATGGGTCATTTACTGAAATGCATATAATTTTATCAATTCCTTTCTTTTTATATTCTGCATTCATATTTACATAACCAGGTAAATGCTTAGCAGAGCATACCGACGTATAAGCCCCTGGAAGACCAAATATTACTATTTTTTTATTTTTAAATAAATCTTCAATAGTTTTTTTAACTGGTTCTCCATCTTCAAGAACAAAAACTTCTGAATTTGGTAAATTATCATTTTCTTTTATATTCATTAAATTCTTTCTTTTATGTGTTGTTTTACTTTATCAACATTATTATCGATAATATCATAATTTTCTTTTTCGCTCAAAATATACATTAGTTCTTTAGGTAGTTCAGCTTTTAGGTTTATAGCATTTTTTATTGCATCAGGAAACTTGCAAGGATGAGCTGTAGCCAAAACTATATTGTTTCCACTTATTTTAACTTTATTAAAAGCTCCATAACCTATTGCACTGTGTGGATCTAAAACTAAGTCAAATTTTTCATAAACTTCTTTAATAGTTTTTAAAACTTCATCCTCGTTCATTTTTGAAGATAAAAAATCACTGTTAATTCTATCTAATCTTTGTTGATCAATTATATACTTACCTTTTTCTTTAATATCATTCATTGCATTAATTGTTTGCATATCATCACCATTATTTAAATCGTAGATAAGTCGTTCAAAATTACTTGCAATTTGTATGTCCATACTTGGGGAGATAGTTTCTGTAACTTTTTCTACCTCATAACTACCTTTTGAAATAGCCCTATGTAAAATATCATTTTGATTAGTTGCAACAATCAATTTATTAATAGGAAGACCCATTTTTTTTGCTAAATATCCAGCATACACATCTCCAAAATTTCCGGTAGGAACTGAAAAATTTACAGGCTGATCTTTTTTTTTTGCTAAAAAATAGCTATAAAAATAATATACACTTTGTGCAATAATTCTTGCCCAATTAATTGAATTAACTCCTGACATTTTAATTTCATTTGAAAAACTCTTGTCAGCAAACATTGATTTGACTAGATTTTGGCAGTCATCAAAGTTTCCATTAATTGCAATATTAAATACATTTTGCTCTTTTCCAGTTGTCATCAATTTTCTTTGAACTGATGAAACACGATTATGCGGATGAAGAACGAATATGTTAATATTTTTTTTTCCTTTAATGGCATCTATTGCTGCTGCTCCAGTATCTCCTGAAGTTGCTACAACAATATTAATTTTTTGATTTTCATTGTTGAGATAATATTCATAAAAATTGCCTAAGAGTTGCATTGCAACGTCCTTGAAAGCTAAAGTAGGGCCATGAAATAACTCAAGTACAGATCTGTCTCCGACCTCTATTAAGTTAACAACATTTTTTTTTCTAAAAACTGAATAAGATTTATCAATGATTTTACTTAAATCATTCTCACTCATAAAATCACCAATAAAAGTAGAGATAATTTTTTTTGCTAACTCATTATATTCAAGTTCTCTAAAACTATTAATCTCAGTATCACTATATTTATTAAGTGACTGAGGTATAAATAAACCACCATCATCTGCCAACCCTTTTATAAAAACTTCTTTAAATTCAAACGTTTCTTTACTATTTCTGGTGCTTATATATTTCATCTAATAATTTTTTTTCCTAAAATATAAATATATTAAAAGAATTGAAATCGCCATTGAAAACCAAGTAATTGCATATTTTTTATGGTTGTTTGAAATATTAGCAGTAATCACTTTAGGTTCTGGCGTCTTATAATCTCCATTTATATATATGATATATTTAGAAAACTTTTTTCCAGTATAAGAAAAAATATCATCTCTATCTAATGTAAACCAATAGTTCTTTTCTATGTCATTTTCAGGTTTAAATGAATTTGCTTTAGATTGTTTTTTCAGTGTTCCAATTATACGATTTGTATTAATTAAATTAATTTCTGCTTTATCTTTTTTATCAAAAGGTATCCATCCTCTGTTAATCAAATAATTTTCATTGCCTATTAAAATAGGATTGATTACTTCAAATCCAGGTTTTCCACTATTATTTAAATTATATAAATAAATTTGTTTATCAAAATCAACTGTCCCAGAAGTTTTTATTCTCAAATAATTTTTATTATTAGATTTTGATAACTCAACTGGATTAATTTTTAAAGAATTTTCAATTTCTGATATTAAGTCTAGCTTCCAATTTAATCTATATAGCTGCCATGATCCTAATGATAAAAGCACTAGAATAATAAAATAAACAAAAACTGAAAATAAAAACTTATTCTTCAAGGATTAAATATTAACTTCCCCAAATATATATTGCAGCAAATAAAAATAACCAAACGACATCGACAAAATGCCAATACCATGCTGCAGCCTCAAATCCGAAGTGATGTTCTTCTGTGAAATGTCCTTTTTTAGCTCTAGCGTAGCATACTGCTAAAAAGATAGTCCCTATTATCACATGAAAGCCATGAAAACCTGTGGCCATATAAAAAACGGAACCATAAATATGACCAGAATAAGTAAATGTTGCATGATGATATTCATAAGCTTGAAGTAATGAAAAACAAAAGCCGAGAATAACTGTTAGCAGTAGGCCTTGCATAAAGCTTTTTCTATCACCTTCTAACAATGCATGATGAGACCAAGTTACAGTTGTTCCTGATAATAGTAAAACTAATGTATTGATTAATGGAATATCCCATGGATCAAAAGTTTCTATATCTTTTGGAGGCCAAACATTTCCAACAAATTCATTAGGAAATAAACTTATATCAAAATATGCCCAGAACCACGCAACAAAGAACATAACCTCTGATGCAATAAACAAGGTCATTCCATATCTATGATGAATTTGAACAACAGGAGTATGGTGTCCTTGATGTTCAGCTTCTATAACAACATCTCTAAACCACATGTATGCTCCATAAAACAACAAAGCTAAACCAAGGTACATTCCCCAAGAAATATCATTATGCATATAATAAATTGTTCCTATTGCTAATACTAAGCAAGAGAATGATACGTAGATTGGCCAAGGACTTGGATCTACTAAGTGGTAATCATGTTTTTTTTCAGCTGACATTTTTCGTGATTATGATTGTTTATAGTAATCTGTCGAGAAAAAAGTGTACGACAAAGTTACATCTTGAAGATTTTTTGTAGTTGGATCATTTACAAGCTCAGGATCTAAATAAAATGTCATAACGTATGTGGCCTTCTCGCCTGCTTTTAGAGCTTGTTTTTCAAAACAAAAACAACCTAATTTACTATAATATTTACCAAAACTTGTTGGTGAAACATTAAAACTTGCAACTCCATAACTTGTGTCATCCCCATAATTTTCAACCTCAAACTCTATTTTGTTAACTTGACCAACTTTAACATCAATAACATTAGATTTTGCTTTAAAATTCCATTCAAGATTATTTACGTTAGTATCAAATCTAACACTTACCACTTTATCCAATACTATATTTGGGGCCTCTTTAGATACTTGTGTTGTTCCTCCAAATCCAGTTATTCGACAAAACATATCATAGAGAGGAACTGCTGCAAAAGAGAGTCCAAGCATTAAGAAAAAAATTCCTCCTAGCAAAACAGGTGTTAAAGTTTTTTTCTTCATCATATCTGTCTATCGAAAACTCCTACATTATAAAGAGTAAACAGAAACAGAAATACCATAAATGCCAAAATTGCTACAGCAGTTAGAATATTTTTTTTCTTAGTTTTTTTGTCAGGTATCATCATAAAATTTTATCTATTAAAAAAAGAACAAATATCAAAAATAAATATAAAATTGAATATCCAAATATAGATTTTGCTTTTTTTGCATTAAATTTATTTTTTTTAAAGTTGTAAAGCTCAAAACATAAATAATTATAATACAAGGTTAAAATCAGAGAAGGAATTAAAAATACTAAACTAACAAAACCAATTAAATAAGGTAAAGCAATTACAGGGAGCATAATTAAAGAATAAATAAATATATTTAATTTTGTACTTTCAACTCCATTTGTTAAAGGAAGCATTGGTATTTTTGCTTTTTTATAATCATCTGATTTATATAAACTTAGTGCCCAAAAATGAGATGGGGTCCAAAAGAAAATTATTAAAAAAAACGTTAAAGGTTCTAAAGAAAGAGAATTTGTAGCTATAGTCCAGCCAATAACAGGTGGCAATGCACCTGCTGCACCTCCAATAACTATATTTTGTGGAGTTTTTCTCTTTAACCAAATTGTGTAAACAAATACATAAAATAGGATGGTAAATAATAATAATAGCGCTGATATTCTATTTGAAAAGAAATCAAGAGCAATTACCGAAAATATTGATAGAGAAATACCAAAAACTAATGCTTGGTTTCTATTAACTTTTCCTGTTGGTATTGGTCTAAGACAAGTTCTTGTCATTAACGCATCAAGATCAGACTCGTACCACATATTTAATGCACCTGCTGCTCCAGCACCAATAGATACTAATATAATTGCAATAATAGCATCTTTTGTTGGAACAACGTTTGGAGCCATCAACAACCCAACGGCACATGTAAAAATTACTAAAGACATTACTCTTGGCTTCATTAGCTTAAAGAGCTCAGAAAAATTAAAAACATCTTCCTGACTTATATTTCTATTCTTTAGTTTAGACTTGATCATTAATTCTCAGTTTAAAAAATCTAAATAAATAATTAACTTGTAGATTTTTCAACACCCTCTTCATCTTCAAACTTTGGCAATTCTTCAAAAGTATGAAAATTAGGTGGTGATGGAACTGTCCATTCTAATGTTGTAGCACCTTCTCCCCAAGGGTTTTGGGCTGCAGCTTTTTTCTTTGAAAAAGCATAAATAAGATTTGCAAAAAACACTACAAGACCAAGGACAGATATATAAGATCCAATTGATGATATGTAGTTCCAACCAGCAAATGCATCTGGATAATCAGCATATCTTCTAGGCATTCCAGCTAATCCTAAAAAGTGTTGTGGAAAAAATACTAAGTTAACTCCTATAAAAGTTAACCAGAAATGTAATTGTCCCATCCACTCAGAATATTCGTAACCACTCATTTTTCCAA
>ENA-OWPI01003530-OWPI01003530.1-marine-metagenome-genome-assembly--contig:-NODE-3530-length-13243-cov-2.898527_pt1 | contig 13243 bp, 6 predicted proteins | sample MGYA00238138_ERZ651775 | MGnify/ENA primary metagenome ERZ651775 (study PRJEB26906, sample SAMN06265043) | marine metagenome | isolation source: Helgoland LTER site | place: Germany:Helgoland, sampling...
CATAAATTTGCAATGTCCTTTTCGAAATTCTTTTTTATTACCTCGATAATAGCTAATGATACAGCCATCAAGGCTGGCTGGGTATTTTGAGTTTTACGTAACTCCTCATCTGGTCCATTAAAAATAATATCAGACAATTTAAAACTTAATATGTCATCAACAATTTGAAAAACCTCTTTAGCAGAACTAAAATTTTCATATAAATCCTTACCCATCCCAACGATTTGCGATCCTTGCCCCGGAAAAACAAAGGCTGTATTATTTTTAATCATTTTATTTTTTATGTTTAATATTTAAATATTTTGCCACGTCTTCAGATTTATATTTAAATTCCTTGAGAAATCTTTGAATTATCTCTTTTTGAATTTGTAATAATGTTTTATGATACCCTTCGTTGGTAAATAAATCAATAAATCTATTAGAATCTTTTAATGATGGCGCTCGCGCCTTATTGTCGTTAGCTCTAACGAGGTCAGGAAAATGCTCCACATCCAAATAATTACCATCACATAAAATTACAGCCTTAAGAATGACATTCCTAAGTTCTTTAATATTTTTTTTCCACCTATGATTAACCAGAACTTCCATAGCTTCCTCAGTAATTCCGCTTACCTCTTTATTTTCATTAATATTAAAAGTGTTACAAAAGCTATTAGCCAATAATTTGATATCAGCAACACCTCTTTGCTGTAAATTAGGTAACTCTATGAGAATTGCACTTAACCTCTTAAGTAAATCAAAATTATTGGACTTATCCCCTAATAATTGAACTAAACTTTTAGAACTTGATGCTACAATACGAGTATCAGATGTATACAAATCTATTGAATTGTATATTTCTACCTCGCCATATTGGATAAAATTTAATAATTTAGATTGCACGTCACGAGGCAAGTATTCAATGTTTTCTATATATAAAGTACCTTTATTTGCTATTCTGATTTTACCATGCACCCTCTTTACATTTCCGTTTCGATCCTTTACATCATATCCAAATAAAATTTTATTAGCATTTTCTGGCATCATGTTTTTGCAATTAAAAATAGCAAATGGGTATCGTAATCTAGTCGAAGAATCATGCATTATTTTTGCAATTAACTCTCGACCAGAACCATCTTCGCCAGAAATAAAGACGGGAATCATAGAGTTTGCGGCCCTCCTTAGTAGTGCAATAACATTTTCCATTATTTTTGACTCAGTTACAATATCAGATATTGTAACTGAATCTTTAGTTCTTAGGTTTATTTCAGATCCTCGATACCTTAAATTCTTCTTCTTAATAGCACTTAAAATGGAATTCGATAATTTATTGAAGATTTCCTTATCCCCCTTTATAATAAAATCATAAGCCCCTAGGGATATAGTTTTAATAGCCAAGGATTTATCGGTACTTCCAGTAATAATAATAACCTGAGTACCGCCTCTCTTGCCTTTAATTTGTTGCAACACTTCGATACCACTTATATCCTTCATAAATAGGTTTAGCAATATTACGTCTATGTCTCTGTAAGAATGGCCGGCAATTTTTTTATCTTTTAAAAAGCAATCGACAATATCTTGGCCTTTAGTAATTCTTACGGCTTCGTTACCCATTCTAGTTACGTAACTACTAAAGATATTAGATTCTACTGGACTATCATCAACAATCGCTACTATATTTTTAATCATATTAATATTATTAAAGTTTTCATAGATTCCTTAGGCACCTAAAATGAATAACTTCTAAACTAGTCAAAATTTTTTTCTTTTCAATTTTGCTTTTAATCCTATTCGCAGTAAACTACTTCAAGATTAGAGATAAAGCAATAAAAAAAAAGAATGTAGACAAGCTGTTCATTTTAAGTTCCTTAATATGGCGTCAGTTATCACAAACAACTCAGCTTTACTTATGGTCAATGAAGGCATAATATATATCAATCCAGAAAATGGCTTAAGCCAGACACCATATTTTACAAATTTCTCCCTTAAAGTAAAGATCTCTTGCCAATTAAAATTAGTTTCAACGACGCCAATGGCACCCTTAACCCTAATATCCACAACATTTGGCAGAGCTGTTAATTTTGATAATTCTTTTTTTAAAGTAGATTCAATATTTTTTACCTTTAAGCGATAGTCAGACAATTGAAAAAGCTCCATAGACGCGTTAGCAGCCGCGCAAGAGATGGGGTTTGCCATGAAAGTTGGGCCATGCATTAGAGCCATATTTAAATCAGATTTATGAAGAAATTTATTATAAATATCATCTGTACAAACCGTTGCAGCTAAAGTAATATGACCGCCTGTTAAAGCCTTACTTAGGCAGATAATATCAGGCACTATATTGGCTTCATTGACAGCAAATATTTCTCCAGTTCGATAAAATCCAGTTGCACACTCATCAGCAATGAAAATTATATCATATTTCTTGGTAATGTGGTAAATTTTTTGTAGAATGTCTGCATTATGAAATTTCATTCCACCAGCACACTGAACTAAGGGTTCGATAATTAAACCAGCAATTTTGTGATGATTCTTTTGTAAAAAATCATCAAAATAATTTAAATCATTGTCATTCTCTGGTAATTTTAAACAAAAATTCTTCTGTAAGTATTTAGAAAATTTTTTATGCATACCACACTCCAAATCCGATAAAGACATAGCTCCAGCAGTATCTCCATGATATCCGTTTTGAAAAGAAATAAATTTATTTTTATTGCTATCCTGAGAATTAAGAAAAAATTGTACGGACATCTTCATAGCAACTTCAATTGCGACAGATCCAGAATCCGAAAAAAACACTTTATTTAAAGATTTAGGAGTAATCTGAGCTAGATTATGAGCTAATTTGTAAGAATGTTCGTGAGCAAATCCAGCAAACATAATATGAGATAATTTTTCAGCTTGCTTTTGAATAGCTTCGACAATTTTTGGATGATTGTAGCCATGAGCCAAACTCCACCAAGAAGAAATGCCATCTATTATTTCCCTACCATCTTTTAATTTAATGGTAACCCCAGATGCGGACTCAACCTCTAATTGTTCAGGATTCATACCCATCTGAGTATATGGTAGCCAAACATGATTTTTTCCTAAATCAAACCAATTCATTCGATATTACCTTTTAAAGATTTTAAATTACAATTTGTAATAATACTATTTCCCCTTTATAGTACTAGATAAGTGGTAATATGATCTAGCATCATCTTTTAAACTTCTAATTACCAAAAGGTCTTGTACCATATTAACAATGGGCAATAGTATAATATGAAGATGAAAATTAATTACAATCTATCTTTTAAAGATCTTTATCAAATAGATGGTTTAAAGAAAATTGATAAATTATTCTTAGAATCACTACAAAAGGCAGATAATACTATTTATCAAAAATTATTAAAATCTCGTCAGAATCCAGACAAAATAGATAGTGAAAGTGAGTTAATTATCCTCTTATCTCCTTTTTTAGAAAAATTCTTAACTGAGTTATTTTACTTAAAAAATAAAATTTTAAACCTATCGAATTACAAAAAAACACTCTCAAATCTATTCCTATGTAAAAAGTTGTTTCTTCAAAAAAGAGTAATTAGAAAATTTACAAATGAAGAAATAGAGAATTTTGACATAGAGCATATCACAAAAAAAATTCAAAATAGAATTAACAACATATCAGAATTAAATATTGCTAATGACGTTATGAATCTTCTTGAAAAAGAGATAGAGAATCAAAAAATTCTTGATCTATATGCTAAATATTCAGCTTGGGCGGTATTAAGTAAAGAAGGGAGGTTGCAACATAAGGATTCTGTATTATTTAACCTTCCAGAAAAAATTGAATCCCAAAATTTAGTTCATCTTCAGGAAGATGGCGGTGAATTTTCGCTAGATAAAAAATATCTCCGAGATAGAGATGGATTCTCATTAACAGATCAAGGACCTTCAATTGCAAAAACCTTAAATGAAGCAAAATATTGCATCTATTGTCACAAAAGAAACAAGGATTCCTGCTCAAAAGGGTTAAAAAACAAGGATGATAACTTCAAAAAATCAGAACATAATATTGAACTTTCAGGCTGTCCATTAGAGCAAAAAATATCAGAGATGATTTTGCTTTATAATGAAAATCTAATATTATCTAGTCTTGCAACCGTAATGATCGACAACCCTCTTTTACCTGCAACGGGTCATAGAATTTGCAATGATTGTATGAAATCTTGCATTTATCAAAATCAGACTCCAGTTAATATACCAGAAATTGAAACTGGAGTTTTAAAAGAAGTTTTAAATTTAGATTATGGTTTTGAAATCTATAGTCTTTTATCAAGGTGGAATCCGTTAAATTTTAGAAGATTTCTGCCAAAGAACACAACTAATAATAAGATTCTTATAGTTGGATCAGGTCCAGCAGGTTTTAATTTAGCCTATCATCTATTGCAAGAAGGTCACTATATAACATCAATTGACGGCTTAAAAATTGAACCTCTAAATCCAGAAATTTCTGGCATTGATTTTGATAAAAATCCAGTAGATTTTAAAGCAGTTAAAGACGTAGAATCTGAGTTATTTTCTGATTTGTCAAGTAGATCCCCCAAAGGCTTTGGCGGTGTAATGGAGTATGGAATTACCGTCCGCTGGAATAAAAATCTTTTAAATATCGTCAGAATTATCCTAGAAAGAAACAGGAATTTTAGATTATATGGCGGTGTAAGATTTGGTAGTCAAATTAACAAGGAAATCGCTTTTGACGATTTAGGATTTGATCATATTGCCCTTTGTGCAGGAGCTGGTAGCCCAAATATCATATCAATAAAAAATAATCTGAGTAAGGGGGTAAGAAAGGCTTCAGATTTTTTAATGAATTTACAATTAAGCGGAGCCTTTGGAAAAAATTCACTCTCCAACCTGCAGATTCGCCTACCAGCAATCATAATTGGTGGCGGATTGACTGCTATTGACAGCGCTACTGAAATTCTATCTTACTACATAGTGCAAATAGAAAAATTCGCCAAAAGATATGATGAGAATCTTAATTTCCTACTAAATGAAGAGGAAAAAATCATAGCTAATGAATATTTGCAACATTTTAAAGAATTAAAGAGAGAAAGAAATTTAGCAAAATTAGAGAATAGGACAACAAATCTTAATAAATTATTAGACAAGTGGGGAGGTGTCAAAATTCTATATCGAAAATCACTACAAGAAAGTCCTTCATATCGCTTAAATCATGAAGAAGTTAGGAAAGCATTTGAAGAGGGAATAAAATTTATACCAAATATCCTACCTAAAGAAGCTATATTAGACCAGTTCAACTCTGTTAAATCCTTAAAAACCGAAGATGGTAGATTTTTTCCCGCCAAAACAATTCTAATTGCAGCTGGTATTAAGCCCAACATCATATTATCAAAAGAAGATCCAGACTTTAAATTAGATAATGATCATTTTCAATTAATTAACCAAGATGGTTATAATCAATCAAAATCTGGCAGCCCAAAGACAAAAAAGATTAATATTTTAACCTATATTAACAAAAATAAATCTGTCAGTTTTTTTGGAGATATGCATCCGGATTTTTCAGGAAATGTAGTAAAAGCTATGGCTTCAGCTAAAAAAGGTTACCCAATTATTAATAAAATCTTACCTAAAAATAATAATGACATTAATTTTAAAAATTTTAGTCAAAATTTAACCAACTTGTTGCAAGCTAAAATTAAAGAAATTAATCGATTAACAGATGACATTATTGAAATTGTTATCAAAGCCCCACTTGCTGCTAAAAATTTTAAGGCTGGACAATTTTATCGTCTACAAAATTATCATTATCTCGCCCCACAACAAAATGATATTTCATTAGATATGGAACCTTTGGCAGTAACCGCATGTCAAGTAAGTGGCGACGAAATATCGGTGATAATTATTGAAAACGGGGTTTCGTCAAAAATATCTCATAAATTAAAAAAAGATGAGGAAGTTATTCTCATGGGACCAACAGGAAGTCCTGCAAATATTCCAAAAAATAAAAAAATTCTATTAATTGGCGGCACTATTGGTAATGCCGCTCTACTGTCGATTGCCACAGCTCTAAAAGCTGCAAATTGTCAAATTTTGTATTTTGCTGGCTACAAAAAGGCAACAGATTGCTATAAGATAAAGGAGATTGAAAAAGTAACAGATCAAATCATTTGGAGTTTTGAAAAATTAGAAAATTTTAAGCCAAACAGACTGGGAGATAGGGTTTTCGAAGGTAATATTATCGAAGCGATGGAAAAATACGGTAATAACGCAATAATAAAATTATCAGAGATTGATCATATTATGGCCATAGGTAGTAATAAAATGATGGAGGCTGTAAAAATTGCTAAAGATACTAAATTTAAAAATATCATTCAAGATAATGTAGATTTCTTATCTCGCACCAACTCTCCAATGCAGTGTATGATGAAGCAAATTTGCGCTCAATGCCTTCAAAAACAAATAAACCCTAAAACTGGTGAAGAATATTTTATATATTCCTGTTTTAAGCAAGACCAGGATATTGACCAAATTTGCCTTGATCATCTTTCAGACCGACTCTCACAAAATTCACTACAAGAAAAGGTCATTAATGATTATTTCTCAGAAAAATAAGTGGGCTTGTTTCGTGCGCCATGATTGCTGCATTCACACTTTACCCGACATATATTTAGCAAATATAAATCAAAATTATGCCCAGCAAGAAACGAAATAATTATTCTGCAGAATTTAGATTTTCTTCTATAAAATTAGTAATTGAATCAAAGCAGTCAATATCTGACACAGCCAGAGATTGAGGGATTAATATTTGGCATAGATAAATAAGCAAGCAATCAAATACTAATACCAATTCCCATCTTTAAAATACACAAGTTAAGACAGATTTTTTCTAAAATATTCTTCAAAAATCTAAATTCAGCAGATGAATATCTGGTAGAAGAGGGTTTTAAGACAAAAAAAGAGTTCGATAAATTATATAATAAAGATTAATAATATTGATTATGAGTGAGGATTTTTATCATAAGATAAATAAGAAAATTGGAGATATAGTCTTGTTCTACGATTGGAAAGAATATAATAAATTACAAGAATTTACAATCCTGCATCAACTACAAAATCTTATTGAGAGGGCAAAAGAACAGCGTGTAAAGATATATATTAATGATATAATAAATTTTATGGAGTCAGGTAATTACAAGAGTAAATTAAACATAAAATTAGCAAAAGAAATATTAAAAGAATTAAGGTTATTGCAGGCAACTAATTTAAATATAAATCAATAATAATATGCAAAAAGACTTCGATAATTGGAATAATTTAAAAAAGAAATTAGAAAAAAGAGAAAAATTTCCATCTTTTAAAGAAAGAGAGATCTGGTGGATTAGTATTGGCACTAATAATGGCGATGAATTGTGTGGTAAAAGTGAATTATTTAGCAGACCAGTATTAATTCTAAAGAAATTTAATAATCATTTCTTTTTCGGAATCCCACTTTCATCAGTACAAAAAGATAATAAATATTATTTTAACTTTGAATTTAAAGGTAAGGAGCAGTCAGCTATAATGTGTCAAGCAAAACCAATTTCTGTAAAAAGATTGTCAACTACGATAGGAATGATAGAGCCGAAGATGTTTTTAGCTATTAAGAAAAAAACATCAAAGATATTATTCAACCTCTCCTAAGAGAGGTTGCTTGTGGCTAGTGCCAATTTGTATATAAATAGTAACAACATTAATCAAATAAGTCAAGAAAAATGCTCTCAACTAGTAATGTATCAGGTGGCGATTATTACCTTAACACAAGTAATTATAGTCTTTCAAAAGATGAACTACTCCAATTCAGAGAGCTTTATGGTAACTTGCTTCCTGACCTCAATTTAACAGAAAAATTTAATAAAGATGATTTTACCAATCTTTTAGAGGGTAAGATAATCTTAAAACAGAAAAATGATACCAATATTGATGATGATCAATCTAACACTTCAATAATAGAGCTTGGAAGAAGAAAGGATGGAGAGATCGACCATGATAAGGGTCGAGATCTTACCTTCTCCGCTCCAAAGTCAGTTAGTTTGCAACATAATATGGAGGGAGGTGATAAAAGGATTAAAAATGCTCTTTTTAATGCTACCAAAGAAACATTAGCCTATATTGAAAAGAATTTTACTTTTACTAGGGTTAAGGATAAGTCAGGTAAGATAGAATTACAAAAAACTGATAATCTAGCATCCTCCCTCTTTTATGAAAATCTTAATCGTGATTTAGAATTTGATGATCATATTCATTGTGTGATCTTTAATATGACTAAAAGAGCGGATGGCAAATTTAGATCAGTTGAGTTTAAGAAGATTATCGAAAATAAGATGCATTTTGGTAAAATATTTCGATTAAATTTGGCTAATCAGATTCAAAAATTGGGTTATGAGATAGACATCACTAATGAGAAATATAATTTCTTTGAAATCAAAGGATTTAGCAAGGATTTAATTAAAGAATTCTCATCCAGAACTGAAACGATCAATCAAAAGGCTTTAGAATTAAATCCTAATCCCAATGCTAAAACCAAGGAACTAGCTAATTTACTTACCAGAAATAATAAGGAAGAGACCCTATCAATTTCTAATATTAAAGATGTAATCTCCAAAAGAGTAAGAAATTTATTTATTAAACTAGGTATTACTAAAGATAAGATAATTGAGGATATTAAACTCCTAACAAAGGAGGCTAAAAATGGTAAATTATCATCAAATAGTTCGATGAATGCTAAAAAAGCCATTGGCTTTGCTGTAGAGCATCTATCTGAAAATAGGAGTTATTTTCTCAATAAGGATGTAATAGAACACGCCGTTGGATATGTATCAGCTAATAGATTAATTACTGATATAGGTCACTTAGAAACAGAGATTACTAGATTGGTTAAAAAGGATTTTTTAATTAGTACCGATAGGGGTAATATTTCTGATGAAATGTACGGAACTAGAGATTCTTTAGAAAAAGAAAAGGCAATTATTAATATTTGCTATGAAGGAAAGAATAAAATTAACTCGATTGCTTCTAAGGCAACAATAGAGAATTATTTTCAAGATACAAAATTAACCAAAGGTCAGCTAGAAGCAGTTAAATTAATATTAAATTCTAAAGACAGAATAAATGTTATACAAGGATATGCAGGAACTGGTAAGACTTATGCCCTTAGCAAAGTTAAAGAATATTTAGATCACATCAATCAAGAAAACAAAAACCAAGATCACCCCTATAAATTAATTGGCCTTGCTCCGAGTGGCTCTGCCGCAAAAGAATTAGAATCTGTCCTTGGCAAAGGAAATGGCAACACTTTACAAGGATTTGTAAAAAAATATAGTGGCTATACCAAGGGCAGAGGCACAATTGAAGGTATAGAAAAGGAAAGAGAACAATATAAAAACCATACTCTCTTAGTTGATGAATCATCCATGATAGGTAGTAATATGATGCATGATCTTATGGTTATCGGAAAAACAATAGATCTAAAAATGATCTTCCTTGGCGATAAATCACAACTTCTATCGATAGAATCTGGAGTTCCTTTTTATCAAATACAAAAGGAAGACATCCCAATTGCTAAAATGACTGACATTGTTAGACAAAAAGACAAGATAGGTAAAGCTATATCATATACAGCCTATGCTAAGGATTTTTCTAAATTCTTTCAAAAAGTAGGTACTAATTTATTTGATTGCCATGAGAATGTCAAATTACTTGGAATTGAGCCGAATGAAAAAACTGGTAAATATTACATTACCAATGATCACACAGCCGCCGCTGCAACCAAATTATATGCAAGCTTTGATGAAAGTAAAAGACAAGAAACTATTATCCTCACACCCTCTAATAGCACTAGAAATCTTACTAATAAATATATTAGGGAAATATTAGAAAAAAGAGAGATACTATCAAACGATCCAGATAAGGAAATTAATCAGAAAATATTAGTTAATGCCAACCTTACCATTGCTCAAAGAGGAAATTATTATTTTTATAATAGTAAGGACGGTATAATCCTTTTTAACAAAGCAGTCAAAAGATTTAATATTAATAAAAATGAATATTTTAAAGTAAAAGATGTCAACTCTAGCAATAAAACCTTATTATTAGAGTCTCTTAACAGCAAAGATAAGACAATAATCTTTGATCCAGCAAAAAGTAATTCTCTTCGAGATAATATAGAGTGTTATCATATAGAAGATAGAAACTTCAAAGAGGGTGAAAAAATTCTATTTACCAGAAAAATAGAAAGATCAAACCAAATAAGCCAAAATAAATATGATATAGATACTATCATTAATTCAACTATAGCAACGATTACTAAGATTGATAATAAAAGTAAAGATGTAGAATTATCAATGATTAATCATGATACTAATAAGGAAGAAATTACTCATATTAACCTAAATAATCCCGAACATCAGCACATCCTTAAGCATTCTGATTATGCCTATTGTACCACAAATTATAAAGCACAAGGTAAGACGGCAAAAAATTCCATAATAATAATGGAAAGTTTCTTTAAACATTTAACTGATAAAAGAAATTTATTAGTATCTGCTACCAGACAAACAGATAATATTTATATGATTACCGATAATAAAACAGAGGTAATTAACACAATAGTAAGGAATCTAGATGACAAACAAATTGAAGAAACAGGTCTAATCAACGCAAAAATAGATAATAAAGAATTATTATCAAAACAAATAGAACTAAAAGAAAAGTTATTTCAATATAGCGGAGGGAGAACTAATTATAAAAAATATCAATTAGCAATTAAGAATAATCAAAATTTTAATCAACATTATAATCAAGAGCGAGATAAAATAAATACCAAACTATTAAACAATGAAATCATAGACCCCAAATTAACTACATCAGATAACATAAAAAACTACCACACTATTACTGATATTATCAAGGAAGAATCTAAGAAAGAGGAGTTTGTTAGTCTTGATAGCAAAATAACAAAAAAACTAGAAGAAAAAAATAAGCATCAAGAGAGAATTCAAAAGAGAGAGCCACAAAAGAAAGAATCACAAAAGAAACCATACAGACAAATAAATAGCAGTCAGGACAATAAATTATCCCCCCAAGAAAAAAGACAATATGTCTTAGATAATCTTCCAGATAATGAAGTTAAAAAACATTTTACAGATTTTATCCATAACAACTTCTCTGACAGTGAATTATCAAAAATGGATAATGCAATGGATAATGCTTTTAATAATCAGGGTCATAATTATAGATTTGGTCAAAAAAATTCCTGTTCTATTGTCTGGCACGGTAAAGCGGGTCACATTAAGGATTTTAGAACTGACAATACAGAAAAATGGGGAATTGGCAATATTATATTAACTGACACAGAGAAATCTCTTTACGGATTAAATGACAATAATCAAAGCAAAGAAGCCATACAGGAAATTAAAAATAATTTTAAAACCAGAGAGCAGAGAAATGAAGAAAGAATAAAAGAACAAGAGCAACAAAAATTACAAAACAAAATAAATTACAATAATAAGGCAAAAGAAGCAGAAAAATTATTTAATTATCATAAAAATCAAAAAACAAATCAAGATCCCAAACTCAAAGAAGAAAAATTAAAAAATCACCCCTATTTAAAAGATAAGAATCTTAATAATTCTAAAAAAATTCTTAATCACAGCGATATTGTTCTAACCAAAGATAATAGAATATTAATAGCGGTAAAAGACAAAGATAATAACATAAGATCAATTCAATCAATTGATGAAAAAGGAAATAAAAGATTCTTAAAAGGAGCAGAAAAGCAAGGTAATTTCCTATTAATCAAAGGCTCAAAAGATAATGAAAAAAATATTTATCTTACTGAAGGTGTTGCAACAGCAATAAGTATCAATCAAGCCACAAATTGCCCTACAATATCCTGTTTTGATGCAGGAAATATTGAAAAAACCCTCAAAGAATTAACAACAAAATTTAAAGATAAAAATTTTATCATTGCAGCAGATAATGATAGATTCAAACTAAATAAAACAAGCAATAAAATAGAAGAAAAACTCCAAAACACGGGTAAAGAAAAAGCAATAAATACAGCAAAAAAATACAATGCAAAAGTAATATTGCCAAAATTTAATAATTCAAACAACAAAGATCATATAAAACTACTAACAGATTTTAACGATCTCCACAAACATTACGGAATTGATCATGTTAAAGAGCAATTGCATAATAAGGAAAATTATTTACACTTAGAGCATACTCACAACATAAAACATATTGAAATAACCAAATAAAAATGATAAATAAAATAGTTTACGGTATTTTTAGATTTTAAAAAATTAATTTAATCTTAATGAGCGAAGATCAATCAATAAACATATCAAATATTGACCTAGACATTGAGTTATTCAACGCAGCACAAAACAATAAGTTAGTTATTTTTGCTGGAGCAGGAGTCTCGTTTGATAGCGGTATTCCGAACTTTCAAGATCTGACGGATACAATATTATCCGACTCAAGCAACAAATGTGATAAGAAGGATGAGAAGGGAAATTATAGATTTACGTCTTCTGAAAGATTAGAAAGAGCAGAGCAAATTGATGATCGTAAAATTAGACCTATAGCCAAGGGAATTATTGAGCATAGTAATAATGGTTTTTTAGGGAATCATAAATCTTTGCTAAACTTTTTTGGGAAAGATAATAAAATTAAAATTGTGACAACAAATTTTGATTTGAACTTTAGAAAAGCCTCCGAGAAATTAAAAATCAAAAAAGATAAAAGAAGAGAGTATACTCAACCAGAATTACCAATCGGAGAATCGTTTGAAGGAATAGTTTATTTGCATGGTTCAATTGATAGACATGAGAATATTATAATAACCGATAAGGATTTTGCCATATCCTATTTAAAGCATGAAAGAACAGCTCTATTTCTAAAAGAAGTTTTCGCCAACAATACGATTCTTTTTATAGGGTATAGTTTTAATGACACTCTATTACAATTTCTTGTTAAATCTGGTGAAAATAATAATCAAAAAAAATTCATCTTAATAGGTAATAAATCTTATGATAAAGATCATGATAAAGATCATGATAAATGGAAAGTCTTACAAATAAAGCCAATCCAGTACAACATTAAAGAAGTAGATAATAAGGAAGACCATAGTCAGTTATGGAATTTAATAGATAAATGGGGGCAAGTTAAAAATAGAAAATATTTAAAACACAGATCAGAAATTAAAAATATCATA
>ENA-OWPI01003541-OWPI01003541.1-marine-metagenome-genome-assembly--contig:-NODE-3541-length-13189-cov-9.713926_pt1 | contig 13189 bp, 9 predicted proteins | sample MGYA00238138_ERZ651775 | MGnify/ENA primary metagenome ERZ651775 (study PRJEB26906, sample SAMN06265043) | marine metagenome | isolation source: Helgoland LTER site | place: Germany:Helgoland, sampling...
AGTTTGAAGCCTGGAGATCATGTCATACCTCTCTATACAGCAGAATGCGGTGAGTGTGAGTTTTGCCTTCATCCAAAAACAAATTTATGTCAGGCGGTTAGAGAAACACAAGGTAAAGGCATGATGCCTGATGGCACAAGCAGATTCTCACTTGATGGTAAGCCTATTCTCCACTATATGGGATGCTCAACATTCTCTAATTACTCCGTGCTTCCTGAGATTTCTTTGGCAAAAGTTAGAAAGGATGCTCCCTTCGATAAGATTTGTTATATCGGTTGTGGAGTAACAACAGGAATAGGGGCTGTAGCTTTTACTATGGGTGTTGAGGCTGGATCTACAGTAGCAGTATTTGGATTAGGAGGCATTGGTCTCAATGTCATTCAAGGTGCGAAGATGGTTGGTGCATCAAGAATTATTGGCATAGATTTAAATGATTCTCGTGCTTCCATTGCAACCAAATTTGGCATGACTGACTTTATTAATCCTAATGATATCGAAAACGTGGTTGACCACATTATTGAGATGACCGGTGGAGGTGTTGATTACAGTTTTGAGTGCATCGGGAATGTTGATGTGATGAGGCAAGCGCTTGAATGCTGCCATAAAGGCTGGGGCGAGAGTTGCATCATTGGGGTAGCAGGCGCTGGCAAAGAAATATCAACCAGACCGTTTCAGCTTGTTACTGGGCGCTCATGGCGAGGCACAGCTTTTGGAGGTGCAAGGGGGCGAACAGACGTACCAAGAATAGTTGATTGGTATATGGATGGAAAAATCAATATAGATGATCTGATTACACATAAGATGCCGCTTGAAGATATCAATAAAGCATTTGATCTAATGCATGAAGGCAAAAGTATTCGTTCTGTTGTTGAGTTTTAACTTTCACTCAACAATTCCATATAATTTTTAGCGTTCTGTCATTCAAACAAAGGATCTTGGATCTCTAGAAAAAATCTTTTCGATCATTGGAATAAAATATTCTAAAGACTTTGTTTTATAGCTTGGATCAAATGATTTTTGATCCCATTTTGAGCAGAAGTTTACACAGTCTTGATAGTATGGATGATCTTTGTATTGATCTCTCACATTCCTATCTTCATTGTAATGATGCATCCAATAATAGCCCTGAAATAAACCATGATGCATAACTATCCAATAGTTCTTTTCATTAATGTATGGCCTTAAAAGTGCGGCAGATACTTGAGAATGATTAGCAGGTGATATTACATCACCTATATCATGAAGAAGAGCACAAACAATAGTTTCAACGTCAGCACCATCTTCCTCTGCTCTTGTGGCAGTTTGAAGTGAATGATGCAGCCTGCTAATTTGGTAAGGGGAGTCGCCATCCATCATTTGCAGCCACTGGATCACACGGTTAGATAGACTCCTTTCATTCTCAGAGTCATGAATTGATACCAAGTCGTAATCTTCTTTTGTACCTTGATCCATTGACGTAAAGCTAACTTTTTTTACCAACTTAATTACCTCGCAAATGTTTGTAAAGAACTAGATTATTCTCTATGTTATCAAGTTCATAGTAGGCATCTTGAAGATGACGCTTGCCATTAGGATTAAATTCTTTTCTCCCATGCAGGACTCGATGAGCCGAAACTATAAGTATGTTGCCAGCTTCAAGTCGGAAAGTTGATTTATATTTTGCATCGTTAATTCTATTACAAAGTTCATGGTAGGCTTGATAAAATAAATCTAAATTTTTTGTCCTTGGGTCGATCATTTGCATTAATTGATTCGAGTATCTAAACCCCGTAACCTCATTTAAAGAATTTAGTCTAATAATTGGTTCATTTGCATAAGTTTCATTTTTCTCATCAAATTCTCTAAAAGGAACAGGAAAGCTTGTTAAAACTTTAAAGAATTCTGGATAGTCATTTTTTAGATCACCAAGAACTTGAAAACCATCGACTATCATTGATTCTCCACCATCACATTCATTTTGAAGCATATGAAGCGCTTGAACGCTCGGGGGCCAAGAATAACTAGCAAAGTCATTATGTGGAGGGACCTCTAATGAGGTATGCGCAATGTTGTATATATGACCATCCACAGAGACATTATGAATACGCTCAAACAATACCTCTCTTAGAGGGCCCAGTCTTGGAGCGAGGTCTTCTAATGAGTCAGGGATGCATGGTGAGTTTGAAATACATATTGCACCTTTAGCAACAAATTCAGAAAAAGCATCTATTGCAATATAATCATCTGTAAGAAACTCAGACCAATCATAATAATTTGGGATGAAATTATTATCCCAAAGTACTTTTTTGGGCTTTCTAGATTTTTTTAAAAATTCCATATCTTTAAAATGAATGATTGTTTCATGATCATCTGGCCAAAATACATTAACAGCTTTGTCATTTACATAAACGCTCTTAGGCTTGATATCTGAAGGAATAGAATTAAGCATAAATCTTTTTTCTTTGGTTTCTTGGATCCTGCAATCGTTGCAAGGGCAGTTATCTCGTATCCAAAGAAATGGAAGCTCATAGTCTAATTTTTTATTATTTATAATTTTTAATGAAGCTTTACCCATTTCAAAATCCATGTTTTCCTCCAAGCAAAAAGTAAATATTACAAAAATCATATTCCTATAAAATTGTTTGAGCAATAATATTTATTTATTTTTTTAGAGGTTGTTCATGGAAATAAATATGCACACAATTCTATTGTTTTTAGGTATGCTGATTGAGTGAAAAATAATATTATTTCTGGGTTTGGAGCATTTTTATGCATTTCTGCACTTGCATATATTAATTCTTTTGATGGGAGTAATTTATGGTTGATACCTCCATTTGGAGCAAGTATGGTTTTGGTGATGGCGGTTCACGAAAGCCCTTTAGCCCATCCAAAAAATGTTTTCTTTGGCCACATAATCTCTGCTTTTTCAGGAGTTTTTGTATTTGCAATATTGGGTATTTCAAGCCTTAGTATTGGGTTTGGGGTTGGATTGGCAATATTTTTAATGATGCTAACCAAGACCGTTCATCCGCCGGCTGGAGCCAATCCTATTATTGCAATTCTAGGTGCTAAAGGAGCAGGCTTTATCATTATTCCTGTGGCTGTAGGAGCATTGTTCATTGTTCTATTTGCAATTATTTATAACAAATTATTAAACAGAAAATATTTCACTTTCAATGATTTCAGGGGTTAAATTACTCTTTTAGAATTTTTTTCAGACCCAATAAATAGTGTTTGATTTTATGAAAAAAGCCACAGATTCAAATTTTAAAGACCTGATTTCTGGATACTCTATTGAAGTGATCCCAAAATCTGCTGTAAAGATAGAATCTTTTAAGGAGACCCTACCAGAGCATACCAGAGTCTATATAGCGCATATTCAAAACGAAGATATAGGAGCTATGGTTGCCACAGCAAAAAGAATTACTGATGAGGGCTTTATAGCCATGCCTCATATTCCAGCAAGAATAATTAAAAATAAGTTTATGTTAAATGATTGGATTTCAATGTATCAGAATGAAGCTGGAGTAAATGAAGCGCTTTTACTGGCAGGAGGATCAACGAAGCCAGTTGGAGATTATGATTCCTCTATTCAATTGATCGAATCAGGTCTATTTGATAAGGCTAACTTCAGAAGACTGCATATAGCAGGGCATCCTGAGGGAAATAAAGATATAGATCCAAATGGTGGAACTGTAAAAGTTTCAGAGGCTTTATCATGGAAGCAAGAATTTTCTAGAAGAACGGATGCTTCAATGGCTATAGCAACTCAATTCTGTTTCGATGCAGGGATTGTAAAAGACTGGGCAGATGCAATTAAATACCAAGGCATTGATATTCCAATTCACATAGGTATAGCAGGACCAGCAAAACTTCAAACATTATTAAAATTTTCTATTGAATGCGGGATAGGCGCCTCTATGAAAGTTTTGACTAAAAGAGCTAAAGATTTAACCAAGCTATTATTACCCTACAAGCCAACACAAATATTAAATGAGTTAGCGGCATACAAATCAAATGATTCAAAATTGAACATTGAAAAAGTTCATTTTTTTCCTATTGGAGGTATCAAAAAGACAGTTGAATGGTTGGATGAATTTCAATAAAAAATCATTAGATTTTAAGGGGAAAATAATTCTCTTGAAGTTCTATTCAATGCTAATAAAAAAGTGATAGCATTCAGCTATGTACAACACATCTAAGGTAGTTTTTAGTCCTCGAGTCAGGAAATCACCATACTTCAATTCCACTATCAAGTATGGTGCAACAGCCTTTTCAGTTTACAACCATATGTACATGCCAGTCACCTATGATGGAACTCTGGAGGATTATAAAAAACTATTAGATGGCGTTCAGCTATGGGATGTAGGCGTTGAGCGACAAGTTCAAATCAAGGGCCCTGATGCTAAATCATTAGCACAGTTTTTGACTCCTAGAAATATTAAAAATTGTTCAATTGGACAGGCAATGTATACACCTTTAACGGACTTCAAAGGAAACTTGATTAATGATCCAGTGATGTTGAGGGTTGACGAGGATTGCTATTGGTTTTCAGTTTCTGATGGAGATTTGCTTTTATGGGCACAAGCCATAGCAGCAGGATACAAGTTTGAAGTAGATGTCGACGAGCCTGATGTATCGCCACTGCAAGTTCAAGGTCCAAATTCAACAAAATTAATGATAAAGGTTTTTGGAGATTGGATTAATGATTTAAGTTTTTATAGGTTCAAGGAAATAAATCATGAAGGCATTCCCATGGTTATAGCTAGAATGGGCTACAGCAAAGAGCTTTGTTATGAGCTCTTTCTGCAAGATCACTCCAAGGGAGATGAATTATGGGAAATTCTTTGGCAAGCAGGACAAGAATTTAATATTAGCCCAGGATCACCTAATATAATTTTAAGATTAGAAGGGGGGATACTTAGTTATTTGGCGGATATAGATAGAACCAATAATCCATATGAAGTTGGGTTAGATCGGATGGTGGATCTTGATCAAGACGATGATTTTATCGGGAAAGATGCGTTACGCGAAATATGCCTTAAGGGTCCAGAAAAAAAATTAATAGGAGCAGAAATTCATGGCGATCCATTAACTATTTTTAATGCAGAGCACTGGCCTGTTTTTATTAATAATAAGAATATTGGATCTATGAATGCAATGGTGTATTCACCAAGACTTAATAAAAATATTTGTTACACTATTTTAGACATAGAGCATGCAAAAAGCGGTCAAGAAATTACAATCTCAGCTCCAGATTCTGAACTAAAAGCAGTAACGGTTGATCTTCCCTGGTTGGAGAGAGCATAAAGCGAAATTGACTCTTTTTGAATCAATCTCGCGATATAGTTTAGTCTGCGTAGTCTAGGCCTTTTTCTTTCTGAACCTCTCGCTTATTAGGATTTACAGATTCCCTAAATGGCACGTCAACTATCTCACCCTCTACAGCAACCCCAGAAGATTCAGAGTATTCATCAGGCAATCTCACTTGTAACTTTGTGCCGATTTCTGACGAAGTCCAAGGTACCCATCCCAATGCTACATTGGTTTCTAATTCTGGTGACCACCATGGAGAGGTGACATAACCCATATCATTGCCGTCTGTATCTGCGATAAGCCAAAAATCAGGCGCATAGTCTGTGATCTCTTTTCCACCAAAAATCATACCTACCATACGCATTTTAAATGGAAATTCTCCTCCATCTATCACATCACGCTGCCTCTCCAGTTCCTCTTTACCAATGTAGTCTGCTTTTTTATTTCTTGGCACCTGATAGCTTAAGTTCACTTGAAAAGGAGATGTTTCGTGATCTAGGTCTTGGCCCCAAGACAATATACCAGCTTGAATTCTTCGGTGATGAGCAGGTGCAATCACCATAAGTCCAAACTCCTCTCCAGCCTCAAGAACCGCATTCCAAATAGTTTCAGCATTCTCATGCGCATCACGAACATAAATTTCATAGCCTTTCTCGCCTGTAAAACCAGTTTGGCTAATAACTACATCTGCTCCTTCAATCTTAGTTTCCATCAAGCCATAGTAAGGGATTTCTCTGAGCTCCTCCCCAGCAAGTTTAGCCATAAGATCCTCGGAGAGAGGGCCTTGGATTTGCAAAGGACATACATCAATCTCATCAATGATGACATCATATTTTTTAGAGATATTTACGCCTTGAAGCCATAACAATAGATCGCTATCAGAAATAGAAAACCAAAACTCATCTTCTGCCAATCTTAATAAAACCGGGTCATTTAAAATACCGCCTTTGTCGTTGCACAAAATTGCATATTTTCCATTGCCTGGCTCAATCTTTGTAGCATCACGAGTGATTACATAATCAGTAAAAGCTTCAGCATCCGGACCCTTTACTCGAATTTGTCTTTCAACAGCTACATTCCACATGGTAACTCGATTAACCAATGCTTCATATTCAACCATGGCTCCCCCATCTTCAGGCCTTACATATCCTCTTGGGTGATAAATTCGATTGTAAACTGTTGCTCTCCAGCAACCAGCTTCATGAGATAGATGCCAAAAAGGTGATTTTCTCACTCTGGTTGAAATCAATAGCTCAGTAGGCGTTCGACCGCTCTGTCTGAGGTTGTATGGTACCACTCGATCACTTTGATCGACGCTAGGATGGTTTGGATGTTTCATTGTTTTTCCCCCCTTTAAGTTATTACATTGAAATTATTTAATATCTGACCCTCTCATTGTTTGGATCATACAAAGATCCTTTTCCAACTATTTGTACGGTTAACGGATAAACGCCATCACCGTCCTCATTAAAGTATTCAAGTGAGAGTGACTTTCCCTGTTTGGCGATGTTAGAAGGGAGGTAGCCCATAACAACAAATTTTTTGATTGATGGGCAATAAGACATACCCGTGGTGTAAGATCTACGACCTTTGCTATCTACTGGTACCTCTCCAGTATCTGGGTCTATGATAGGCGAAGTGCCAACGGGATATCGTGGAACCCCTGATACATTAAGGTCATCTAATGTCATGGTGCATAGAATTGCGCTGGGCTCTTCTTCGCGATGAATGAGATGAGCTGCTTTACCATGAAAATCAGCCTCTTTAACCAGACGCCTTTCAATAGCTGCTTCACAAGCATTATATTCAGTTTCCAGATCTGCGCCTTGAAGCCTAAAGCTCTTTTCAAGACGTCGGCTATTAGCATAGGTTTCAATACCAACAGGCACAACTCCAACCTCTAATAATGAGTCATATAGCGCAAGACCTTCTTCGGCATCATTGTTTAGATAAATTTCCCAACCACTTTCACCAACATAGGAAATGCGCGATGCCCAGACATCAATCTTCTTTCCTCCATACAAATCAAGGGTTAAATTTTTTGCAGCAACAAACGGAAAGTTTTCTATGGTTAATTCATTGGGGTCAATAAAATTGCCTAGCGCATTTTTTGCTTGAGGGCCCCACAAGCCCAGAGTTGCTATATCGTGAGTACGAATATTAATGTCAGCATTTAATCCCATATCATCTCGATAATTTCTTAAGGTTACCCAGTCGCGATTTCCATCTGCTCCACCGGTTACAACTCTATAGCGATCTGGGCTCAAACGAGAGATGGTCAGATCAGCATGCACTCCACCATCTTCATCTAAAAAATTGGTGTAAATCATTCGTCCCTCGGGCGTATTACCACCAACTTTTGCAAGTGAGAGATATTCCAACATCCTCTCTGCATCTGGTCCTTCAACGTCCATGATAGGGAAGTGGGATAAATTGATCATGCCAACTGAGTTGCTCATAGCAAGATGTTCAGCATTTGCAATCTCATAAGGTACGTGACGACGATCCCATTCATTGCCTCTACCCGGAACTTCCTTTAAATACTTTTCAAGCTTTTGTTTATTGCTATCGTAGGCTAGAGCACGTTCCCAACCCGCAACTTCATTTTCAAAGAAACCTCCAAGCTCCTTTTCTCTTTTATAAAAAGGACTGACATATAGCTCTCTGTGACTAATGTATGGCTCTCTTGGGTGAACTGCAGGGGTATAAATCGTTTGAGCGTTTTCAAAAGATCGTGTTTTAACAAACTCTTTTTCTTTTTGCACAGGATAAAATCTAGCAATATCAAAAGCATGCATGTCCACTTGAGTTTTACCATGCATCATTGACTCAGCGCAAAGTCTTGCGCAACCTGGACCATCTTTAACCCAAACCGCTTCACACAGCCAGAAGCCTCTTACTTCAGGACTTTCTCCAATTAAGGAGCCAGCATCAGGAGTGACTGATAGAAGGCCATTGAATGAACTTTTTTCATCCCAACCCAATTCATTAAGAATGGGAGTAGTCTCGAATGCTTTTTCAAGAGGTTCAGCAACCTCCTCAAGATCAAGGTATCTCATTGAGTCTGATATCATTGTCTTTTCTGGATTGCCTATATCCGTTGGATCTACCAACCTGGGTTCCTTGTCTTCATAATATCCCCATTCAAGCATTCCCCCATGGAGTCTACCGGTATCTCTTACATAAGCTGAATTACCTTGATCACGTAACAAGGGATAAACAAGCAGCTCATCTGTACCTTGGATTTCAGGGAGCGGCCCAAAAAATAACAAAGGGTGTTCTACTGGCATTAGTGGAACTGGTACACCAGCCATGTCACCCATTAAGGGACCCCAAATTCCTGATGTAATTACAACTTTTTTGGTTTTAATTAGTCCTTTATCAGTCTTTACTCCAGTGACACGACCATTCTCAATTTCAAAACCTATGGCTGGTGTATCAGTGAATGTTTTTAGAGCACCTTTGTCTTTAGCAGTTTCAACTGCAAAATTAACAACATCTTGTGAACGGGGTGTTACTAGACCAGCATCAGGATCCCACATTGCTCCTCGAATTGATTTTTCGTCCAATAAAGGAAATTTTTCTTTGGCCTCTGTTGCTGAAATTAATCTAATGTTAGTTCCAAATGCTTTTCCTGATTCAACCTTCCGTTTCAGTTCTTCCCAGCGAGCATCATCATCTTTGCGACAGATTTCCAGACCACCTTTTTTTAGAAAGAAGCCATTATCTTCATAGAATTTTCTACTAAAATTAGTAGCCCAGCAGCCTAGCTTGTCATGGGTAGTGTTATAAACAAAGTCAGAAGCGTGAGCAGTTGATGCTATGTCTGATGGAATAATTGTGGATTTTTCTAAGCCTATAATATTTTTTTGACCAAGCTCTGCAAGCCAGTATGCAACCATTGATCCAACGATGCCTCCTACCCCAATTATTACTACTTCTGCGTCATTAGGAAATTTAGAGGATTGACTTGTCATATGAGAAATTTATCACAATATTTCTCATATTACTTTAAAAATTTTTAACTGTTAAAAATGTTAATTTAAGTCTTTTTGATTTAGATTTTTTAGGAGGCTTTTTGCTGCAAAAGATACCAAAATTGCAAATGGAACTCCAGTTACAATAACCGATGTTTGAAGTGCTCCAATTCCACCGCTGGCCAAGAGTACAATTGCTATCACACCAAGTGATATAGCCCAAATCACTCTGAGTATCATAGGCGGCTCATCTTTTGTATTTTCTTTTTTGGCTGCAGTTAACATAGATGTGACCAGGGCCCCTGAATCAGAAGAGGTAACAAAAAAAGTTAAGATAATTACAATAGCTAACCCCATTAATGCTTGTGAAAAAGGAAATTGTTCCAAAAAGACAAAGAGTGAAACAGCTATATCATTATTGATAGCTGTGCTGAGAGAATTAGGTTCCAAAAACTCTTGGTAAAGAGCAGCATTGCCAAAAACACCCATCCAAATAAAAACTATTGAGGAGGGCACAAGCACAACACCAATTAAAAACTCCCTTATCGATCTGCCATAAGAAATTCTTGCTATAAACAATCCAACAAAGGGAGACCATGCAAACCACCAGGAGTAGTAATAAAGCGTCCATGCATTCTGCCAAGAAGAATCTGTGTAACCTTGTGTGTTTGTAGACAGACTTAATAAGTTTTGTATGTAAGATCCTAAATTTTGAACAAGACCGTCTAAAATGTAGCTGGTTGGACCGGCCAAGAAAATAAATGAGAGAAAAATAATACACAAAACTATATTCAATTGAGATAATCTTTTGATGCCTACTTTGAGGCCCAAAACCACACTTGTTAAGCCCATGAGAGTTATAACAACGACAATTCCAACTGTGCTCATAAAACTTTCTTCAAGAAGTTGCATATAACCTAGGCCAGAATTAATTTGGTTTGCACCTAGTCCCAGAGAAGTTGCTATGCCAAATATTGTTGCAATGATTGCAATAACATCCAGGGAGACTCTTCCCCAAATATTTCTTGTAAACGAACCAGAGAAAAAAGAGCTCACTCTGAATGGTAGCTTTTTGTTAAATGTAAAATAAGCAAAACACAATCCAACTATTCCATATATAGCCCAACCATGAAATCCCCAATGCAGATATGCAAGATTCATTGATAGGTTAGCTTTTTCTGAGAAAGTAGCATCTGCATCATGAATTACATTTGAGCTGAGATGAAGAACTGGTTCAGCTACACCGTAAAATAATAAACCGACACCCAAGCCAGCACTAAAAAGCATAGCTATCCAATTCATATTTGAAAACTCTGGTTTTGCATCTGGGCCACCCAATACAACATTTTTATGCTTACTAAAGGCAAGATAAATCACAAAAACTAAAAAACCATTAGCAAGTAAAATAATTAACCAGCCCAAGCTATCAGATAGCTGCTCTTGAATATTAGCAAATAGCTTTTCAGCTTCACCTAGGTTATTCAGCGTAAGCCAAATAAAAATGAAAATTAGAGATAACGAGAAAAGAAAACGTTTTGGGGCTATTTTTGTAAACATTGATTTGATTTATAACTTATTTGTTGAAGCTAAGTTTAGGGTAATTTGAAAAAATGTGAAATTTTTACCTTTTAATCAAACAACTTTACAAAATATTTAAAATATATTTTAATTAAGTTATTCGTGATTTGATCCTATTGCTACGAATTAAAAGAAAAGCTAAAACGGAACTTGTTCCCAGGATTTAACTTTAAAAAATGTTGATTGATAAGGATAGATTATGACTTGGGAAGAAAAAAAGCATGTTTTTTTTAAGATACCCCTCAAAATTTGTTATGGTATTGGCATGTCTTTAAGAAACTTAAGTTATGACTTAAGTAAAAAATCATAATGGAAGCTTCTTCTATGGCCGCTTTCAATTCAGATATCAACATTAAAATTAAATTTATCCCTAGGGGGGAGCTATGATAAATAATATTTACAGCAATTTAAAAAAGGCTTTTAGCAAAAAGGTCTTTGAAAAACTTAGTAGCAAGATTATTTCTGCTATATCCGCATTGGCAATTATCAATGCTTCTGCATACAGTGGATACATATCTGCTCAATCTCAAGCAACCATTGAAGAAGTCGTTGTTACCTCAAGAAAGAAAAGTGAAAGTCTCCAAGATGTCCCACTTTCAGTTGCTACATTGGGAGAGCGTAACCTTGAGGAAAAGGGAATAAACGTCTTCGAAGATTATTTATTGCAGTTACCAGGAGTTACAGCAGGTGGCTCAGGCCCAGGACAAAGTACCATTTATATTAGAGGCCTTGCTTCAACCACTCCAAATTTGACCACAGCTGGTGTTGGAGGCTTAGCGCCAAACGTATCTTTCTATCTTGACGAGCAGCCGCTTGCATATCCTGGAAGAAATCTAGACGTTTATGCTGCTGATGTTTCACGAATTGAGGTTTTATCTGGACCACAAGGAACTCTATTTGGCGCTAGTTCACAAGCCGGTGTTGTTAGATTGATTACCAATAAGCCCGTAATTGGTGAATCAGCAAGCAGCTTAGAAATTGAAACAAGATTTATGCCAGAAGGCGATACAGGCAATAAATTTGAGTATATGAATAACATACCTCTCAGCGATACATCAGCTTTAAGATTTGTTGCATATAGAGATAAAAGAGGCGGATACATTGATCAAGTAGCTGGATCAGTTAGTGCTAGAGACTCTGCAGCTTGGAGACCAGCAGGAACTATTAGATCAAATGGACTTCCTGTTAGCCAAGCTAGAGATGGTTGGAGAGCTAATGCTGATTTGTCTAACGTTAATATCCCAAGTGTAGACGCTATTGTTGAAGATGATGTTAATACAACAACTTATGAGGGTTTTAGGGCAAGCATAAAAGCCGAGCTTAATGATAATTGGGATGCTTTAGTTAGTGTAACCAATCAAACTATTGAGTCTGATGGTGTCTTTTTTGCAGATCCTACTTTAGGTGATCTTGAGGTTAACAGATATCACGATGATCATATTGAAGATGAGTTTGATAATATCAGCTTAACTCTAACAGGTTCAATAGGAGACTTAGAGGTGGTTTATGCTGGTGCATACACTGATAGACAGTCTGATCAAAGAATAGACTACACTGACTACCTATTTGTTGGTAAGTATCTTCCATATTACATTTGTGATTACTATGTAACTTACACAACTTATGCTCCTGGCAATGTTCCAACTGGTGATTGTGGAACAGCAGATTTGTATGTTGATTCAATAGTGGAATCTGAAGTTCAAACACATGAATTCAGAGTTAACGCTCCTCTCAGCGATACAATGAGCTTGACAGCCGGGGTATTCATGAGTGATTTAGAGCTGAAAGAACATAATATGTTCATTTACCCTGGAGCTCTTGTTAGTGATATAGGCTATGGATTGAATTATGCTCTAACAGATACTTCGGTGACAGGTGTTCCCTTGACGGGAAGCTCTTCAAATGCTGGTGCGGGATGGCATTCAGGCAGAGGACCTTATTCTCCGCCTGTAATGTTTATCAATGATGTTAAAAGAACCGACAAGCAACAAGGTGTTTTTGGTGAGCTAAGCATTAATATTTCTGATACCTCTGAGCTTACAGTGGGTGCTCGATGGTATGACATTGAAGTAGATTTAGAGGGAAGTGCAAACTCCTCATTCTCAACTGGTTTTATTCCTGCAGGAGCTCCACATAATGATAGGCAAAGGTTTGGAACAAATTTATCGAATAAATTCAATGGACCGGGTGGAAACTCAGGCAATCCTGGATTAGATGCCTTAAATTATCCAGATAAAGCTCAAACCGATGGTGTAATTGGGAAAGTTACCTATTCATGGAATACCTCTGAGGATGTAATGTATTATCTTACGTGGTCAGAAGGTTTTAGACCCGGTTTA